>Ga0209362_1000028_pt1 | contig 157465 bp, 148 predicted proteins | sample SaaInlV_165m_DNA_FD_184680 | JGI IMG/M metagenome (GOLD analysis project Ga0209362, IMG submission 184680) | Marine microbial communities from expanding oxygen minimum zones in the Saanich Inlet - Saanich Inlet SI037_S3LV_110m_DNA (SPAdes)... | ecosystem: Environmental > Aquatic > Marine >... | reverse complement strand
ACAGTTTTGTTTTTTCTGCCATAGGGGAATTTTACATTATTTTAGGAATTAAAAAAGCCCCACCCCGATTAATCGGAATGGAGCTTTTTTGTAGTATTGTCGGGTTGACTTACTGGTCGTTTTTGATGGCGATTTTGATCACTTTATGGGTGGTATAAAACCCAGCTATAGAGAGTGACCAGCCAACCAGAAAAAATAATATTTCTTGCATTTTGACTTTCTATTTAAATATTGATTACCTTATTTGGACGGCAAATTTAATGCTTTCACCCGATCTACAAAATGATTCTTCTTTTCCTTCACTATTTTAACAATAGCCATTTTATCCATCATTTTAATAATGGGGTAAATCGGATCGAATTCCCACTTTCTTACGCCAAAATTCAAACGATTGGGCGAGTGATGATGGTTATTCTGAAACAGCTCTCCCAGGGTCAAGAAGTCAAAAGGCAGTGTATTCCGAGATTTATCTTTGGTATTCTTGAAATTGCGATAGCCGTATTTATGGCCGCACCAATTCACTATCGCACCATGGATCGGTCCCATAAGAAAATGCACAGGGAGTAAAAACAATAGCCACCACGATGGAGCAAATAAAAGATAAAAGGCCACATAAAAAGCCACCCATGCTACGCGAGTAATCCAATTATCAGCAACCTTTTCCAGTCCCCGCCAATTGGGAATATTTTTAAGGAGACTTTCTTTCACTTTCATTTTGTTACTTACCAAATCACTATACACACTTTTCGTCCGCCACATCATGCCAAAAACAGATTTGTAGAATGAAGGTGAATGGGGATCTTCTTTGGTGTCGCTGTGGGCATGGTGGAGGCGATGCAAGATAGCATAACCACGGGCATTCAGGTAAGATGACCCTTGGGAAATGAAAGTAAAAAGATGGAAGAACCGTTCCCAGAATTTGTTCATTTTAAACATCTGGTGGGCACCGTAACGATGGAGAAAAAATGTTTGTGAAAATAGGGATGAAAACCAGTGTCCCGTAAAGAAAATTGCGATAGCCATAAAAACTCTGATTATTGAAGAAAACTACACCACGAAATTACAGAAGTTTCGACCTTCTTACCAGTCCTTGAAAATTCTTATATCCATAGGTAAACTTCAGCAAGTTTAAACATGACAAAATATCTCCCTTACACTGCCACCCCGATCCTTGTGAGTTTTGGTCTATTTTTTGCCCTCCAGGGGCAATATTGGATGTGGGTGTATTATGCCATTTTTTCTTCATTTATAATATTGGGGGACTTGTTTTTGGGCGACCATAAATCGCATCCGAAATTTTTATCCACAAAAATATTAAACTTTTTACTGTATATAAATCTTCCTCTATTATTTACTATCGTGGCTATATCAATCTGGATGGCGGGAGATTTATCTCTTCCGGAGTGGGGTAATTCTTTGATAACCGCGAGAGTTTTGACCACACCCATCCATATGGCGGGATACGTATTCGTGATTGGGCTCATGGTAGCATCTTCTGGGACAAATGTCGGTCACGAGCTTACCCATCGTAAAAGAAATAAATTTGATATGTTTATGGGTAACTGGCTTCTTGCACTCACCTGGGATTGCGCTTTTGCTATTGAGCATGTTTATGGCCACCATAAATATGTGGCTACCCCCATCGACCCAGCCACAGCCAAACGGGGACAAAATCCTTACCATTTTATTATTCGCTCTACTATCCTTAGCCACCGGAATGCATGGATCATTGAAAATAACCGTTTGAGAAAGAATGGTCAGAGTCCTCTCTTCGGTCAAAATCGAATGATTATTGGTTACCTCCGTTCGGGAATACTTACAGCCGCAGCTTATTTTATCGGCGGATGGATGGGTTTAATTGTATTTCTCCTCATAGGCATGGGAGGAAAAGTCATGCTTGAAGGCGTCAACTTTATGGAGCATTATGGATTGATCCGTGAAAAAGGGGCGCCCATCTTGCCAAAACATTCATGGAATACCAATCGGCGAATCAGCAGTTTTTTTCTTTATAATTTAACCCGCCATTCTTCTCACCATGAAAATGCATCTTTAGAATATTGGGAATTGAAAGCTTATCCCAACGCACCTGAAATGCCGGGCGGATATTTATCCTGTGTATATTTGGTTTTATTTATGCCTTGGCTCTACCATCGAATCATGGCACCCAAACTTAAAGATTGGGATCAAAACTTTGCTAATTCACGAGAGAGAGAATTGGCCCAATTACAAAATACTGCTAGTGGACTTCCATACCTGAACCCTGCCTGATTCCAGCTCTACCTCAAAACCTTTTCAGCGCTCAGGTAATTGCTGCGAATTAATTTCGCCGTTTTATGGTCTCCAGTATGGTTCCATCCCGGTGGCATAAATATATACTTAAACTTATTAATCAATCCCGGTGCATAAAATACATCTTTGATAAGGGTGGTAATATCACCGAAATAAACATCTAAAAAGTTTCCCGAATTAATCTTCCGCGTAATGCCGTATTCAATTTGAATATCGTTTCTCTCATCTTGGAAAGTCCCAAAAATTTTGTCCCAGATATTCAGCAGATTACAGTAATTGGTATCAATATAAAGTGGGTTGCGAGCGTGATGAACACGATGATGAGACGGCGTAAGAATAATTCTATTCAGAAATCCCAACCGCCCGTCTTTCACCATATTATGGCCCACATGGATGAAGGTACCATAAGTACCATCCACCAACATGATGGTAAATAGGAGTTCGGGCTGAACCCCCAAGAGAATACACACAGTCGTTCGAATTATGTCGGCATAAGGTGCTTCCAAGAAAAAGTGGGCGTGAGAAACAGATAGATTCATATCCTCGGGAGCGTGATGGGTGGAATGAAGACACCAAAAAAGGCGCACTTTATGGGCTAAAAAATGGTACACGAAATGACCCAGCTCCCAAATAATATATCCGTAAATAAAACCATACCAAGAAAGCCCTATTTTAATCGGTGCAAATGATTGAAAAAGACCTATGCTAAAAGCCACCATGGCAATACCAATAAACCGGCTTATAAACCGATTAAATATATAAATTAGAAAATTGACTTTATAAACTTTAGTCTGGGGGTTTTTGTGAAAAAGACCCAATATTAACTCCACGATCAACAGAAATGGCATCATCGGATAAATAAGCGATACAATCCCATCATAGCTTTTGAAAGTGCTGTAATCACCGGATTTTAGAATTTCCCAAGCTTGAGTGATGCCCAAGAATCCAATAATTTCATTTATTAATGTTTCTATTATTTCCATCTGAGACCCATTGTGATTAAAAAAACAAATCTTACTATTATAAATTAAATAAAATGAAACAGTCAAAAAAAGGGGAATCTAATCTGATTCCCCTTTTCCGAATTAACTAATTCATTTTTATTCCTCAGGCAACAACACGATAGAAACCGTATCACTATTGAAGGCTGTGAACATTCCTAAGCCTCCATTAATATTGCTGAAAGGTTCATTCAGATCGCGTGAATCCTGTCCACTGGATTGATACAAAAGGACATAGTCTTCTTGAACATGAAATAACACAATATCATGACGGCCAAAATGTGTGATCGTACTGGCGAACATGGTATATGTGGTATCAATGAATGGTTGCGAAATAAACCGCCGCCATCGAGGTGGTAACGTTTTTTCGAGTGGTTGCGGGTCTTCTTCTACATTATCCATTAACAGATAATGATACTCGTCATTAGAATTATCCCAATTCAACCGGACGATATTTGAATCGGCAAAAATCCAGCGAATATAGTCACGGTTTCGATCGAAATTTGGAACATATAAAGTATCCAAATTTGTGGTGAAACTATCCGGCTGGGCTGGGACGATTGTTTCAGCACTTAACTGTTGGCCATCATAATTTATCTCTAATGTAAAAGTATCCCCTTCTGCTACCACTAAATCGGAATCTGGGTAAGCATAAGTAATGCCAAATATTGTATCAGTTTCGGTCGTATCGTAAGAATAAACTGGCTTCAGAACAAATGACTCCGTCCCTCGTTTTAAAATCACTTCTGCAGAATCAAGTGGGAGTGGGGATTCACTTTCGTCATCCAAAGCCAAGGTAGAAGCGAGTATCACATCATTCACCGGTTGTCCCGCATAAAGATATCCCCTGACAACGATTAAGTTCTCCAATGGAACAGGTGTAAGGTCATCCTCACAACTGATAGTTAAAAAAGTGAGACTCACGAGTGCTAAGAAAAATAATTTATTATTCATTTTATCCACCTATTTCAATGTGACTTTAAAGAACAGTGTTATTGTCATGGGCAATAACAGCATATCAGAAACAACCACGGGTATCACATCCAGATCATATTCCCGGTAATTCACATTTTTCCTGTTATATAAATTGAATACCGAAATGCCCACATCCCATTTAAAAGCGGGCGTAATCATTTGACGAAAAACGCTCACATCCATGCGATGGTAATCGGGAAGACGATAACCATTTTTTTCGCTTACATGGATATAGATGAATTCATCGCCATTCAGGAGTGGAAGATAATACCTGCTTTGTGGCGTTGTATAAGGTGTGCCTGTGGAGTAGACAAAAGTAGAAGCAAAGTTCCATGGACCCCATTTATAAGTTCCGACAATCTTTGCTTCGTGTGTTTTATCATGGCTGGCAGGGTATGGTTCTGGCGCAAGAGCACCAAAATCATATTTAACATTGGCGTAGGTATAACTGAGCCATCCATTAAATGCGCCAGATTTTTTCTGGGCAAGGAATTCTACTCCTTCGGCATAACCGTCACCAAAGAAAAAGTAATTCCCGTAATCAGCTAGCTCTTGAAATCGCCGCGTATATTCCACGAGGCCATCTAAATATTTTCGATAACCTTCAACTTCAAACAGGTAATTCCGTGTTTCATATTTCATCCCTAAGATTTGATGCTCGGCAGATCCCGCTGGAATATTATCATCGGAAACGAGCCAGAAATTAGAATTTCCTTGGAGTACGTCTTCTAAAACTATATTATTAATGAATTGGAAATAATTTCCCCAGGCTCCTTTTAAAGAGAACCTGTCTCCAATTTTCCAATTGAATGATAATCGAGGTGAGATAAAAACAGAATCTGTCGCCAGATCCATAACTAATAAACTATCCAATCCGGTTTGGGAGGTGGCCCGTAAACCAATCCCAAGTGTCAAGGATGGTGTAACCTGCCAACGGTCTTCAAGGTATAGACTGGTCAATAAGGTGTTAGATTCCAAATCTAAAATTGGAATTGTATCAAAAACGGTTACATCATAATGGGTACCAAGGTTGGTCATTTCAAGACCAAATTCCAAAATATGATTGGCGTTGGCATGGAGGACATTATCGATCCGTAATGATTGATCCTTGGCACCATTACCTTCTCCTATTTTAAAGGATCTCCCCCCACCGCCTTCTGTATAAAGATGACGATCATAATTACTTTTGAACCGTGATGAACTGAATAAAGCTTGGCTAGAAAAACGGTCTGTCCAATGATGATTCCAACGCAGACTCACACCCAAATTCCCCCAGTCCGTATTATTATCATCAATCCGTGTGACATTTTGCTGATTGCCACCACCGCCGCCGCCGGGACGTCCCCTGACACCTTCTGTCTGGCGCGATTCATTTAAAAAATCTCTACCACCATACATACTTAGACTGACCACATCATTCCTTCCAGGGGTGAAGGTGACTTTATTATGAAGATCGTAAAAATAAAAGGTTGGGAAAATTTGCTGCTGAAAAGCATCCTCTTGATCAGGGTTATCCGGATTGACTCTTCGCCGATTATTTGTTGGTACTTCATCATCACCCGTCACAAATTCATACATTTTGTCAAAGAATGGGCTGGACATAAAATCCGAATATGACCGTCGAAAAGAAAACAACCAACTACCACCCATAATAATGGGTGTTTCGTATAATAATTGAGTCGACATAAGATTAGCGCCCACACCAAATTGACGACGAGTCAAATCCCCATTTTTACCCGTCATATCAATTACGCTGGAAAGCCGCCCGCCATATTTAGCCGGGAATCCTCCTTTATAAACTTGAACATCCTTAATGGCATCGGCATTGAAAGCGCTAAACATACCGAAGAAATGATCCACGTGATAAATATTCATGCCATCTAGTAATATCATATTCTGGTTAGAGCCACCGCCACGGACATTAATACCGGAAGATCCGTCACCAGTACTACTTATCCCTGGCAATAATTGGAGCGAACGAAAAATATCCACTTCTCCCATATTGGGAAGTAAAGCAAGTTGGCGCGGCGACAATGTAACTTTGCTCACTTCATCAGCACTTTTCATAATCTGGTATTCATCAGCGATTACGTCAACTGCCTGAAAATCCAAAGCTTCCATTTTGAGCCGAATATCCATTGCCCGCTTTGGGCCAGAATTATCATATCCTATCTTCGCCCTACGATATCCAATATAAGAGATAATCAGCGTACAAGGAACCGCAGGCACATCCACCAAAACAAATTGTCCATCAGAATTGGTTGTAATCCCTCGATTCATATCCTGAACAACCACATTGGCATAAGGCAGCGGTTCCAAATTGTCTATGTCAATTACGACTCCTGAAATATCTTGAGTTTGTTTTTGCCCCAGAATTATTGAAATAGTTAGTAAACTTAAAATATATATTTTTATCAATTCCGTCGTCTCCCTTGGCCACCACCTTTACGGCCTTGCCCTTGTCTTTTATTTCCCATGCGTTTTCTTCTGTCTTTCTGCTGGGACTTCAATTCTTTTTTGTATTTTTTATTTTGCTTTTTAGAGAGGACTTTTTTGACTGCTTTATCTCTTTGTTTTTGTTTCTCTTGCATTCGTCCCATCATTTGCATTGGATTTCCAGATCGATTCTCACGCATTACCGTAATTTCATCTCTGAACTTTTTTTGGATTTGATCCATTTGTTTGGCTTGATCCTCAGATAAATCCAATTTTTTAACCCAATCAATAGGTTCTGGAGAATCGCCTCCCATCGGTCTTTGGGCAAATACAAATGATGTAATAATTGTTAGAAATATGAGTTGATTGATGTGGAATTTCATAAAATCCTCTTACCTTTATTGAATTAACTTAGCTCTTTAGACAATCATAACTTTAATAAGTTAAAAAAAAGGGCCAACGAATCGGCCCTTAATAAATGAGTTAAATATTTGGCTTATTTTTTTGGAGCAAAATCCAATGCCAATGAGTTCACACAATATCGTAATCCTGTAGGTTTTGGACCATCTTCAAAAACATGGCCTAAGTGAGAGTCACATTTGGCGCAGGTTATCTCAGTTCGAACCATTCCATAACTAATATCCCGTTTTGTATTCACTTTTGTTTCATCCAATGCATCAAAAAATGCAGGCCATCCGGATCCTGAATCATATTTGGTTCCCGAAGCAAAAAGCTCATTCCCGCAGGCCGCACATAAATAAGTGCCTACTTCTTTATATTTATAATATTTTCCCGTAAAAGCAGCTTCCGTCCCTTTTTCTCTCAAAACTTGGTACTCTTCAGGTGTGAGACATGTTTGCCATTCTTCACTACTTTTAACAACTTTGTCCATAACAAATCCTTTTGATGAGTCTTTTTTGGTTTGGCCAGTAATTATAATTCCGGTCATAATGATTAATGATATGATTAATAATTTTTTCATGACAATTTCCTTTTTGCCCGTGTATACGAATTTACACCTGGTTTGGTTTCATTTCTTAGGTATGGATGTGAGGATAATCACAAAATGTTCCCTTTTACAATTCCAACCGCCTGATGGGCGACATAACAAGAGACGGATCGTTCTTCCAATCCACATCTGGATCATCCACGTAGATTTCAACTTCGTTTCCATCTGGATCTTCTAAGTAAATACTTTGGCTTACCGTATGGTCACTCATACCTGAAATGGGTATTTCGGATTCTATTAACTCATCCCGCACGGCGCGGAGTTCATCTAAAGAATCACCTACCTTAATACCAATGTGATAGAGACCAATTCGATGCCCTTTTGGTGGCCCTGGTGCATCTCCAACTTGGATCAATAAAATTTCATGATGGGTTCGGCCGGCAGTAAGTGCAACAGCAGTAAATGGACGGAAGAAATCTCCAACTAGTTCGAACCCAAGCAAGTCTCGATAAAAGGCCAAGGATTTCTCCAAGTTCTTCACATAAAAAACGACATGCCCTAAATAATGGGCTTTCATTTGGATAATTCCTCATATCTAAAACAATTTACCACATGGTCATTCACCATACCTGTAGCTTGCATGAATGCATAGCAAATAGTGGTACCGATAAATTTGAAACCTCGTTTTTTCAGGTCTTTGCTCATGGCATCGGATTCAGAAGTATTTGCAGGTATTTCTGACATATGTTGAAATGAATTCTGAATAGTCATTCCCTGAGTAAATTGCCAAATATATTTATCAAAACTGCCGAACTCCTTTTGAATATCCAGGAATAATTTGGCATTCAATACGGTTGAATTTACCTTGAGTCGGTTACGAACAATTTTTGGATTTTGGAGTAAAGATTCAATTTTAGATTCAGAATATTTTGATATTTTTTCCGCATCAAATTGATTGAAGGCCTCCCGATAACCATCTCGTTTTTTAAGAATAGTTTCCCAACTAAGTCCCGCTTGAGCACCTTCAAGAATTAAAAACTCAAATAATGTAGTATCATCATGAAGCGGAACACCCCATTCTTCATCATGATATTGTAAATATTGGGGACTATTCGTTGACCATTCACAGCGCGTCATTATTCAAATTTACCATTTTCATAATCAGAAAATGCCTGCAATATTTCACCACGGGTATTCATGACAAAAGGACCGCCCCTTGCTACCGGTTCATTTAAAGGTTCACCGGCTGCGAGAAAAATCCCTGCTTTTTTGTCATTAGTTTTTAATTGAATATTCCCATCTGTTTCAAATACAGCCAATTGACCCTTCTCCAAAACTTTACCATACGAAATTTTACCTTCATAAATAAATGCAAAGGCATTCCAATCATCATTCACAGGGATAGTTATCTCACTGTTGGGGTTTATTCGGATATCCAAAATCAAAACGGGTGTGTGAGATTTTCCCGGACCTATAGTTCCACTATATTCCCCCGAAATTACTTTCACCGTTCCTGCCTTTTCTTTAACAATGGGAATTTGTTCGGATTCAATGTCTTGGTAAGCAGGCTCAATCATTTTTTTATCTTTTGGCAGGTTAAGCCATAATTGGAATCCACGGGCTAAGCCATCGGTCTGTATTGGCATTTCGCTATGAATGATACCGCGGCCTGCGGTCATCCACTGTACAGAACCTTCCCCTAACTTACCTTCGTTTCCGGCAGAATCTTTATGCTGCCACTTTCCGTTGAGCATATAGGTGATGGTTTCAAATCCACGGTGCGGGTGTGGCGGAAACCCGGCAATATAATCATCCGGATTGTCGCTTCCGAATTCATCTAAAAGTAAAAACGGGTCCAGCATATTGAGGTCCGACGAGCCAATAATGCGGGTGAGATTGACGCCGGCACCATCGGTTGTTTGGATGCCTTCTACTATCTGTTTTATTTTCTGGTAATTCATTTTACCGGTTTATCACACGATAAAGACCTGAAATCGCCAGCATTATCCCGAAAGTTACAACAATCGCTGCGCCTGTTGGCAAATCAAACCAAATGGATACAAACATCCCTAAAAAACTCCCCACCATACTAAATATCCAACCAAATATGAGTCTCTCACGAATGGATTCTTGGAATAAAAGCGCCGCCACTGTGGGAATAATTAAAAATGAAAAAACCAGTAGTACACCGGCTATTTTCACAGAACTTGTGACAACAAAACCGAAAGTAACATAAAATAGAAAATCCCAAAATCGCACAGATTTATCTATTTCACCTGTTTTATAATGGGATTGAGATGTTTCGAAAAACCGATCACGGTATTTCCAATGAAAGTATCCTATAATGCCATAAAGCAAAGCTGTGTAGCCAATTTTATTTGGTGTAACAAATAGAATGGATCCCACTAGTAAATGATTCAAATGTTCCGATCCCTCTGCTGATTTACTGAAGAGTAATATCATAGCTGCTGCGCACACAACATAAGTAATTCCAATGATGGCTTCCTGAGGTATTCTTTGTTTACTTGAGCGTACATAGGCAAAAAAGGCTGCACCCATAATTGTAAATGAGACCGCCAACAAATAACTCGAATATCCATCATGCTCTAATCCAACAATAATTCCAATGGCTGATCCAAAAGCAGCCACTTGCGCCAAAGCTAAATCGACAAATATCACGCCCCGCGTTACCACGTGGAGACCTAAATACACATGGATTCCCGTAATAACGAACGTTGCCAGCAAAGGCCAAAGTATGAGATCAATCATGTTCAACTCCAAAGGCTTTAGATAAAATTTTTAAATTGGTTTCGAATAAATGGATATAAGAATCTGCTCCTTCAATTGCACCTACAGATTGAGCCAATTTCACCGTTTTTACTTTTGTTTTTGATGCAATAAATTTAGGTACACGATCGCTGAAATAAGATTCGGAAGCAATCACTTCTATTTTGTCCGATTTAATGCGTTGGATAATGCGATTCAATTTTGCTGGGGAAGGAGTAATCCCCGGTTTAGGTTCTAAGAATTCAACCGTTTCCAAACCAAATCGATTCGAAAAATATGGCCAGGAATTATGGTAAAAAATTAGTTTTTTCCCTGACAGATTTGTATAACGATTCTGCCAATCTAAAATGGCCTTGTCCAATTGATGATTAAACGCATTCAGGTTTTGTTGAAATATATCAGAATTTCTTGGTTCTGCTTTGGTCAGTTTTTCAGCGATTAATTGTGCAATGAGTATTCCATTTCTCGGATCAAGCCAATAATGGGGATTCCCAAAACGATGGATATCTCCCATACTGGCGTCCACGGTTCCTGCGGGAATTTCCATTTTTTCAATTTCAACAGAACAATCCACTACCTCGATTTTTTGATTGCGGGAACCATCAATAACTTGCTTAGCCCACAAATCCAACTCCATACCCACCATAAAATACAAGTCAGCCTTTCGAACTTTGATCATGTAGGAAGGGAGCACCTCTATATAATGGGGGTCTTGGTTCCCACGAGCAATACTGATAACAGTCACATGATCCCCGCCAATAGATTTCACAATATCAGCCAAATCCGTGGTTGAAGTGACGACCCGAACTTTTCCGAAACAAATGGACAGTATGCTCAATATTAAGAATAATTTTCTCATGACTTAATACCGATGCGGTTTGTGGGGGCCTAAAGACCAGATAAGTTGGGCCGTCGTTTTTAAATGTTTTTTGTCATAGCCTTCATGATCATTTGCCACTTGACCGATCCTGATTCTGAGGACAGCTGATTCTTCAACGGGACTAAAACCTATAAAAATTGATGGATCCATGTTGTGGATATCCGCCAGATCAAATTGCCAGAAATCGCCCATAACACCCACATTCCAGGCCTTATTAAATTGGAAGTTTACCAAAAGATATCCTGCTGTTAAGACCTCCTTGGGATGAACCGTTTTTTCTTCATGTTTATCACCCAACTCAAATTGAATCACCTCACCTTGGAGAGTCAACGAACGGTACTTATTGGGGCGCCATTTATATTTGAAATCCGCACCACCAAAACTTTTTTCATGATCTACGTAATAACTGGTACCAAATTCAAAATGATTCACTTCATTCAGGTCAATAAAGTGGGACCATCGTGCAGAAGACCCTTTAAGCTGTTTCTCTCCGTCGTCGTGTTCCTCATCAATATGTCCATCGTTACTATCACCACCTTCATGATCATAGTCAATGTGATCTGATACATTTTTTCCATGGTCGTGGTCACTGATATCAGAATTAAAATACCCAATGGATAGATTGCTATACCAAGGTAGTGGCATTAGCCAATTGACTTCCAATCCGGTGGCGGTATAGAATTCTTCACCCAGTACCATGGATATTCCTTTGGGTGCTTCAATAAATGGAAATAAATGGGCATGATCTTTATTGATCTTGCCAAGGTCCGGCCTGAACTTCCCGGCACGGAGGCCTAATCCAAATGGAAGTCCTCGTTCAACTGTAATCACCGCTTCTTCTAATTCTATGGGAGAATCATCATTATGTTTGTGTAAATATACATCGGCACGAGCAAAGGGGTTAACATAACCTTGGACAGCAATTTCAATCCCAGAACTAGATAAGTTTGGATCTTTTTGGAGCTGATCCATTACCAAATCTCCAACTATACTGAATTGGGGGTTGGCTGTCGTCTGGCTAAATAAAATTCCTGAAAATATGAGTACCCCAATTAATTTTTGTAACATTGGATACTTCCTCTATGTTGTGTTTTATGGGAATCCCCGACGAACCGAGGATATGTCATTAAGTGCTAAAACTAAACGACAGGGGGACCGCGATCCCAATGGACAAAATTCTGGGATGCAGTTGAGAGGAAATATTGAGGTGTCCAATGAATTGTTTCGAATTCAATTGGGATTTGGTCTACGGTAGAAATAATACCATCATTGTTGGTGAGGCGTTTGCCAATAAACCATTCACAGGCTTCCCCGACAGAATGGTGAGATTTTTCTTCACAGTCAATAGCACAAAGACTGGCCTCTGAAGGAAGCAGATCATGGCCATGTCCCATATGCGAAGTTGATATTTGGGTGAATAGGCCCATCCACACCAAAAGGATTAATGTAATGAATTGGTTTATTGATTTCATCAGTGGCGGAAAATAGGCCAAATATTTTGAAAAGAAAAGCCCCTCCCAGAAAACTGGAAGGGGCTGGAGGAGGTATTATATTCTATTGAATACTACGCTTGGTAGGCTGGCGTTTTATCCATTACTATTGGAGATTCGGCAGAGTGAAATTGTTGTTCTTCAGTTGAACCTTCCATAGCTACTGTCGATGCATTCCCTGCTGTAACTGTATTTTGAACGGCATCAAAATACCCCGTTCCCACAAAAGCCTGGTGCTTGGCAGCCCGGAATCCGTTTTCTTCATTTTCGAATTCACGATTCTGCATGTTTGAATAAGCGTACATACCATCGGCGGCATAAGCACGGCTCAATTCGAACATACTCAGGTTTAGTGCATGCCACCCGGCCAAGGTGATGAACTGGTATTTGTAACCCATTTTGAATAGTTCTTCCCGAAAGGATTTAAGTTCTGCATCACCCAAATTTGCTTTCCAATTGAAAGAAGGGGAACAGTTGTAGCACAAAAGTTTCCCGGGATATTTCTCATGGATGGCTTCGGCGAACCGACGTGCTTCATCCAAATTCGGTTTGGCCGTTTCGCACCACAGGAGATCTGCATAAGGTGCGTAAGACAGACCCCGATCGATTGCTTGATCTAACCCATTATTTACGTAGTAAAATCCTTCGTTGGATCGATCTCCAGTAACAAATTGTTGATCGCGAATATCAACATCCGTAGTGATAAGGTTGGCTGCGTTGGCGTCAGTCCGGGCTATAATGACTGAAGGAACATCCATTACATCCGCCGCTAATCTAGCCGCCACCAGTTTATTGATTGCTTCCTGAGTAGAGACCAATACCTTACCACCCATGTGGCCACATTTTTTGGCTGATGATAATTGATCTTCCCAATGAACCGCTGCAGCGCCTGCTTTGATCATGGATTTCATGAGTTCATAAGCATTGAGGTTTCCGCCAAATCCAGCTTCTGCATCTGCAATCAAAGGAACAACCCAATCGGTACTATCATCACCTTTCATCCAATGGATTTCATCCGTACGAAGGAGTGAATTGTTAATCCGTTCCACCAACTTGGGAACAGAATCGACGGGATATAGACTTTGATCCGGGTACATGGCGCCAGCTGAATTGGCGTCTCCCGCTACTTGCCAACCAGAACAGTATACCGCTTTCAACCCGGCTTGGACTTCCTGAATAGCTTGGTTGCCTGTAAGGGCGCCCAGAGCTGAAACAACTTCATCTCCCTTGAGTGCTTCCCAAAATTTTTCGGCACCTTTTTTGCCAAGTGTATATTCTATCTGGACAGACCCACGAAGGTTTACCACTTCATCAGCGGTATAGGGACGGGCGATGCCTTCCCAGCGGTCGTTTTCTTTCCAGTCTTTTTCTAATTGATTTACTTGTTCTTGTCTATTCATTATAACCTCACTTGTATATCTTGTTCAAAAATTTCTGATGTACTCATTGAGCGATTGATGGTCGGTCTATCCTGAGCTTTCATTTGATTTAGCTTAGGAGTGGAAACCATTCTTCTGTCAGTAATATCCTGTTCGAAGATGTGTGTTCTTTGTTGATCTTTCATTGTTATTCTCCTGTTTAGATGTATTGGTAAGCTTTGAGTGTTAAGAATTCGTCAAAGTCTTCCGTTTTGATCATATTGGTGAAAAGGTCTGTGGCAATATTGAAACGGCCGGAAAAATAATTATCCAATCCAATTTCTGTTTTGATCTGTTCCAATTCTTCCATAATCAATTTTTCAATTTTTTTAACTGTAATGCATTCACCTTCTTCAGTAACAGCTTCAAGATGGACGCATTGCCAGAGTTGCGAGCGACAAATTTCTGCTGTTGCTGCATCTTCCATCAAGTTATACAGGGGTACACAACCGTTTCCCCTGAGCCATGCTTCGATGTACTGAATCCCCACACGAATATTATGCCTCACGCTGTCTTCAGTGATATGGCCAGCGGGAACTTTAAGTAAATCTTCTGCGGTGATTTTTACATCTTTACGTGGACGCGCTTCAACCTGGTTGGCCAAAGTCATTTCTGAGAATGCTTCCATGGCGATAGGGGCTAATCCGGGATGGGCAACCCAAGTACCATCATGACCGGCTTTCATTTCCCGTTCCTTATCCAAGCGCACTTTATCCATAGCTTCATTATTCTCATCTTCATTACCATTTATAGGAATTTGTGCTGCCATTCCGCCCATCGCATGAGCACCACGCTTGTGACATGTTTGAATTAACAAATTCACATAACTTTTTAAAAAATGCCGTCCCATGGTTACTTCACCCCGATCTGGTAAAATAAAATCTGCATTATTTTTGAATTTTTTAATGAAGCTGAAAATATAGTCCCAGCGTCCGCAATTCAAACCGGCGGAATGGTCTTTTAATTCAAACAGTATTTCATCCATCTCAAAAGCCGCCAAAATCGTTTCAATCAACACTGTCGCCTTGATTGTTCCATTTGGAACACCTAATGTTTCCTGGGCATAAACAAATACATCATTCCACAGGCGAGCTTCTAAATGGCTTTCCAATTTTGGTAAATAGAAATAGGGACCGGTATCGCGTTTATTCAATTCTTTTGCGTTATGAAAAAAGTATAGTCCGAAATCAAACAATGATGCGGATATGGGCTTGCCATTCAATTCCACATTCTTTTCTTCCAAATGCCATCCACGGGGACGCACCATTAATGTGGCTGTTTTATCATTTAATTTATAATACTTACCGTTTTTAGGATTAATGAACGTAATCTTTCTGCGGATGGCATCTCGCAAGTTCACCTGTCCTTCGACCATATTATCCCACGTAGGAGAAGAAGAATCTTCAAAATCGGCCATGAATACTTTCACCGGGGAATTCAGCGCATTAATAATCATTTTTCGATCGACCGGCCCAGTAATCTCTACACGGCGGTCTTGGAGATCTGCAGGTACATGCGCAACTGTCCAATCTCCATTTCGTACCGATTCAGTTTCTGGCAAGAAATCTGGCATGACACCTTTATCAATATCAGATTGCCTTTGAACGCGGGCCGTTAATAATTCTCTACGACGATTCCCAAAACATTTTTCCAGTTCAGTAATGAACAATCGTGCTTCTTTAGTCAATACTCTGGCACAAGCAGCGGTCCACTGCCCTTTAATAACCAACCCCTCACTGGGGTTGTCCTTATTCATACCAGAATTCATTTGAACTGGGGCTTTTGGTTGTATTTCTGTTGTTTGTGGGTATTGCATGTTTTTCTCTTAATTTTTTTGAATTATCCCATAGTGGTTCCTAATTCGCGATGGAAAAGTACCCATGCATATTTTACTTTTATTGTAAAATTTTACAATATAATTTGACAGTGTAAATTTTACAGGAAAAAACCATGAAGCCTAAATCTCCAACTGCAACCAATGCCCATTTTTTAGGGTCAAAATTGAGAATCCTTCGAAAGCAATCGGGTATGACATTAGAGGATCTTGCCGCCCGAAGTGTCCAGATTGATGCTATCAATGCGCCCTCCGTTTCCTACATCAGTTTGATCGAAAGAGGCCAACGGGCGCCAGCACCAAAAGTATTAGAAATATTGGCCTCGATTTTTCAACGAGAATCAACTTGGCTTTTGGATGATGCCCAGCAACCCTCCACACTACTGCAGGATGAAGGCCAAAGATCTGCAGACCGTTTACAATTAGAACCTCAAGTTTTATTTTCTAATAATCTTATGGAAATATCTATCCCTGAATTACTGAATCAAGCCAGTATCACAGGGCGGCAATTCGCCCATATTCTTATTCGCTCATACCAAGAGCACAACCGTAACCAGTTTCCAGACTTGGAACGGGCTGCAGATTCAGTCAGTCAAAAACGATTTCCACTCCGTTCCCGTCAAATACTGGAGATTTATAAACAACAGGGATTAAAAGTAAAATGGTTTAAGAAAGAATCATTTCAAACCATTAGTGATGAAGAGCGGGAAGTAAAAACATTTTTCAGATCCTTTTATGACTCACCAAATACAGTTTTCCTCAACGAAGATTTAAAGCATAATGAGGCTCGGTTAAAATATGACTTGGCTTATCATTTGGGCCATAAGGTACTCCATGGTGGAGATGGTCTTATTTCTTCTCAATCCACCGGTGGTGAATTGGGTGGATCTCCTCCGCCTTCAAAAGATCGACTCACTACAATGAATCAGCAGGATATCCTTACAGCTTGGCGGGATTTCGAATGTAGTTTCTTTGCTGGCGCTTTTTTATGTCCCCGTCAACCATTTCGTCAATACCTCAGCCGTAAGGCTTATGATATATTTTCAGGGAAACAGATTGAACTGACACCTGCTGTGGTTATGCGGAGAATGACTGTTGTTTCTCCCTACCGTCATTGGCATTATTTTGATATTTATCCGCCCAATAAACTACGAGCAGTGTACCGCGGGAATGGGATTCCCTTACCTTCAGGGACTATGACAGATTCACCTGATTTTTGCCGGCAATGGGCACTGTTTCAAATGGCAGATGATTTGGAATCCAAAAAAACACTCACCCAGATTTCTCTAATGCGGGAAGAAGATCGTGATCCAAGGCTTTACGCCTGTATTGCCACCCAAACCAAGGATGGGGCAGGAAATCCCCATATCATTTCTGTGGGCATTGACTTATTTCCCCTATTAGAAACATACGGTACACGACCAAATGATATTATTGAAGCAATGGAGGTTGCCCCTAGAAATAAAAAGAATGAAATACTCATGCCCCAGAAAATAAAAGAAGTCATCAGTTCCGCCGCCAGGATTATTAATATCAGTTGGGTGGAAAAGGGATTGAATTTTCCTGTGAGTATTATTTGTCCACGGCAATCCCAATGCCCCCGCCGAACTAAATGTACTGCTATGCCATCAACACCCAGGCGAATATCTTGGGTGGAGGAAATAAAAGATATAATTTTGAAAGAATCAGACTAATACTTTTTTTGAAACGGGGATTTATATTCCTTCAACTACCCGATGATTGTAATTGGGACCTAAAAAAGTTAATTAGGCTTGGTGATAATCATCCCTAGCCATTCTGCAATCATAGCGGGCTTTTCTATTCCCTCTACTTCTATCGTGCAATTAAAGGTAGCCACATAACGATTTTCACCGCGCTTTTTACAATGCATTAAAATGACGTGATTTCGGATTCGTGACCCAATTGGAACAGGTCCCATCCAACGAACTTTATTTAATCCATAATTGACGCCCGAATGTGTATTCTCAGGCCACAAATCCATTTGATTATTAAAATATGTAAGTAGAGAAAGTGTCCAAAATCCATGGGCGATGGTTGTATCATAAACGCCTTCTGCTTCAACCCGATCCGGATCGGTATGAATCCAATAGCTGTCATGGGTAACGATGCCAAACTGGTCAATATTCTTCTGAGTGACCGGAAGCCAGTCTGAGTAGCCAAGATCTTTATTTTTGGCATTTTTAAAATCAGCAATAGTATATTTTGATTTTACTAAATCCATAAAATTCTCCTAAAATAAATAAAAATAAACTAAGACTTAAGAGTCCCTCCGTTCGTCACCTGACCTCCGTTCATCTTTATTACGGCGATCCTTTAAGAGTCTACGATCATTTTGAACAGGAATATTTCCATCCCGCCTTTCTCCACCGTTACGTCGTTCGTCTAGTCTTCTTTCTGATCCGCGATTGCTCATAAAATCCTTTTAATAAAAGAGATAAATCTTATTGGGTACCTCCAAACCTACATCAATATATCCCATTATTCAAAATCCAATTGAATTCCCGATTTTCCCGTTTCCGGCTGATAATAATAATTAATTGTAAATGGAATTGGAAACTTAATATCAAAGAATCCAGCAGATTCAAATGTGATACCACCACCTACTGCCATCATTGAATTTTGTCCGTTACCGGATGTCTTATCTACAAAAACCCCAACTTGGATTCTTTTTAAATAGGAGATACCGAAAGGAAGTACCCAATCGGGATAAAACAAGGGCATTTTGTATTTGACCTTCACACGCCATATTGATTCAAATAATTGCCAGTTATATCCATATGGAAATGAAACCTTAGATGGCAGGATATTAACACCTTTATTTGTTTCATATTGAAATATGGATGAAACAAAATGGTGTTTTCCAATTCCTTTCATACCATGCTGAAACCTCAAAGAAACTTGGTTCCCCTTCCATAATCCTCCCAATGGTGTATTGCCATAATAGCCATAGATCTGCCACCCCGGATTACCTAAATCCCTGACTGATTTTTCATCGATAGAAATATAACCTGATTCAAAATAAACAGGCATTATGCCTCCATCCCTATCGTCACGTTTTTCTCGATTCTTTACTCGAATATTAGGTGGAATGTGAGTAAAGTTATAATGAAAATAAGTGTTCGATCTGCTCGTATATCTTGACCCTATTTTTGCATATGCATAATGAGTTCGAATTCCCTTTTTTTTATTTTTAAGAGGCAATGTTGCACCAAAATCAAAAACGAACTCATCCCATTTTTCATTAATACTAAATTTTAATGTATCATTTCTATTTTCTATTTTTTGGGAGAATGGTCCATAGCCAATATTTCGTTCTCCAATACTCAGTTCAAAATCGAGAATAGGATAAAATCCTTTGTAAATACCCCTAATTCTTTTCTGAATTGTATTCTCATTCTTATTGTAAGAAATTTCTCCACCAATCGCCAGCGTCCCTAAAATATTATCGGATTGAATACCCAAAGTTGGATTTAATTCATCATCAAAAATGTAACGGCTGTGAAAATTGAAAAGCGTTTGAAGACCATTGTAGCTGGAAACTTTATAAGAATAAGATGGTATACTTGTATCAAAAATTGATTCACTTTGGTATTCCGTAAAATGACCAACTCTAATTGAATTTCGATTTGAATCAAGAATATCCCATTTCACCGTATCTAAATCCATTGTAGAAATACCATCACCCATTATAGAATATTCATTAAATAGCAATTTTCCCAGCGGGGTTACCCTTGGGTTATATGCGCCAAATTTTGAAGATGTAATACGATATTCTTCCTTAGTTTTTAAATCGATGGCAACAATTTGATCGATACCATTCACTTGAGACTCATATAGTATATAATTATTATAAAAAATCGGCCGATACAAATGCTGCCAAGCACTTGAATTGACCAGATCAAACTGTCTATTTTTTAATCGATAAATGTACAAGGCTCGCCCTTCAAATTTCTGTGCCGTGAAAACGACCTTCGCCCCATCCTTGGACCATGCCGGGGTCATAATCAATCCCGAATTAGGCGCTTCAACTTGATCCATAACCGAACCCGTTTTCGCATCTAAAATGACTAAAAGAGAATGACGATCTTCCGAAAAAGAAACGACTGCAATTTTTTCACCATTCGGTGAAATATTTGGCTGATAAAACCGTTTATTGTGAGTAATCCTTTTCTCATTGTCGGTTTTAATGTCATAGACTCGAATGTTGGCCCAACTTCGTTTCGTCCATCGTACATCTGGATCATAGGCAGACCAAACCATTTGATTCCCGTTTGAATGGAAACCAAATAATTCTGAAGAACCTTGAATTTTTTTTAATGCCACTTCTTCACCCGCAATAATTTGAACGATCGTATTCACATCACCTAAACTAGATTTTAGCGAAATAATTTTTCCCTCTTTTCCTGCAGCAGGATATCGATAATGGGTGACAATTTTCCTATCGGGTGTCAAATCATTGGACTCCTCTTTCTTTAATCCCATCCATTGCATTTTCCATGCCATTTCCAAATCGTAAAATGTGTCATGATATATTTGTGGCAGAGTTGATCCAGTGCTTGTCTTCATGGCACGAGATAATGGGAAAAAGGGGTTTAAGGTAAATGGCCACATTAATGATTTTTTAAGTATGGTCGGCCAGGCCTCAGCCCCATACTCCTTTTTAACATGAGTTGTAAGGTAGTACCCCAATTCATATTGATTTGGATATTCATTTTTTAACGATCCATATAATGTTTTTCGATAAGATATCTGGTTCCCAGACAAAATATGTCCTCTCGCTATTCGAGAAAAATAAGCTGAACGCCCCCGTCCCGAATGGGTTAAGGCTGTTTCTATGCCGACCGCATCGCCCTCCCAATACCAAGATGGTATGAGCAATCCAGTATAAAGTGATTGGGTTGCTTCTCCAAAAACACCTCCAACCAATCGACTCATTCCAATATTCATATAATTTATCTGAATAATATGACGACCTTCATGGATAGCCAAATCACGATACCATTCAGTGCTTCCCATTTCCCGTAACATCAAGGGGACATGATTCCATTCAGACACCCATGGCGCTTGCCCCACAAACCCGTTGGGAATTGCGCTTCTATTATTGAGAAGGACTGGGATTTTTAGGTGCCTCCCTGGCAAGGATTTGTTGATTTGCTGATGAACATGCTCTAATGTGTTGGCAACACGATTCCCTTCAGTAGCCAATTCATTGGGGAAAATAATTTGATAATGATCGGTTTGAATTTGTTTCCATTCTATTCCCGGTGGATCTTGGGCAAGACAGAGTGACATTTGTATGGAGACAAATAAAATGATTGAAAAAGGTTTGAAATATTGCATGAAATTTGACGAGTAATTTATTACGTTATTGTAAAGGTGTATAATAAAAAACCTCGTCCCGATAAATCGAGACGAGGTCGACTAATAATCAAAGCACATCAAGGAGTCATATTAACAGTGCTTCAGTCCAAATAGAACGCCTCCTTAAAAACCTCCATAGCTCAGAATTCAGGCTCCAATAGGATATTCAAGATTACTGACTAAATTAAATGAAGTCAATATTTAATTCATGTTTTCTGTACTTAATTAATTTATTATTAAATTCATACTAGGCATTATCCAGTGCCTGATCCAAGTCAGCGATTATATCATCTACATGCTCAATGCCTACTGATATTCGGACTAATCCATCTGTAAGTCCACGTGCTTCGCGATCTGCTTTAGGCACTTCAGCATGGGTCATGGTGGCCGGATGGGTTATCATTGTTTCAACTGAACCTAAACTTTCGGCCAATTGAGCAAGTTTAACAGAATTCATCACCGTTTTTCCAGCGAGGATACCGCCCGTCAATTCAAAGGATATCATACCGCTGAATCCGGACATTTGTTTTTTAGCTATCTCGTAGGATGGATGAGACGCCAAACCAGGATATGTAACACTAGCAACTTTATGATGCGCTTCCAAATATTCGGCCACAACCTGAGCATTTTCGGCATGTTTTTTCATCCGCAGATCAAGTGTTTTTACACCCATAGTTGTAAGCCAACAATCAAATGGGCCCGGGACAGCACCGATTGTTTTTTGGACAAACTTGAGTTCATCAAATAAATCTTCTCGATCGGTAATAACAATACCGCCAATCAGTTGATTATGACCACTTAAATACTTGGTTGTGCTGTGCATAACTAAATCAGCACCAAATTCCAAGGGACGTAAAAACACCGGAGTGGCAAAGGTTGAATCCACGCCAAATAAAATATCATGCTTCTTGGCGATTTTACCCACCGCTTCAAGGTCCGTTACCTTAAGTAATGGATTTGTCGGCGTTTCTATCCAAATCAGTTTTGTATTGGGTTGAATTGCATTTTCAACATTGGCCGCATCCGATGAATCCACATAAGAGAAATGGAGGTTATAATTGACCAAAATTTGATTGAAGTGACGGGAGACTCCTCCATAAACATCGTCCGAACAAACAACGTGATCACCCGATTTCAACAGCTTCAAACAACTGTCAACTGTTGCCATACCACTAGCAAAAGCAATGCCATATTTACCCCCTTCAATTACCGCCAATTGTTCTTCCATCACTTGCCGGGTTGGATTGGATGATCGGGTATAATCGAATCCTTTATCCTTGCCAACCTCTTCCAGCACATATGTAGCAGTCTGGTACAATGGGGGCAAAATCGCTCCTGTAGTTGGGTCCGGTGTCATGCCCGCTTGGACAACTTTGGTTTCGAATTTCATAATAACTCCTTTCAAAAATGGAACCCTAAGATTCCATTAAAAATTCCTTCAAATCTGAATATTGATTTCTAATTGTAATTGCTTGCTTTTCTTTATTTAATACACTTTGTAACGGATCTGGTAAATCAATTTTCTCTTTAATTATAGGTTCAACCACCTCCGCAAATTTCCCAGGATGGGCGGTGGACAAAACAATTCCTTTTTGCATTGAGCCTGTTTCTACCCGATATTTTTTTAAACCAAGAACACCTACTGCCGTATGGGGATCGGTAAGATAATTAGCCTCTTCTTTCAATTTCTCAATTGTCCTTTTCGTTTCATCGTCAGAAAAACTCCAACTTATTATATCTGATTTAATTTGATCCACTTCGTTATTGTATAATTTTTTTATACGCACGAGGTTACTGGGAACGCTCACATCCATCGCATTAGAAAGTGTTTGTTTCGCCCGCTCGGTAGTTACTTCGCAACCTCTTAAATATTTTGGAAATACATCATTGGCATTGGTTGCCGCAATGAATTTCTCAATGGGTAATCCCATTCTTTTAGCCAAAAGGCCACCGGTCAGATTTCCGAAATTTCCGCATGGTACACTAAAAACTTTTGGTTCCTCAGCCTGTTTCCAAGCCCATGCATAATAAACTGATTGAGGTAGCAACCGGCCAATATTAATAGAATTGGCAGAACTAAAAAAACGGCTTTCAGTTAATTCATTATCTAGAAATGCCTGCTTCACCATCTTTTGGCAATCGTCAAAACTTCCGTTTACTTCTAGTGCTGTGATATTTCGCCCCATGGTTGTTAATTGCTTTTCCTGGATTACACTGACCCGATTAGATGGATAAAGGATGACTACTTTAATGCCTTCCAGTCCTAAGAATCCATTGGCTACGGCGCTTCCCGTATCTCCAGAAGTTGCCACAAGGATTGTTAATTCTCTATTTTCATTTTCTAAAAGCATCGCCATTGTTCGGGCCATGAATCGGGCTGCAAAATCCTTGAAGGCCAAGGTGGGGCCATGGAACAATTCCATGATATAATCTGATTCATTTACCTGCGCAATAGGGATAGGAAAATCAAAAGCTAATTCAGCAATTTCATCTATTTGTTGATTTGACAGGTCACCTGAAACAAATGGTTTGATCATCTCTGCTGCTAATTCTGGGTAAGTTAAGTCAGTTTTAAAAAAGTCTTTTCCTAAAAGGGGAATATTTTCGGGCATGAACAAACCGCCGTCTGGTGCTAACCCTTGAAACAACGCATCTTTAAACCCAACAAATGATGAGTCACCGCCTGTACTGTAATAACGCAATTATTAGTCCAGTATTTTGGGTGGTTCGGTATGAATTGGAGAACTGAAAGCGCGGCTTTTTAATCCTACTTTCTTAAATGCTTTCACCATCGCCTTTCCAATTGATTCAGCTTTTTCTTTCGAATCAGAAAGCGCAAACAACGATGGTCCCGAGCCTGAAATACCACTGCCGATAGCACCCGCATCCATGGCAGCATTACGCACCCCATGATAGCCGGGAATGAGTTCCGCTCGAATGGGTTCTGCAAATAGATCAACCATGGATCGTCCAAGTAAATCAAAATCATTTTTATGAAGCCCTAGCGTAAACCCCGCCAGGTTACCTGCTTGTTCCACGGCAGAATTCAGAGGTACCTGTTTAGGCAACATCCGGCGTGCATCTCTTGTATTCACAACAAAATCTGGTAAAACAGCTGTACTAAATAATGATTTAGGAACGGGTAAATTTAAAATATCCAAAGGTTCATAACTGCGGATTAGAATGATGCCACCAAAAAGTGATGGTGCAATATTGTCTGCATGAAATCCGCCTGAGGCAACCGCCTCACCGGCCATGCCGTGAACCAGTAAATCATTTAACTCTAGTGGCTTCCCCAAAAGCTCATTGGCACCAACAACTGCTGCTGCTGCACTGGCGGCGCTGGACCCAATCCCGCTACCTGGCGGAATACCCTTATTTAATATTACTTTAAACCCTTGATCGCTATCGACCGTATTTAGCAGGGACAGGATTGCCTTCCCTGCCGTATTATGTTCAGCAATTGTCGGAATTAAATCCGATTTTGGGCCGAATAAACTGATTTCAATTCCAGGCCTATTTTGAAGTGAAATTGTCAAGGTATCCCCTGGATTGGCAATCGCATACCCAATACAATCAAACCCGCAAGACACATTGGCTACCGATGCGGTTGCCCGAATTTTTACAGAATCATTTAGCATTGATGTATTCCTTTTCGACCAACAATTCAGCCATTAAAATGGCGCCACCGGCAGCGCCGCGAATAGTGTTATGAGAAAGAGCCACGTAGCGGATATCAAAAAATTTGTCTTCGACTAAACGGCCAACAGAAACAGCCATCCCTTTATCAACATCCCTATCTAGTTTTGGCTGTGGCCGATCTTTTTCTTCTAAATAAATAATGGGCTTTTCCGGCGCCATTGGAAATGCGTCTTTTTGAGGCAAAGCCCTAAAGTTTTTCCAAATCGATTTTATCTTTTCTAAAGATGGCACTTCTTCTTTGAATCCCGCATGAACAACAGCCGTATGTCCATCAATAACCGAAACACGGGTACAAACAGCACTGATATCTATTTGATTAGAATTAACAATTCCATTTCCTGAAACACTTCCAAGAATTTTCAATGGTTCATTTTCCGTTTTTTCTTCTTCACCGCCAATAAATGGAATAACATTATCTTTCATTTCTTCCGATTGAATCCCTGCCTGTCCCGCACCGGAAACAGCCTGGAGTGAGGTCACCTGAACTTTATTCACTGGGAATCCGGCATTTTTTAAAGCAGCCAAAGTCACCAAATAAGATTGAATGGAACAATTGGGTTTCACGGCTACAAAACCCGATTTTGGCAATCCTCTATTTGCCTGCTGAATTGGAATCACATTTGCATGTTCAGGATTGATCTCCGGGATGATCATGGGTACATCTTCTGTACCGCGATTGGCAGAACTGGTACTTACAATTGGATATCCCGCTTTGGCATAAGAAAATTCTAATTCCCGTGTATCTTTATTGTCGGGCAAATCCATCGCAGAAAAAATACAGTTTACTTCTTCCGGAATTATATCAATATCTTGGGAATCCCGGACGATTAAATTTTTTATTCCAGCTGGAATTTCACTGGGCATAAACCAATTTTCACCCACAGCATCGGCATATGTTTTCCCGGCAGATCGAGGTGAAGCTGCCACATCCACTATCTGGAACCAACGATGTCCATGCAAAAGTCGTAGAAAATTTTGCCCCACCATTCCTGTGGCACCCAAAACACTAACTTTAATTTTTTGACTCATTTTAGTTATTCACCAAACACTGTTGAATGTTACCCAAAACGCCTGCAGCAGTTACAGCTGCGCCAGCGCCGGCACCTTTAATAACAAGGGGCTGAATCGAGTATCGCTGGGTTTTGAAAGCTATAATATTATCACTTCCCTGCAATTCATAAAAAGGATGTTCTCGCCCGATTCTTTGAAGTGAAACCGAAGCATTTCCATCTTCATATTTTCCGATGAATCTCAATCTTTTGTCTTGGGCGTCAGCTTCTTTAACCTTAGCTCTCATTTCATCATCAAATTCCCCTAAATGCTTTAAAAAGCCATCAATCGTATCAATCGATTCGCTACCATTTGGCAATAAGCTCTCCACTATAATATCTTCCAATTCCAACTCAGCGCCGGTCTCTCTCGCCAAGATCAATAATTTTCGAGCCACATCCAACCCATTCAAATCCTGTCTAGGATCCGGCTCTGTAAAGCCTTTAGACTTGGCATTGATTACCAATTCAGAAAAGTTCATTTTGGATGTTAAAGTATTGAACAAATAACTTAAGGTGCCCGAAAAAACACCTTCAATACTGATAATTTCATCACCGGTTGAAAGTAAGTTTTGCAAAGTGGAAATGACTGGCAACCCTGCCCCCACATTGGCTTCATAAAAAAATGAAACCCCATTCTTTGAAGCTTTTTCACGGAGTGATTGATAAAATTCATAATCCAATGTGTTGGCAATTTTATTAGCGGTTACGATAGAAAATCCACGATCAAGAATCGCAGTATATTTTTGGGAAACGGCATTGCTTGCGGTACAATCCACAAATACTTTATTCACCTTTTGTTCGTCGGCATTATCAAGAAATTCAACCAAATTAAATGCGTCACCCGATTCTTTAAGTTTATTTCCAATATTGATTGGATCAAAACAACTTTCACTCAATAACATTTTTTTGCTTGTGGCAACACCCTTTAAGCAAATTTGATCTTGGCTTGAACTTCGTAAAATTGAAAGTAATTCATTCCCAACCGTTCCTATCCCAACAAGATATAAATCTATGGCACTTTTATAATCGTCAAAAAATTCCCTGTGAAGTGCTTGAATTGCTCGGCCAACCTCCCTGTCTTCTACGATAAATGAAATATTTCTTTCAGATGATCCCTGAGCAATGGCGATGATATTCACTTCCTGGTTTCCCAAAGTACCAAACACCGTTCCCGAAATTCCTGGTGTATGACGCATACCTTCCCCAACCACAGCAACCATGGATAATTTTTCTTCAATCCGTATCGGATCGATATAATGGTTTTTCATTTCAACAGCAAATTCCTCCTCAAGTGCTTTGATTGCTTTGCGGACCATTATCGGATTGAGAGCAAAACAAGTGGCATGTTCACTAAAAGCCTGAGAGACCAAAAGAACACTCACTTTTTTCTTGGCCAAGGCTGAAAATATTCGACTGTTGATTCCAGGGATACTTACCATTCCGGCCCCTTGAAAACGCAACAAACTAATGTCTGAGATTGAAGAAATACCTACCGCTTTTTCGCCATTGACTCTTCGAGTATGTTTAATCAATGATCCCGGGTAATCTGGGTTAAAGGTATTCTTAATTACAATTGGAATCTGCTTGAATTTTGCCGGAATCATCGTTGGCGGGAAGATCACACGGGCACCTGCATGGGCCAATTCCATTGCTTCCTCATAGGTTAAATTTGGAATGGATTTCGCATCATTGACGATAGAAGGGTCAGCCGATAATATGCCATCTACATCAGTCCATATCTCTATAGAGGATGCATTTAAAGCAGCACCAAAGATTGAAGCTGAATAATCTGATCCACTACGGCCAAGGGTGGTGGTTTCTCCCGATTCGGTGGCACCCAAAAAACCAGTAATAAATTGCAGTTTATCCCGATCTTTAAAATAGGATCGAATCCGATTGTAAGATCTTTGATAATGTACATAGGCATGACCATAATGATCATCAGTCAAAACAACATTCCGTGCATCCAACTGCTCCGAAGGGATTCCATTTTGAGAAAAATATTCTGCCAAAATTTCTGTGGAACATAATTCACCAAAGGAAAGAAATTTATCTAAGGATTGTGATGATAATTGTTTTTCATTAGATATTAAAGAAATATCTTTTTGTAATTCATTAAAATATAATTCAACTCGATTTTGAATGGCTTTGTCATCATTAGGAAAAAGTGATTCTATAATTTGAGAATGATGATCTTTTATTTCCCGTAAAATTGTTTCAATATTTTTGCCTTTTGCAGCCAATTCAGCCAAAGCTAATAGTTTATCGGTTACCCCTCCATGAGCAGACACTACAACAACAAGGTGCTCATTTTCATCGAGTTTGTGACGGATGATTTCCTCAACATTGCGAATACGTTCAGCATTTGAAATTGAGGATCCACCAAATTTCAGGACACGCAACAACATCGCTCACAATCGTGAACGCAACATCGGTTCATTTTAATACTTATATTTGTTCTCATTGAATTATTTCTATCTATTTAGTTCAATAGAGTGGAATTGAAGAATCTATAACTTGAGACCATACTGTTATTCCACCTGTAAGATTTTTTACATTTTTAAAATTATTTTCGACTAACAATTCACATATATTGGCCGATCTAACGCCTGTTTTACACAGAACAACTATTTCACTGCTTTGATCAATTTCACCTAAACGTTCCCGTACTTGACTCATAGGGATATGAATGGTTCCGTCAATTTTTGCCACCAAGACTTCATAACTTTCTCGAATATCTAAAATACAAGGTGCATTTCCTAATTTAATCTTTTGATACAGTTCAGTTACTGTTAATTCTCCCCATTTATGTTCTGGCTCGGGCTGATTTATACCGCAAAACTGTTCATAATCAATTAACTCAGTAACGGTTGGATGATCACCACATACGGAACATTCGGGATTTCGTTTGAGAGATACCTCTTGAAAATTTAGATCCAACGCGTCATAAAGTAAAAAGCGGCCACTGAGTGTTGTCCCTATTCCAGTAATTATTTTTATCGCTTCATTGGCCTGGATACAACCAATGATTCCCGGCAATACACCCAATACGCCCCCTTCTTCGCATGAGGGTACAGTCCCCGGCGATGGTGGTTCAGGATACAAACAACGGTAACAAGGCGCCTCTTCAAAATTAAATACGGACGCTTGCCCCTCAAACCGGAAAATACTTCCGTAAACATTGGGCTTTCCTAAAATGACACAAGCATCATTGACCAAATATCGGGTTTGAAAATTGTCAGTACCGTCAATAACCAAATCATAATCACCAATAATTTTAAGGGCATTTTCAGTAGTGAGGCGCGTTTCATGAATGTCAATATTTATATGAGGATTCAGTTCCAAAAGTCTTTTTCCTGCCGATTTAGCTTTAGATTCACCCAATACTTCTACACCAAAAAGTACCTGCCGCTGGAGGTTGCTCTCATCAACCACATCAAAGTCCACAAGTCCCAGCGTGCCAACGCCAGCTGCCGCAAGGTAAAGCAAGACCGGACTGCCCAATCCGCCAGCACCAACCACCAAAGCTTTCGCTGCTTTTAGTTTCTGTTGGCCTTCAATTCCAAATTCAGGTAAAGAAAAATGACGTGCATAGCGTCTAAGTTCACTCTGCTCCAACTCAGGGAGGTTCTTTAGTCCACCAGAATTTTTCATCTTACATTTATTCTTTCAACCATTATTTTTTCTTTAATAAAAGGACTGCGATTAATGTGTAATTGCAATGAATCACTTCTAAAGTCCTATTGAAAATACCGGTCTCTAAAACCGTTTAAAAGAGTTACTGTAACAACTTCCTAAAGAGTTTCAATTCCCATATCTACCCCAGCATTGTATTTTCTCATTATTAATTTATACTCCCAAAACACCTTTACTAACCGGTGAATAAGATCCATTATAATGGTTTTTAATACGAATATTCATTTCCGGTAACTGTCTCAATGCTTGTCCAAGATCATTAATTAAATCATTCTCATCTTCTAAACCGATGGATAAACGGATTAATGCATCATTGATTCCGGCCTTCTGTCTGGCTTTATCCGTCATTGACGCATGACTATGAAAGGCAGGTAATTCAATTAAGGTTGTCACGCCCCCAAGTGATTCTGCCAATGTACATACTTCAGTGCTTTCAGCCACTGTTTTAGCTCCTTCTTTTCCACCATCGACTTCAAAAGTAATTACGGCTCCAAATCCCTTTTGCTGGCGCTTGGCCAATTCATGATCCGGATGACTGGGTAAACCCGGGTAGATCACCCGCTTCACTTTTAAATGATCTTGCAACCATTCAGCTACAGTTTGGGTTGTTTTTTGTTGGTGACTATAACGCACCTTTAACGTTTTAATCCCTCTCAGGATGAGCCATGAATCAAAGGCAGGAGAACCAATACCTAATGCATTGGTGAGAAAATGTATTCGGTCTCCAAGTTTTTTATTTTTAGTAATAACGGCACCACCCAAAACATCAGAATGGCCATTCACATATTTTGATAAAGAGTGAACCACAATATGGGCACCAAGATCTAATGGCTTTTGGAGGATTGGTGAACAAAAGGTATTATCCACAACCAATAATGCATTGGACGAATTAGCAATTTCAGCCAAAGCATTTATATCAACCAGCCTCAATAGTGGATTTGAGGGAGACTCTGCCCAAATACATTTTGTATTCGGTCGAATTGCCTTTTGAACACCATCCAAATTTTTTAGGTCAGTGAAAGATACTTCAATACCAAAGTGACGAATGACATCATTGAATAGACGGAATACACCGCCGTAACAATCCTCAGAAATAATCACATGATCGCCCTGTTTAAATAAATGGGCCACAGCTGTAGCGGCTGCCATTCCACTCCCATGAGTAGAACAAAACAGTCCATTCTCCAATTGAGCCAGTTGTTCTTCTAATACAGTTCGAGTTGGATTCGCTGTACGGCTATAATCATAGCCACCATCGTCTTCAACCGAATTCCATTTGAACGATGTACTCAAATGTAATGGCGCATTTAGACTGCCATGTAATGGGTCTGCATTTTGACTGCCGTGGACAATTCGCGTGGATTCATTCCAGAAAGATGGGGGGTGGCCCTTATGGTTATTATTAGTTTTTACCATAGGGTTCTCCTTTCTATTCCGTTAGTGGAATAGGGGTATTGGTAGCATTTTCCCGGGGAATACGATACCGTAAGTACGCAAAAACGCACTGGTTCGTATGTAATTAATAGGATGATATTCAGTGGAAAGCTTGACTTTTCAGCGTCACAGCTCTCATCTATCCCCACTTTTTATGGGGCAGGAATTAGCACCTTAATTAGCATTGCGCCAATTAGGTTGCTAAGGTTTCACAGGGCCTGATCCCTCCACCTTTCTGGATAAAATCCGGTGCTGAACTGTCAAATAGCAGTAATTACTTAAATGAATCTTAAAATAATATTTCAATCCAAGTCAACAATAGATTAATTTATTATTGAGATTAGGGTATAATTCTAAGAATTCACATAGCAATTGACTAAAAATCTTCGGTGCTTTTTCTACCATTTCTGGAGGATCAACAAAGGCAATTCGCATTTGGGTATCACCTTCCCCGGGATTATTATAAAATCCACCCATGGGTGAAACCAATATGGTATAAAATTGATTTTCTATTTTCACTTTACCTTCTTTAGCACAGAATTGTACAAACTCAGAAGCATTAAAATTATCATTCACCAAATTTCTAACGTCCACAACTGTATAGATTGCCGCATCTGGCCGGGAAACAATAATCCCCGGAATCTCTTCTTTAATTGATTCAACAAAATGGAAAATGACACCGCTATAATAATCCCGTTGTTTTTGAAACCATTTCTGAATACCGGTATGGGGTTCGTGCGCCAATGCGCCAAAAATATGTTGACCGATTACGTTGGCACATAGGTTAGCCATATTCTCAAAAACGGACTTTTCAAAAAATTGCCTATTATCTGTAATCATAGCACCAATCCTCAAACCACAAGCATTCCAGACTTTGGAGGTTGATTCCAAACTGATTCTTCGTCCTGCAATTCCCGGCACTTCTGTCTCCTTCAATGTCCAAATACTAGCGTGGGGTTTTCCGTCATAATTAAGTTCCCGGTAAGCTTCATCACTCACCAACCACAAATTATGTTCCACACATAGATTGGCAACTTTGATCAAATCTGACCGACGCATGTGCTGCCCCGTGGGATTATCAAAAGGAATAACCAAAATTCCGGATGGGTCTTCCTTTTCTACAAGAGTTTCTAATTCTTTCAGATTCGGCAATGCAAATCGGCCATCCTGATCGAGATTTCGTGTCACATTCACAATCCGTCGGCCCATACTTTTAGCAAAGGCCATATAATTTGTATAAGTAGCATCAAAGACCAGCAATGGCTTATCACCCGATCCGGGAGAACCGCAAATGCCCGCTATCATCAATTTCATCCCTTGGGATGCGCCTTCGGTTACTTGGCAGAATAATCCATTTGTATCAATTCCTGATGCACCCAATACATTCAAAAATGCTTGGCGCGTTTCGTCTGTTCCACGGGTGCGTGTATAAGGGACAATTCCCTCAACAAAGGGACTACTTAAAGCGCCCAAACTTTGCATCCGTTGAATCATAGCCGGATGCATGGGAAGAGTCACATTCCCGATGGCCATATTGATAACCGTTACTACATCATGATCAAGGCGTGCATCAAACAAATTAGCAGCTTCCCTAATGGAAGATGGTTTTAAAGATTTATAATATGTTGATAGTTCGGGATATTTTTTCAATTGTAATCCAATAATATAATTAAAATATTTCTACGATAAATAATTAATAAGCTCAAGATCTGTAACAGGATTCGGTTTAGGATTAGACTTAATTTTTGAAGTTATCCGTTCAACTACATCACTTGTACATTTAATTTTTAATTTATTTAATCGATCTGCCACTGCTACCGTCCCGGTAAATTTATCAATAATAATATTCCGGTTTTGACCAACTAATTTTGGACAATAGGATTCATATGTTTTGGGGTCTTTGATTACTGCGCGAGTATGAAGACCCGATTTATGGGTAAATGCAAAATCACCAACAATTGGTTGGTTCTTTCGGTTGGAAATCCCTGATATCAATTCCATTTCTTTTGCCAATCTTCTTAATGATGACAAATCCCAATTATTATCCACATGATATTTATTTTTTAAAATGAGTGCAACTTCAGCTAAAGAAGCGATGCCGCATCGTTCACCCAACCCGTTAATAGATACATCGGCAACGCTGGCACCTGCAATAAAAGCTGCAAGCACATTGGCAGTTGCCAATCCGAGATCATTATGACAATGAATATGAATAGGGATATTAATAGCAGCTTTTACTTCGGTAACGAGTTTAGTTGTTACCTCCGGAGTTAAAACACCGACTGTATCTGCAATGCTAAATCGGTCCGCGCCTGCCGTCTCAACTCTTTGGGCGACCTCTATTAAAAATGACAATTCTGTTCTGGAAGCATCCTCTGCCGTAAATCGAAGCATGAGACCTTTATCCTTTGCATAGGATATTACATCCACAATTTGAATAAGTGCTTCTTTTTGATCTATTCCGAATTTGTGTTTTAAACTAAGAGCTGAAGTTCCAAAAAAGATACCAACCCATGGAACACCATAGGCTAATGCACCATCAATGTCTGATCGAGTCGCCCTTCCGTGGATAATCTTTTCTGCCCGTGTATCCAATTGCGATATTTTCTTTACTGCCTTTTGAATATCTGGTGATACTGCAGGATGCCCAATTTCGATGAATTCAATTCCGAATGTATCGAGCGCTTGAACTATCTTGACTTTTTGATCTATCGTAAAAGAAACGTGGGGAGATTGTTCTCCCTCTCTTAAGGTGGAATCGAGTAAAGCTATTTCCATGGTTTTATCCTAATCAGTGGTAAAAATTTTACCGTAAAAATTACTAACCTAACATATTGGAAATATATGAATATAAAATAAAAATGGCTCAACAAAAGTTGGACCTTTTTTATTCTCCGTAGGAGGCCCTCCTACGCTAAATCTTCGGCGGGCAGGGACTCCCCGATACGCTTCGCTATCGGGAGAGACTTCTCGCCCCTCCACTTTATTCCATAAAAAAACCCCGCATTTCTGCAGGGTTTTTATGCTCCGGAGGAGGGACTCGAACCCCCGACCTGGTGGTTAACAGCCACTCGCTCTACCAACTGAGCTACTCCGGAATATGGCATTTATTTGTTATAAAAGCGCCGCGAATTTATACTATTTATTCTGCGGTCACCAAATATAATTACATTTCTTTTTCTGCTTCTAATATTTTCCCCTGAACAAATAAGCCATGTTTCATTTGATCTGCCGTTATATATACTTTCCCTATTTCATCATGAGGATGGCCATACACAGCGTGAATGGATTTTAATCCACCCATCCATTTTCTATTATCCGAAATGTAAACAAGGTCGCCGGGAAGCGCTTTCATGGCGTCCATATCTTTATTCGAAAAACGTATAACACTTTCATCACCGCTCACAACATTAAAATGAACGAGTACCTTTTTACCTTCCTCGTCATTGGGCTCCCCACCTTTAAATAGTTTTCGTGCGATATTGATTGAATTCGCCGTTAATCCATTCGTATTTACTTTTTCATCATATGGGACATAATAAGTCACAAGCAAGGGAACCATAATGATTACAATAATTGCGGATAAAGCTTGAACATACATTCCTGAAATATTTACCAACACAATGAAAAAGACTCCGATTGTAACAACTAAAATTGTGTTTATTATTGTTTTCCCATTTTGTTTATTTCGAATGGTTGAGATTATTTGTCTCTGCCAATGAGTCGTAATGGTCACCAAAACTGCCGCACCTGCACAAACAAGCGTATTGTATAGTGCACGGATATATGAATAAGGGTGATCTGGATTCATTTCAATTCCATGGTCAAAGGGTGCAATAAAAATGCCAGGATATCTTGCCCCCAGAATCATAAGTGCCACGCCGCCGACAAATGTAGTAATCACAGCCGCAGGTGTAAACCGTTTCCAGAAAACACCGAGGAAAATGCCAACAACAAGTGGCGGTGTTAATGTAGAATGAAAATAACCATGCGCTTCATAAACTGTTGGAAAATTTTTGAAGGCAAGTACGGCTAAAACGCCCAATGCCGTTACAGCCATCGAAGCATAGCGTGCCACCCTCAATTCTCTGCGGTCATTTTCAATAGTTGAAATTGCTTTCTTTTTTAGAAATTTTCGAACGGGACGATATACATCATTAATATAAATCGCTGCCGTCGCATTAATCAAAGTATCTACAGTACTCATTAGTGCAGCCGTAAGTGCAGCCATAATAAATCCAAACATACCGGGGCTTGCAATAATGTTGGCCACTACCACAAAAATTTGATCAGGAGAAACAGATGGACTTACAATATCAGGACTTACAACAGAAATTGCTTTCCCAATCCAACCTGCATTCCCCACAACAATTGCCGAAATGGGAAGAACAAAAAGAATATTTATTGCAGCAGCTTTACGCCCTTCATTCACATTTTTGCAGGCCATGAAACGCATAATGAGGCCTTGATTCATGAATAAAAATCCAATGGACCCAGCAATGGCATCTTGCCAAAATATGCCCACAAAATTAAAGTTTGCCGGCTGATTAAAATCAGCCATAGGTAATTTCCATTCTGCGGGTAAAAGATTCCAAAATATATCAAATCCACCAAGATATGTAATTCCAAAAAAGAATAATAGTAAGCCGGCAAATAACAGGATAAAACCTTGTAAAAGATCCGTGAAAATCACAGCTGTCTGCCCACCAAACGTAATATATATCCCTGTAATAATAGCGATAATAATGATTGCACCCATGAGTGTAATTGGGAATGTCATACTCATTATTGTAAACGCTTCTGGCAGCATGGGAATCACAGCTTTCCCCAGGGTAAGAAACCCAATACCAATATATCCTATCATATAAAGAAGTAGGAGAATTGTAGCCAAAAATCGTGCCGACGGGCTAAATCGTTTTTCGAAATATTCGGGTATAGATCTAATTTTTGAATAAACGATTATGGGCAACCAGCCAAACATAAAAAAGGGAATGAAAAACCAATCATTTAAGTAGGTCATGGTAGAAGATATGCCGTGTTCAAATCCTTTTGCCGAATATTTTACAAAACTGTGACTGCCCACTCCCGTGGCCACAATAGACATGGTAATTAACCACCAGGAAAATCTTCGTCCACCGAAAAAGAAATCAGATGTATTTTTTGTATAACGACCGAAATAACTGCCAAAAAGCATAATCACAATAAAATAAACCACCATTACAACCCAATCTGCCGTGGTACCTATACCATGAAATGTTTGCATTATACCCTTTTCGTCTTTCTAAACATCAATGTTACAACCACAAAAACCACCACCATCCCCAACAGAACAATGGGTACTGTATAGACAGAAATTATATCAAGCGCAGCCCAAATCATGAGTGCATGCATCATTAGGTACCAAACAAAACCGAAAAGAAGAATCCACATCCACTTTTTATGATCTTTCCTATTCAAATCGAAAGATCCTGCCTTAATCGTAATAAAAATACCAGCAATAAAGAGGATTCCTCCAAGTCCATAAAGATAAAAGAATGGAAGCCATGTATGGGAAAAATTCATTTTATTTAATCAGTTTATCAAATTTGATTTTAAGTTTATCATATGTATCGAGGAGACCATCAACCATCACTTTGGTATGCCCAATCACGGGCATGAAATTAGTGTCACCAACCCATCTAGGTACCACATGAAAATGGATGTGATCCGCAATTCCAGCCCCGCCGGAAACACCAATATTGGCGCCAAAGTTGAACCCTTCTGCTTTCATTGTTTCTCTAAATATTTTCATGGATTTATCGGCCAATTCCATAATCTCCATCATGCAATCTTTTGATAATGAATCTGTTGTTTTCACATGATCATAAGGACAAACCATAATATGTCCATTATTATAAGGATAGAGATTCATAAGGACAAAGGCACTATTACCTCTGTAGAGGACAAGATTATCACGATCAGTTTCTGAATCAGACTTAATACAAAACACACAGCCCTCATTTTTATCTTTTTTCGCACGGATATATTCCATGCGCCACGGACTCCAAAGCTTATCCATAAATCATCCCCCATCAATCCCCTTCTTGAGCTGCTTTTGCAGATGCGGTTACTTTGGTTTCCATCTCACGTGGAACTTCTTCATAGTGACTAAATTCTTCAGAATGAATCCCTCGCCCACCGGTTAAAGATCTCAATCTTGTAGAATAATGGTAAAGTTCAGATTGAGGTACTTGTGCTTTGATCTGCTGAAAAGTTCCATCAGTATCCATGCCGATAATTTTCCCACGGCGGCTGGAGATATCACCCATCACATCACCCATGTAATGTTCTGGAACTTTTATTTCTATATTTAGAACCGGTTCCAGTAGACAAGGCTGAGCGGCCAAGAAAGCTTCTCTGAATGCTTGCTTGCCTGCCATTTGGAAAGCTATATCCTTGGAGTCAACAGGGTGTTGTTTGCCATCATAAAATTCGGCTTTTAAATCCACCACACGATATCCCGCCAACACACCTTCTGCAACTGCTGCATTTACACCCTTTTCAACTGAAGGAACAAATACACGGTCAACATTTTGGCCAACTAAAGAATGGGAGAACTCAACGCCTTCACCACGAGATTTAGGCTCAACTTTCATCCATACTTCTGCAAATTGCCCTGCACCACCACTTTGTTTTTTATGACGGTATTTTGATGCGCCTTTACCCCGAATTGTTTCCCGGTATGGAATCCGTGGTTTGAATGTTTCTACTTCCACATTGAATCGCCGTTTCAACCTATCGATTGATACATGAAGGTGCAATTCTCCCTGTCCTGAAAGGACCGTTTGACGAAGTTCGGAATCCACATTATAAACAAAGGTTGAATCTTCTTCATGGATTGTAGCCAACCCAGTAGCTATCTTTTCTTCATCACCTTTGGATTTAGACCGTACACCAAGATGAATATTCGAATTGGGCAGTTTAACAGATGGAAGCCTTACTTTATTCTCGGGACCCGTAAGAGTATTTCCTGTATGAGTATCTTTCAATTTGACAACCGAACCAATATCGCCCGCATTCAATTTGGTTACAGCGGTACGGGTTTTCCCATTCATCAAAAACATTTGACCAAAGCGCTCTGTATTGCCACGGGATGTATTGTGCAATTCCATCCCAGGTGAAACTGTCCCAGAATAGACACGGAAAAAAGAAAGGTCACCAACGTGGGCTTCACTAATAGTTTTAAATACATGAACGACAGGGCTATTCCCATCCAAATCAACATCGACCGCTTCACCTGTATTCGCATTCGTAGCCTTAATTTTTGCTCGATCAATGGGAGATGAACCGTATTTTGCAATAAAATCCATCACCCTCGCCACCCCTATATTTTGCGTTGCGGTTGTACAAAACACTGGAATAAATACTTGATCCTGAATAGCTCTGTGCAATCCTTCGCGCATTTCTTCTTCGGATAAATTCCCTTGTTCAAAAAATTTCTCCATCAAAGAATCATCAGATTCAGCCACATATTCAATCAATTCCTGGTGTAATTCTTTGACACGGTCTTTCCAATCGTCCGGCAATGCTTCTTCTGTGTATTGTCCACTACCATCTGTTTTATAGGTAATCAATTCACTACGAAGTACATCTATAATTTGGTTAAATCCCGGGCCCGCATTTACTGGTAATTGCATAGGGAAAACATTTCCGCCAAAATGATTTTTGCACTGCTGAACAATTTGGTCGAATTTGGCATGTTCTCGGTCCAGACCATTCACTACGATCATTTTGGGGAGACCATAATTATTGGCATAATTCCAAACTTGTTCTGTCCCTACCTCTACGCCATTAACAGCATGGATAGTTATAAGGGCAAGATCCACCACTGCCAATGAAGAAATGGATTCACCGATAAAATCGAGATAACCGGGTGTATCGATTACATTAAATTTGGTATTCATCCACTCCACATGGAGGGGTGACGAATGGATCGATATCTGTCGATCATGCTCATCGCGGTGATAATCTGAAATGGTGGTACCCACTTCAATGGATCCTATGCGGTTTATTTCGCCTCCGCTGGACAGCATAGATTCAGAAAGTATAGTTTTCCCTGAAGCCCCATGGCCCACAATTGCGAAATTACGAATATCTTTAGCTGCGTAATCTTTCATTTTAAATCCTCTTAAAGATTTTCAATCAAAATTGGGTGTTTCTCTACCTCGGACAAAGGATGGAGGCCCCAAGTGTACTTACGAGAGAGGATTTATTTCAAGGATTATTAAATGGTAATTAAAAGATATCTTGCTGGACACCTTCTATATATGCGCGTAGGATTGGGGGCACAAAAACATTCCCCAAATCAAGTTTACCAAATTCTCGGGCCAATATACCCAATCGTTGGTCGATTGGTTTGATTTTGTTCAGTACAATATATGCTTCTTCATTTACCGAACACATACCACCTTGAAAATCTCCTTTTCCCTGGGCGATATTTATATTCAATTTATCCGCTAACTCTTCAAATAAGTTGAGCAGTTTTTCAGGTTTCATTTTTCTCATGGATTATAAAAGATCGTCCCGTTTCTTTTTCTCCAGATATTTTACCAATTCTTTCACATCTTCAACTTTTTCCCGGGGAACAACCAATGTTGCATCTTTGGTATTTACCACCACAATATTGTCCAATCCGATAACTGCAGTAAAATGGCCGTTAGACTGTATGAGATTATTCTTTCCTTCTATGACCACACCTTCGCCACGGATGACATTTTGATCCTTTGATTTTGGCGAAACATCAAATACAGTATCCCAGGAGCCAAGGTCATTCCAATCAAATTCTGCCTTCACCACGTAGATATCATCAGATTTTTCCATTAATCCGTAGTCAATGGATTCAGGTTTAATATTATTCCATAACCGTTTAAAATCTTGTTTTGATGCAATCAGTTTTTCGATTTTTACCAATTGATCATTTAAATCGGGCATATGTTTTTCAATCTTTTTAAAAAAGGTTGATACCCTCCAGACAAACATACCACCATTCCATAAAAAATCGCCACTTTCTATAAATCGCTTGGCCAAAGTATGATGGGGTTTTTCAGCAAATGTTTTTACCCTAAAACCATTCAAATGATCTTCCGGACTATTTTGATCATACTGAATATATCCGTACCCAGTAGCAGGGAAAGTGGGCTCAATCCCGATCGTCACTAAAGAATCATTTTTGTTGGCCAATTGAATAGCAGACCGAACTGTTTTTGCAAATTTTTGAGCACCCACAATTAAATGATCTGCCGGGAATACGCTCATGACAGCATCCTTCCCCAGTTTTTTTATATGGAGCGCCGCCAACCCAATGGCTGCCGCGGTATCTTTTCCGCTAGGTTCAACAATGATATTTTTGGGTTTAACACCCTTTATTGTCTTTTTTATTTTGGGCGCCAGATTTGGGCCCGTTACTATAAATACATCTTCGACATTTTTCATTTTCACCAAACGATTAACAGTCATTTGGAGCATGGATTCATTGCCGACAATATTTAAAAGTTGTTTTGGATTTTCTTTCCGACTGGCTGGCCAAAAACGAGTCCCCCGTCCACCAGCCATTATGACACAATACATTTAGTTTTTCTCTCCTATCTTAAGAGGGCCAACATCAATATCCCAATTGGCGCGTACATCGAAAGTATCGGGATGAATATAAAACCATTCACTGGCTTGAAAAGGATAAGCTGACCCATGGGAATATTTTTTATCCCTATCCAGGTCATCAATAATCATCAAGCGATATGGACCCTCAGGTATGTGTTTAAAGTGGAATTGTTGGTTGGAATTTACAGAAGAATAGAAAATTTCAGGTTCTTTTTTCAGCATCTTTAACTCTATCAATGGATTGACACCCTTCATTTCGAATGACCCACTAATTCCGCCGTATCCCAATTTCTTTTCTGATTTTATATTTACATAGGAGATTGAATCTTTTAAGGTTTTTCCTTCTATTGGGGTAAGTCCTTCAGAAAATATTATCAATTTGTATTTGGTTTTCTCTTTCCAACCAGTGGGCGGAATAAAAGCAATTTCCGTCGGATTTATCCAATTCAACTTCGTAACAACTGTATCTGTATCTGCTACCATAAAAAATGTACTATCAAAAATGGAAATAACCGGTTTTGAAAAAACTATAGATACAATTGGTCCCTCATTTTTTTCCAATTGGATGGTAACTGATTTCTCCGGCTTCAACCGTTTTAAATGGGTTGTGTCTCTTTTAGTTGGGATGCGAATATTAATTTTTGCATCAGATAGCATTGTATCAACACCCGAAAAAACTGAACTTAATTTCAATTCTGCTTTCCCCGCTGACAAGGTATCAGCCGAAATCATTAGGAACCTTTTTTTATCCTGGGCATCTTGATAAAACTTTGGCTGATGGTCATTTTCATCAGAATCAACAATAGCTAACCCACCGAGTTCAACATTACTTTCCAGTTCCCTATTAAAATGTATCCAGCCCCAGCGTTTGCCTTTCCATTCTCCATGGGTCATTTTCAACGGCGGTGTTTCCCGCTTCGGCTGCATTGAGATTCCATTAAGAGATTGTTTCTCGCCTAAATTATATGTCTTTTTTGATGTAACACCATAGGCCATTCGTTCGGGGACGAGCCCCGCCCCGGCAGCACTCCGTTCAATGCCCATAATTATATATTCCCCAGGAGCCAGATACTTAAAATTGAAGTTTCCCTCATCGTCCGCTTCAGACACATAAAGAGGTTCTTTGAAAAAAATAGAATCTTCAAACCCCTTTTCCAATTTCCATAAATGGGCTGCGTAGGATTCTTCGCCATGAATACGGCCGGAAATTTGGCCTTCATCTATAATCGCACCTGTACTGTAAGCCACTTGGATGGATTGACCTAAGGCTACACCTCGTTCATCCTTCAGATTGCGATTGATTGTAATGACGTAAGTTTGGTTTTTTAATAATTCCTCTGGGAAATCCAAGATTATCTCATCGTCACCATAGATAGGTTCGATCAGCGAATCCAGGCGGGGAGATATTTTTACCGCATTTTTTAAAGATTTTTCATCAATATATTCGGAAAATTTGAGCGTAACAATTCCACCTTCAAAGTGGATGCTTCCCCCTTCCGGGATAGCGGAAATAAAAGCCGGCGGCGTTTCATCCTCGGGCCCACCGCCTGGGGATGAGACAGCCGCACATGAATAAATCATGAGCGCAATGCCCATTAGAGCAATGACTTTGCTAAATCTTTTTAATATAAATGGGTAAATCAAATTTGAAATTATTCTATTCAGGAGGGGTCAAATTTACAGGAATTACTTTTTCAAATGTCATCTCAGTTTCACTCACTTGAGTTGTAACACACCATACCTTTACTCCAACTTGTTTTGCTGCTAATAATGCTTTTGCGAATTTGAGATCTCGATCCCACATGGGTTCAAATCGATTTGCATCAAACCTTTGGCAAACAAACAAAATCCCAGCACCATTGCCTTCTTTAACCAATTCCGATAAAGCCTCTGCGTGGCGGGTGCCTCTTGCTGTAATTGCATCGGGGAATTTTGCCAATCCATTTTCTACATAAGTCACGGATTTCACTTCTAAATAAAAGGGCTTTTCATTTTTATCTTTCAACAGGAAATCAAAACGATGGTTCCCATGGGATATTTCTGATCGGACATATTGAAATTCTTTAAACATGGGCAAATCGCCTCGTTGTAACGATTCCTTCACAAATCGATTTGGTAATGCTGATACCAGTGATATCAATTGACCTTGATGGCGAACCATGACTGTGGAATATTTTGTTTTTCGTTCAGATTTTTTAGGCGCCCGCCGCAACAAAAGATCAGCGCCGGAAAGGAGCAATTCCTTTAACCGTCCTGGATCGGGTAAATGGGAACGTACAATTTTACCATCCACTTCTACCATAGTTATAAAGCGATTAGGCCGTTCAACAAATTTTCCTGAAATTAGAGGGCCTTCAATTTTCATTTGTTTTTTCCGCAAATCATAAGGTAGAAATTAGAATATAAAAAACAATCTATTCATTCATATTGATAGTGCAGAATTATATTTGGAAAATATACTGTTAAACTATAGATTCTTCCGTTATTTTGCTCCATAAACGAATAATCTTATGCACTTAGACCAAACAGACAAAGGGATATTGGACGAATTACAGTCCAATGCGCGGATCACCAATGCCGCATTGGCCAAGCGAGTGAACCTTTCTCCTTCCAGCACTTTGGAACGGGTAAAGAAGCTTGAGGCCAGTGGACTTATTGAACGATATGTTACTTTATTGAATTCGCAAAAAGCCGGTTACACCTGCATGACATTTGTGGAAGTCACCTTAGCCCGCCATGGCGAAACACCGGTAGATGATTTCTTCAAAGCTATTGCTGATATGGATGAAGTTCTGGAATGCCACCACATAACTGGTGAAGGTGATTTTTTATTAAAGATAGCCACACGGGACATTCCCCATTATGATGAGTTGATTCTCCATGGATTGTCCGCCCTTACCAATGTGGAACATTTGAAAACTTCTGTCGTCCTTTCCACTTTTAAACACCAAACCAGGCTACCAATCTAATATGGCGCTCGTTCCATCCTATATCCAGAATCTCGCCAATTATGTCCCCGGGAAACCCATTGAAGAGGTCCAACGAGAATTAGGGTTGGATCATGTGGATAAATTAGCATCCAATGAAAATTCGTTGGGACCATCCCCAAAAGCAATCGAAGCAATGGAGAAATCTTTATCAGGTCTTCATCGTTATCCTGATGTTTCCGGTTTTGAACTAAGAACCAAACTGGCCAACCGATTCAATATAAAAATAGAAAATGTGATCTTAGGTGGTGGCAGTGAAGGTATTATGTCCACTATTATGCGGACATTTTTACTCAGCGATGACGAATTGGTTTCAGCCGCAAACTCATTCATCGGTTTCCGCGTTTTGGCCAATGCCTCCGGGCGAAAGGTCCACTGGGTACCCATGAAAAACCATCGTTATGACTTGGAAGCTATGGCAAAAAAAGTTACAGACTATACCAAAATCATTTATATTGCCAATCCCGATAATCCCATGGGGACTTACATAACCCGGGAAGAATTTGACGAATTTTATACACATATCCCGGCACGAGTCCTTATCATATTAGACGAAGCTTATTATGAATTCGCCCAGTCCAAAACAGACTTCCCAGACTCCATGGCCTATCGCTATGATAATGTCATTACATTGCGGACATTTTCAAAAGCATACGGGTTGGCGGGATTGCGGATTGGCTATGGCTTTGCACACAAAGAACTCATTCGCAACCTGATGAAAGTAAAAGAACCATTTTCACCTTCGCTTATCGCTCACATTGCCGGTTCAGCCGCCATGAATGATGATGAATTTTTAAGTAGAACATTGGCCATTAATGAAGCAGGATATACATTTTTGAAAGACCAACTCACATCCTTGGGAATTGAAACTGTCCCGTCTGTTGCCAATTTTATTACCACTATATGGCTGTCTCAAGAACAGGCGAAAGAAGTTACCCAATCCTTGCTAAACAAAGGCGTCATTGTGAGAAACCTAAAGGCATTCGGATGGCCCAATTGTATCCGTATATCCATCGGTACCGCCGAAGAAAACGGCCGATTTATTCAGGCTCTAAAATCAATTCTATAAATTTGAGGATATTATGAATAATTATAAAATTAACGCATTTGACCACTGTGAACTGTATGTGAGCAATGCCAAGCAGGCGGCCCATTATTACCGTAGCTGTCTCGGATTTCAGCCCATTGGTTATAAAGGGCTTGAAACGGGTAGCCGTGATAAAGTCAGTTATGTGATGAAACAGAATCAAGTTCGATTTGTGTTGAGTTCTCCCTTGAGCCCAGGAACAGAAATGGGCCTCCACATTGATAAGCATGGGGATGGAGTAAAGGATGTTTCTTTCTCTGTAGATAATGCAGAAAATGCATGGAAGGAAACCACTTCTCGAGGGGCTGAAAGTGTAAGTAAACCAAAATTGATCGAGGATGAAAAAGGTGAAGCAGTCGTTGCCACCATCAAAACTTATGGCGATACCACCCATACTTTTGTTGAGCGAAATAATTATAATGGAGTCTTTCTTCCCGGCTACGAAGTGATGGATGTGGATATGGTTGCAGACCCAGTAGGCATCGTCCATATTGATCATGTGGTGGGGAATCAACCTGATGGCGTTATGCAACCAGTTTGTGATTTTTATGAAAAGGTATTTGGCTGGCATCGGTTTTGGTCCGTGGATGACAAGGATGTCTCCACCGAATACACCTCTCTCCGTTCAGTCGTAATGGCCAATGAAAATGAAAAAATTAAAATGCCCATTAACGAGCCGGCGGATGGATTAAAAAAATCCCAGATCCAAGAATTTGTAGATTTCTATGAAGGGGCAGGCGTTCAACACATTGCCATGTCGTCCCGGGATATCATAGAGACTGTCAAAAAATTAAGAGCCAAAGGAGTTGACTTTTTACCCACACCTCAATCCTATTATGATACCCTTATAGAAAGGGTTGGCGAATTTGAAGAGGATATCAAAATCCTCGCTGAATTGGGTATTTTAGTAGATGCAGATGAAAACGGATATATGCTCCAGATATTCACCAAACCGATCCAGGATCGCCCCACCTTGTTTTACGAAATCATTCAGCGGAAAGGATCCAACAGCTTTGGTAAAGGTAATTTTAAAGCCCTTTTTGAATCCATCGAAAGAGAACAGGCCCTTCGCGGTAACCTATAAATTTTGAAACAATAATGAAATTCATTACTTACTCAGAAAATAATAATACCGAACACCGATTCGGGTTTAAGATTGAGGACAGGATTGTAGATGTCACGCGCGCAGCGAAGTGGATTAACCAAAATAATGGGAATGATATATTTCTTTCCCTTCCAAGTTCCTTGAAAGAAACCCTTTCGAATTGGGATCAGAATTTTTCTCTTTTGAAAAAATTAGATTTCGAAGTTTCTAAAGGTGACTTGGATGCATTATCCCAAGCTGAATCTGATTTGGTCATTTTACCTCCCATTCCCGACCCACCGTCATTCCGAGATTTTTATGCATTTGAGCAACACGTCCTTTCTGCACGAAAACTCCGTGGACTAGACATGAATCCCGATTGGTACAAATTAGCCATATTCTATTTTTCCAATCCTAATTGCGGTTATGGTCATGGTGCAGAAATTCCATATCCTTTACAAACGACTGAGCTGGATTTTGAATTGGAGTTCGCCGTCATCATTGGTAACGGTGGTTCTAACATTAAAGCTGAAAATGCGGGTGAGGTGATTGCCGGTTATACTATTTTAAATGATTGGTCTTCTCGCAACCTCCAGCGTGAAGAAATGCCCATGAGTCTCGGGCCAGCAAAGGGTAAGGATTTTGCCTCAAGTTTTGGTCCATATATGGTAACTACCGACGAACTTGAAGATGCTTGGGGCGAAGATGGGAAACTCCACTTACGCATGACGTGTCATGTGAATGGTAAGAAAATTTCAGACGGAAATACAAACGACCTTTATCACTCTTTTGGTGAAATGATTGAACGGGCCAGCATGAATACAAAATTAGTCCCGGGAGAATATATCGGTTCAGGAACTGTTGGCACCGGCTGCATTTTAGAACTCCGTCCCGAAAATACCGGTGGTTGGATTGAAAAAGGTGATGTAGTTACATTAGAAGTTGAACGACTGGGAATTTTAGAGAATAAAATAGTGTAGGGGCGACTCCACGCCTAACGGCGGGTAAACATGACTAGCGCCTACTGAACTAACGAAAGATATTTAATGCCATTTTACCAATCCCGTGGACAATTACCTAAAAAACGCCACATTCAATTCAAGGATGTTGACGGCAATCTCTATTGGGAAGAACTCATTAGCCGAGAAGGATTCAGCCACATTCACTCCAATGTATATCATGCTCAGCCACCGACCACTGTTAATAAAGTTGGCAATCTTTCTCCACTCAAACTTGAAGCATGGGATCAGGAACACCGCCATCACCATATTAATACGCGAGGGCTAAAACATGATGGCGATGCCATTTCATCCCGTATTCCATTATTTTTTAATTCAGATGTAATCCTTTCTAAAGCTACAGCTTCAAATTCCATGGATTATCTCTATCGAAATGGAAATTATGACGAATGTATTTTTGTTCACGGCGGTGCTGGAAAACTCAAAACAAATTTTGGTTCATTAGAATTAAAGTATGGCGATTATGCCATTATCCCCCGTGGTGTTATCTGGCAATTGGATGTGTCCGAATCCATGGAATTATTCATTATAGAAACAGCAGGTCCGATTGAAACACCCAATCGCTATCGCAATAAACTTGGGCAATTATTAGAGCATTCCCCTTACAGTGAACGGGACATAAAAACACCGTCATTCGAAGCACCTAAAACCGAAGGCCCAATTGAAGTCAAAGTGCGATTAACCCAAGGAATTCAATCTTATGAATACAAAAACCATCCATTTGATATCGTTGGCTGGGACGGTTTTTATTTTCCATGGGTATTTAATGTGAATGACTTTATGCCTATTACTGGAAAGGTCCATCAACCACCACCAGTTCATCAAGCATTTCAAGCACCGGGATTGGTGATTTGCAATTTTGTTTCACGCCTTTTTGATTATCATCCCGAGGCAGTGCCGGCGCCCTATGCCCACAGCAATGTAGATTCTGATGAAATACTCTATTATGTAGAAGGTGATTTCATGAGCCGCAAAGGTGTTGAGCAAGGATCCATTACCTATCATCCCATGGGCTTGCCCCACGGCCCCCAACCTGGAAAAATTGAGGCATCATTAGGTGCCAAAGAAGCGAACGAAATCGCCGTAATGGTTGACACCTTTAAACCGTTAATGATGACAAAAGCAGCCGCAAAAATTGATGACGCTAATTATCCATATTCATGGCAGGATGAAAAATGATTATAGATCCAAAACAACAAGCATTTAAGGACAACTATAAACTAATGATTGGATCCATATTGCCGCGACCAATTGCATTTGTAGCTACCCGATCTAAAAATGGTGTAGATAATCTTGCTCCTTTTTCATTTTTTAATGGTGTGTGCTCAAATCCACCAACCATTTCTTTTTGTCCGGTGAGGCGTGGTGCCGATGGTGACATAAAAGATACTCTTAGAAATATTCGGGATACAAATGTCTTTGCATTGAATATTGTTAGTGAATCCTTCGCATCAGAAATGGTTACAACTGCGACAGAATTCCCGCCTGAAGTGAGTGAATTTGAAGTCTCGGGTCTTACGCCTGTTCCATGCGAAAAAATTGATGCTATGCGTGTAGGTGAGGCCAAAATATCATTTGAATGTGAATTAAATCAAATAATTGAAATTGGTGATGGAAGTCCAGGAAGTGGATTCCTTGTATTGGGCACTATTATACTTTTTCACGTGGATGATAATTTGTATGACAATGGCCGAATTGACCTAGAAAAGCTTCAACCAATCGGTCGTCTGGCAGGTGCCAATGGCTATTGTCGTATATCTGATCGTTTTGAAATTGAACGACAGATTCTACCCAAATAATGTCCCAAATTAAAGAACGCATATACCAAGCACAATGTTTGGGAAATGTGGAACCTATCGAACATATGGTTCCTTACCCTAACCTCCGGGCATTGGTGGATGGCCAAAATGTAAAGTACGGCGAAAAGATGGTTTATGCTGATTTAGGCCTCACATCGGATAAGGTCTACCGCATGGCCCAACAGACCGCCAATTGGCTGGTTGCTGAAGGGGTTAATCCCAAAGATCGAATTTTGATAGACCAACTTCCTTTTCCACAATGCGAGATTTTGGCTTTCGGAATCTGGACACTGGGAGCATCTGTCGTCCTCACCGGCGATGACGATCTTGATGGTGCAAAAAAATCCATGTCCCCATCATTTATCATTTCGGAAGAAACCGGTTACTTTGAAAAGATTGAGAAATTTCCCGAAGAACACGACCCCACTTTCAAACCGTTACTGGGCCACGAGGCAATGGTATTTTGGGATAAAGGAAAAGGCATTCAACTTAGCCATTATAATTTATTGGTAAATGCCAACGGCATCCAGCACGCCATTGATTTGTTTGAGAATCAAACTTACCACATTAGCATTACGCCAAATTCAATGGCCTGGGTAATTCTCCAAGCCATGCTGCCTCTATACACTGGAGCGCCACTTACTTCTGAAAATCCTCACATGACTTTGGGGATTGATGAAGTTGATTTTCGCATTCAATTTGAATGGGATAAACTTGTAGAAACTACACCGCCCTCTCTTTATGTCTGCAATGAGAATACGGCATTTATTTCAATGAATAAGACACCCATCCATTTAACAGCTATGGATGATGATACCTTCCCCAAAGCGATTACCGGTCACTCGGTTATGATGGGTTATTTGGACGATAAATTAAATGAAAAAGTATTTAAGGATGGTCATTTAAAGATTAATTGAATTTTTCCCACCACCTCCTCCTATACTTAAATAGGGGGAAATCGACTATAATTAATAGGTGTGTTCGTCCTATTTATTTTCAGTTTTTACTCGGAACCCGTTTTCAAAACTCTTCCTTTTTCAACTGGTTTCCGTTAAAAATCCACACAGCTTCGTTGAGTTTGTTGTATGATTCAATTTGTGCAAATGCCCCAAGAACTAAAGATCCTAAATAAATTGACATAGTAGCTTCATTTGGTCCTTCCCCTCCACCGGGGCCCATTATGGCAACACTAGCTAAAGGGCCGGCAAATATTAACCCTAGACTCACGATGCGCATAAATTTATATTTACTATATAATTCCGCTGAATCAGGATAGCGATTCAATTCTCCACCTATTGAAACCACTGAATATGAATTTCCGCCCATCATATATTTTGGCCCCAGAAATCCTTGTTGGAGATAAATAGTTTCATTGTAGTATTTTGAATCGAAGTCATCTCCCTGGGCAAAAAGAATATTTGAAAAAACAGCTATCACTAAAAAATATTGTATTGATTTCGTCATGATTTAACAAACCTCATTTTATTTGCCTATAATAAATTGACCCCACTGCCAAAAATGTAGGACGGCTGCAATCGCACCTCCTGTTACAAAGGCTCCCCCTAACCATTCTGTAATTTCGGGATATGGTCGTGAAATTTGAAATGATTGTGTAAATGTCCAAGCTTCCTCCGGTTTGGCCGCCAGGATTAAGGCAATGGATACATAATGAAATGTGTTAGCGAAAAGGTGGGTGGCATACTCTCCATTCGATAAGCCACCATATCGATCCCGGCTATGACCCTCAATCCGCACATCAATCGCCAGCAAAATTATATCAATGACACCGACAAAAACTCCTGCCATCATCATCCAGCCACCGAAATCATTTTGGAATAAACAATAGACTACTATGGGAAAAGCCACAGCGCGACATGTATGAATAATATGCTCAAGGATAGATTCCTTATAATTGGCCAACTTGTATTTATAATCATGGAAGTACAAGCCATCCACAATGGCCAGCAACCCAAAAAGAACCATAAATAGGGTTGCGGCAAAAATCAATTGTCGGTTTTCAGCTTATATTCATTCTGATAATACCGCCATCCGAAATAGGCAACGGCAATAAGTAATAACCACTGGGGCGCTTTCAAAAATCCATCTTCCGGGAAGGGTGAATCACCTCTAACAAATTCTTCAAAAAACCGGAATAAGCCATAGGCCGCCAAATACAATCGGAATGAACTACCGCGGACTTTATATGTGCCCCGTTTTTGCCACAAGAATCCGAACAATGCCAGATTGAAAATAATTTCATAAATGGGGGCAGGGTGAACGGCCAATGAAGCTATAGCTGTTTCGGGAATCACGCCTGTTACCATTTGGGTAAGATGAGCCATGGATCCTTCTGGATAAGTAATACCCCATGGCAATTCACAAGGCGTTCCAAAACAACATCCACCCAAAAGACACCCCACACGGCCAATAGCATGGCCAATAGGAATGGCGATAGCAAATGCATCCCCAGTAGAATGGGGATAACCAATTTTTTTCTTCACCAGTTCTACACCCATGAAGCCGCCGGCGATACCACCCAACACGGTCTTGCCCGCAAAATCAAAGGCGCGAATCCGCGCCGGCACTTCTTCAAATCCTGCAAAGAATACATTAAAAATGTATGAACCGATGACAGCCCCAATGATGGCGCCCACCATGACGAAGAGCATTTGTTCCAACTCCCAGCCCATGCGACGGAATTCGCGGTAAAAGAAGACGCCGCCGACGATCCATGCCAAGAGGAAAAAGACAGAATAGGAATCGATTATGAGGGATTCAGATTGATAAAGAATTGGAACCATATTACTTCAGAACTAAACCAATGTTACTAAGGTGTGAATTCCCCAACCCAAGAGCAATCCGGGAACAATATCCAATAATTGGTGCTGTTTCACCAATAAAGAACTGATGGCAATTGAGGCGATAAATACATAACTCCATATACCAATTGTTGGGAGTAAAACCAACCCCACGTAGGCTGCAACAGAATTGTGCATACTGGGAAAACAGTTACGGCCATTGTCTAAACCTTGGACGAATTTCAAATAGCGGGTAGATGTATTTTTAACTTCATATTCTCGATAGGATTGAGGCACGCGACAGGGAAAGATCATAAAACAAATGCACTGCGCCAAGAGGACCATAAGTCCACCAAAAATATGATAAAGGCCTTCTGACAATGAACTGATTTGAATCACCACCATTCCGATCATGATATAATAAATGAAGCTATAGGGCCAAATCCAAATAGGCCAAAAAGGAATATATTTATCTAATCCAATGGCCAAAGTGCGTGTTTTGAAAAAATAATTATTATTCTGAACCCAGAAAAATATCTGGTAAGCACCGAGGATAATTATGGCCGTAATACAAGTAAATACCACATAGTCAAACATTGGCATTGGGTTTTCACTGAATAACAATGCCATTCGGTAATAAATAATAGAAATGGCAAATGTTGATATGAGCATTAACAACATATATCCGGGACTAATTCTTTTATAAGGTGCGGAGGTTATTTGTGATTCCATAAGTATGTTGATTTTCCTTTTTACTAAATTACTATTAATTATTCAAATTTATTGAAGAACATTAGAATGAATCCAAGATTTCTTTTTTTCTAAAGACATATGCCTCATCCTTGGATCATTAACGGGATATCCGATAAATGGTCCCAATAGATTTTTCCCAAATCCAATTACCTGTTTTCTATAGATAATTCCCCCAACAGCGCCTAATGCCATCATTGCAATTATTCCGTTAGCATGGCCTTCATCATGCCCCCATTTTGGGAACAATGGCCAAAACATCCGCATTTTGGTGAAGTTTGGTTTTCGTTTTTATATCCCATTTTTTCACTGGTAGCTGCGTGGAGAAATCCGCCGCACATTATCAGTATATATAGGAAAAGTATTTTATGTTTCATCAATCTTTGATTTTATTATAGGCTGAAAAAGTAAAATCCCTGTGGCGATAAATCCCAGTAAAAAACCCAGCCAAAACCAGTTTCTCACATCATAACCTTTAAAATCCGCAATGAGTGCTGTGAGAAATGCAAAAAACAATCCGTATAGAATGAAGAGAATTACAAAATCCATGAAATGAAAAATCCTGCTGTAGTGAACAAAATGAAAATGGTTAAGAGATAAAAAACCAAAAGATCTTTTTTGAATATGCGTGTGAGTAATAGGAGGCTTGGGAGCCCCACCCCAGAAGCTGCCATCATGAAGGCGAAAACCAATCCTGTGTCCAGTCCTTTATCCAAGAACAATTCGCCAATGGGAATGAGCATGGCAATATCCGCATAAAGAATTCCGCCAGCGATGACCGATAGTGGAATAGCAAATACGGAGCCGGAAGTGAGTCCTAAGAATCCATCGGAAGGCTGCCATCCTTTTAAGCCAGTAGCAATGGCCGCGGCAATGATTATCACCGGGGCTAGACTTTTTAAAAATCCCACATACTGGCGATTCACTTCTGACCAGCGAAAGCCCTCATCTTCATTCACCATAAATATTTCAATAAGGGATGATTTGAAGCGTTCATTTCCCAAAATCATACCGCCAATTACGGCGATTGTAAAACAGACGGCGGCATAGATTAATGTTAACTGTCCGCCAAAGAGAGCATAAAACAAAATGAGGGCCGGCGGATTAATGGTGGGCGAGGCGATGAGAAAACTGATGGCGTAACCATGTTTAATATTATTATCTACCATACCGGAAAAAATGGGGACGGTGGTACATGAACAAAAGGGCGTAATAGCGCCGGCAAAGGCGCCTAAAATATATCCGCTGAATCCCATTTTGTTATGGAACCAGCGATCCAGTTTAATATCTGTGAAATAACCTTTCAGCCATACGGCAGTGAGAAAAACAAACCAATAAAGAAAAAGAAGACCAAAGATAAAAGATAAAAAATAAATCCAATCGAAATTCATTTTAGATGGTCTTCCAAATAGTTTAACATCTTTTTCTGCTGACTAAGCCAGCCTAAACGCGTTTCAATATTCACATATCGGACCCCATACCGCATGGCCGCCCAGGAAAGTGAGCCATCATCCTTCTTCGGTAATTTTTCTTGAAGGACCACATTGAATGGTGATTGGGCTAAAATATCATAATCCCCACGGTCGGTGCATATGAAAAAGTCTCGAGGATTTTGGTCTTTCTTAATGGAAATTTCATCACTCAAGGGAATCTCAGTTTTCATATTGTACCCCTGATAATTATTATGGAGAGCAATTAACAATCCGCCGTTTTGGGGTAGAATTTTTTCTAAAAAAGAATCCCGATCTCGATTAATCATTTCAAGTGTTTCGGCTTTTTTTGCCCGGGACCATTTTCGATTATATTTCTGGATATTGGCTTTAGCCCCTTCCACTGAAAAAATCCGGTTGGGATCAATGATGCCGCCGAAAAAATCTGCTTCTCTCACATTACCTTGAACCAAAAAAGCTCTCCCTTCATTATTTTTCATGTGGTTTTCTAAAGACATCCGTGCCGTCTGTTCGTCGCCGTGGAGCCAAATGTATCTCCGATCGCCATCGCCATTTTGGATAATTTTAAATTTTATCCCTGCTATTTGGACTGAATCATATCCTTCATGTATAAGACCGAAAAGACTGAAGAAGAGAAGAAATGTGATCAATATTAATTCCGTGCTCGATTATTGTTGTACAATCGTCCATTCCCCGGGGCCAATAACATATTCTATGGCATTCCCCTGGGCGGCTTGGCCGCGCATATAGCCAATTAAGGCACCGGCCGGAATAGTGAAAATACTGTAGAAACCACCTATCATCGCCCCGCATAAAAGACCCACTCCGATTCCCATATTATCCTGTGCCCCCATCACTGCGCCGATTAATAAACCACCTCCCATTGTGCCAATACCGGCAACTTTCATTCCTTGAAATACATAATCACGGGTGCTTTTTGTTTTACCAATAAAAATACTGCCGATTTCGTTGATGGGTAATTCACGTTCAAATGATTGCCCTTTTTCCTGAATACGGAGTGCGTCATTAGTCATGCCCAACAGCGCACCGCCCACAGAAGCGGTAGGATCATAAGCACTCACCACAACAATCCATTCTTCTAGTGGAATCAATACCTGTTCGCCATCCTTTTCTAGGATGAGCCCAGTCACTTCTCCTTGGGCAATGAGTGGTTGGGATTCCAAATTGAGAAATCCTGTTTCAATTAAAGTAATGATTAGCGTCATCGTCGCCAAACCTGATACAAGAAATGAGCGTGTTTTATTCATTTTTTATCCATTCCATTTATTCATAATTATCTCAAAATCCAATAATTTGACGAGGTACTTCTTTCCATTCAACAACTTCACCCTTTTCCGATCGATCAAATGATTCATCAAAAATTGCTGTACCAAACAATTGGTCCCAAACTGAAAAAATATTTCCAAAATTATTACCGGCCACACGTTCATCGTTCACATGATGCAATCGATGAAATCTTGGCGTAATAATAATATTCGATAGTACGCTATCCATTTTTAATTTAAGATTCCCATGAATCCAGAAATTAACGAGAATTAGTAAAATACTGGCAATAATTAATTCACGATAAGGTACTTCAAACATTTGGAAACCAACTAAATATGGAATCCGAATGATAAATGAATTCAAAAAAGAAGTGCGAAGCCCCGAAAACCAGTAAATATCTTTGATTGAATGATGAAATCGATGGGTATTCCACATGGGTTTTAAGTGCATAATTCTATGAAATATATAATAACCAAAATCACCAATTATTAGCGCTAAAATAAGACGTAACCATGGTGGCATTGAACCAACACTATTTCCCAATCCCACAACCATATGGATATTAGAAACGATGGTTTCATTCAGCAGATAATCCATAATAAAAAACACAAACATTGTGGAAATTACAATTACAGTAATATCAAACTTTATATTAGATAATCGCTTGATTGCTTCTAAAGGTTTTTGGTTTTCCATGAAATGGATTACGGCGGCAATCAATAACAATACTGTCCCAGAAGTAATTAGTGTTAAATCCATCAATATTGAAAACCTAATTCTGAGAATAGAAATGTGCGTGTTTTATTCATGATAAATCCCTTTCCTTTTTGGGTGTTAATTGACCATTCGATTTGATGGCCCCATTCCCATTTTGTGGTACAAACCCGTAAGGTGTTGGCATGGGTACTTTTTTGGGCACATTCCCATTTTGCCAATGCTTCACTTCGTGAGTCTCACGGTAGAGCACATTGTAGGCATCGAAAGGGATGGTTCTACCGTCAGGCATGGCAAAGCCGATACAGCATTTTTTAACAACCTTCATATCCCAGTTATACTTGTCCTGGAATTGGATTAAAATTATGCGAAATGCATTTTCGTCGGCAATTTTCTGGCGCCCTTTTTCCGTAAAGAAATCCTTTTTTACAGGGATGCCACAGACACAGGAAAAATCGTATAACGTTTTCATTGAGTTAAAACTGGATGAAGCGGACCACAATCCTTCAATAGCTTTTTTATAGATGGGTCGCGGGTCTGTGTAGATCGTATTGATGAATTGGTCCATGTAAGGATCCAAGTCTATGAACCGTGGAATGGGTTTCACTTTCTTGCCCTTAATGTAGGCATAAGTGAGGGCAATCTCAGAAGGATGGCTGCAGGGCAGTGGCATAAAATCTGTTTTGCGAAACATACCATCGGTTTGTTTTTCCAGCCGATCCATGATTTCTGTATTGGTGACCCGATCCATGGGATTCATATCATGGTCGTAGCGCCCGGCGAAAAATGCGGGCTGAAAGTTGACACCGCGAATACCCTTGGTTTCAATGCCGAATTCTACAATTTTACCCACTTGATCTTCATTTACACCGCGCTGAATCACCGCCGCCAAATTAATCGGCAAACCATGTTTCAGCATATTTTCGATAGCTTTCATTTTAATGTCCACCAACTTGGCCCCGCGGATTTTTTGATGCACCTCATCTGTAAAGCCGTCAAACTGGAGGTAAATCTCTAATTTATTTTCACTCACATCCACTAAGCGTTTGATTAAATCTTCATCCTGGGCAAACTTGATGCCGTTGGTGTTAATCATGACCACCTCTGTGGGACGATCCACCGCTTCTTTCACCGCTTCTACAATTTGAGGATGCATGGTAGGTTCACCGCCGGAAAATTGAATGACTGCGCCCACGCCCTCCTGCTCAATGAAACCATCCAAGGCTGCTTTGATTTGATCCATGGTGAGGTATGCCGATCCTTTGCTGTCGGCGAAACAGGTGGGACATGCCAAGTTGCAATCATCCGTAAGATCGATTAAACCGAGACACATATGCTGCTCGTGATCTGGGCAAACGCCACAATCGTAGGGGCAGCCCCGCTCTACTTCGGTCGGGAATTTTAAAGGTATGTCGCCGGGGCGGTTATATTTCTGGGCGTGGAGGTACCAGTCTGCATCGGAATGAAGGAGACAAGATTCAAAGCCGTGCTCGGCGCACCATTTTCTTAATACAATTTTTTTATCATCAGTGCGGATGATTTTCGCATCCACCACTCGGAGGCATTTAGAACACAGACTTTGGGTGTGTTCAAGATATACATAGTTCCGCCGTTGTCGCGGATTTTCTTTTATGTCAGCTTGTTCTACAGAAAACATGGTTGCCTACCTTTTTTCTATTTTCAAAATTCCCCCGAGAATCGCTTCGTCAATTTAAATCATTTAATCAAATTTGTTTGAAGGAATGCCTTTTTTAAATCAATTAATAGTTTTTATCCAAGGCTACCTGTAAATAAAAGCCCCAATAAAACGAAAAAAGAAACACCACACGATGCTGTTGAAGTCAGAATCCTTCCTTTTTTGATTCGTTTTTTGTATCCCGCTTCATATTCAGATTTTCCATTTTGCGATACTTCATTATTTTCAGGCACATTTACCCTTCTAACAAAATCAGCTAAAGAACCTGCTCCCAAAAAAATCATATTCCCAACACCTAAAACACCCGATAACACTTTATCTGATGCCCAATCACCTGCTTTGATATCTTGGTCAGCTTGGTCATAACCCATTTGATAATAATCTATTGACCCAAATGAATCCTGAAATCCCACAACCTTCTTTGGGTTTATATCTACTTTTTGAATCGTCACGGATCCGAAAGATGTTGTTACGATGTATGTGGAATCAGTTTCAGTGGTTATAGTGCCAGAAACTTTATCTCCAGATTTGAGATAAAATGTTTCTTCTTGCTGGGGTAAATCACCGGCGATAATCAAACTGGAATTAAGTAGAACCAAAGTCACTGTAACCATGGAAAATATTGAACTTATAAATGGACGCTTTTTATTCATTTGGACTCTTTTGTTTAGGTTTTTCTAATTCCTTATCCTGCTCACCATTCAATTATTGAATCAAATTCGTTTGAATAAATGTTTTCTTTTCATCTGAAGACCATTTGGCCATATTCGCCAAAAGTTCCGGTTCTCCCCTAAAATAATTGCCACCATATTTTTTCCCATAATAGCCGCCGGCCACTAAGCCGGCAATAATAAATGCTCTTAATCCATTTAAACCTTCTTCTCTTACTCCTAATGATTTAGGGAAAACAATTACACCGGAAATAAAGCCAACAATCATACCGCCACATCCACCGATATTTTTACCCAAATATTGACCTTTAGTACTTGGTGGCGGGGACTTGGAAATAATATTTATTTTTGAAATAGATATTTTCATATCCAACTCACCACTGCTAATGATTAGATCATCACCATCGAGGGTATTGATTTGGCAATTTTCCAATTCATTGAAATCAGTATATATGGAATACTTATTTTGTGCCCATAGTTGACTCAATGATAAATATAAAACTATAAATATGACTCGGTTCAAGATTTTAACCATTTTTTTTCTTTTTAATTAATTAGAATTTGTAATAGAATGCGATATGGGGACGCTGAAAATGAATCCCAAGTTGAAGCGCCTCATTGTAAGCATAAATGAATCCGAAATCAAAATCAATATCGGACACATTTTTATTCTCAGCATATTCCAAATTAGAAGCCCAATAGGGATCATAAAATACTTCGAAAATAAGTTTCAAATTTCGTCTCGCATCAGCATCAATAGCATAATAAGCTCTGGGCATAGGATCATATCCGGGATAGGTAGTGAGTGTAGCGCCAATGGTGTGGTTGATTCGCCCTTGCCCCGATTTTTTTAAATTGGAAAGCGTATAGGCCGCAAAATATTCCATCCACATTTTGTCGCCACCCCGATCTTCATCAAATAAATAGCCTTCTTCGCCGACCCGGCGCCATTCATTTCTATCCTCATACCAAGTTGTATCTGTTTCATTTTCCCAGTTGACACTATAGTCCTTCACTGTTTTTAACTCATATTTTGTCGGATATCCCCGCATATGGAAATGAGCCCCAATAGCAAAGGCATGCTCAGATTTTAATGTTCCTTTTTTAAATACGGTATATTTGGGCCGAAAGTTTAGATCGCCCAAAAAGTAACCACCCCATTTAGAGGTAACCTGAAAGCGGTCCGACAATCCATATCCCCATGACAAAAGGCTCAGATACAAAACATTATCGCCAACGGTGTATCCCGTAGGGTCAAAATAAATATCAATGAGGCGTTCCTTACCATAATACCAACGTCCTTCTTCTGTCTGTCCCGGCCGTTGGAACCCCCGCGCCACAGCACCCATACTTTTGAAATCTATCCGTTCAATTTTTTCTTTCGGTATGTCAACCTCGCCGAATTGTGCTTTCACTTTAATGCCTTCATCGCTCTCGGATAAAATGACACCTTTCAGCTTATCACCCGATTTAAGATAAATAATGGCTTCTTCTTGCTTTATATCTTTTTTATTGATGGTGACGGAACCAAAGGATGTTTCTACTGTAAATGTAGAATCTGTTTCAGCTGTAAGTGTGCCTGAAACTTTATCCCCCGATTTGAGAAAAAATGTTTTTCCCTGGGCAAATAATCCCCCAATAAGCAAAATTGTAATAATAAATATTGATCGTATCTTCATAGGTTCTCCTTTGTGAATTGATTTAATATCCTTTAATAGATTATCATTTAATTCATAATACTTGTATAATATTACTGTATTTGTTAATTTAATTCAAGTATTATTTAGAATTATGAAATCAGTACAAGAAATAATCTCCCAAGTAATGACCGATAAAGGGTTTCGCCACAAGTATGAAGTGGCGGAATATTTTGGTGTTACACCCCAAGCATTGAGTACATGGTTTACTAATGGGCAAATCCCCTCTAAGCATATTCTTAAAGTTCAGACTGAAATCCAAAGTCTTGATCTTCCCCCTGCTATCGACCCCACAATGGAAGATAAAAAGACTGTAATCAATTATTTGATTAATGAAAATATTCGCTTAAAAAATGAGATTGCTCAACTGAAGGGTACAATTCAAAATATTCAGTCCAATAAAAATAAGGATGATTTAATAGAAAGAATCAACGCCCGCTCCTTGTTTATCGCCGGGCGATTATCCGACGGTATCATTACAAATGTAAGTGGCGACTGGAATCGTGCCATGGGCTACGACGAAAAGAATTTGGTGGGCCATCGATATGATGAAGATTTTATCCATCCTGATGAATTTGAACGTACCCAACGTCACCGTGAAATTTTACAGAAATCAACGGGAATTAAAGAAACTCGATTTAGTACTATCCAGCGTTGGAAAAACGGTCAAACAGGGGAATACATTATGTTGAGTATGATCTGGTATGTGGATGTGGAAAATGATTTAGTGGAAATTATTGCCAAACCAATTGATAGCGATTTTGGTGAAATCGGTGTTATGAATTAAATTCAGGGTACTCCTCATGTCCCGAAGACTATATCCATTAATCATTATCTTCCTTTTTGTTGCTTCCTGCGAAGATAAAAGAGAAATAGAAATTATCCTCACAGGATCGATATTGGTAGAAGGAAACATATCTTCTGATTTAACTTTCTTAAAAGTAAGTTCCGTTTTGGGTAAAGATTATATTCAAGCGAGCAATCAGGAAATCTTGAAATTCTTGCCGGACTTTCCCATTTGTAACTTTTTTATTTCCACCACCATTTCTGGTAATACCTATGCTTTTATTGTTTACCAAGAAGATGAAAACAGCGCAATAACGTATATCATGAAAGACCCTCAATATATTTACCAAAAAAGTTTGAAAGTTTTCCAAATTGAAAAGACGATTCTGTATAAAGAGATTAATTGGAAAACCCACGAAGTGGATCCATCTAATTCTATAACAATTTATGGTTCCTTAAAAGTAAACCAACTATAAATAAATTTGACAAACATTTGATAGAAATCACATCTAATTCTTTAAAAGGAACATTCCGTTCTTTAAAATGATTTAAGGACAAAAAGGAGAATCATCATGAAAAAACAAATTATAATCTTAATGAGTGCATTGTTCTTGGCAGGCTGTTCAAATCCTCCCCAAGAAAGCAATAAACTTACACTTGGATTGGTTCAATCCAGCGTTGTGAAAGGGGCCAACCAGACAGAAATCACTAAAGTATTGGGTGCCCCCAATATTATTTCAAAAGACAAAAACGGAAGGGAAACGTGGACTTACGATCGCATTTCGCGAGAGAATGAAGCCAAATCAATGACATTTTTTGGCATTATAAATCCCATCAGTTGGTTTACTGGTGCAGGAACGGGAAGCAAATCATCCGCAAGCACATCTTCTAAGTCACTCACAGTTGTTATCACATTTGACGATAATAAAAGTGTGGTGGATTATGCCTACCAAAGTCTCTCCTTTTAAATGTTAAGAAGCATAATTCATCCTAAGACCTATTCGGGTCGATTCTTTTACATGTCACTTATTGCTTATTTGGTCATGGGTATTTCGGGATGTACCCAAATGCCCCGAACCGATAAACCAACTACATCTATTGCCAGAGCCATGGAAACGCGGGCATTTCCCGGTGATTTAAAAATGGTATTGAAAGCAGCCATTAATTCCCTGCAGGACATGGATTATACCATTGCTGTTTTGAATTCAGATATTGGTTTAATTACAGCTAGCCGAACTACGGAACATGCAACGGCGGGGTTGGCCAATGAAAAACCAGAGGGTGAACTCAGTGCTGGCCAAAAAGCATGTCTCGCCATTGGCGCAGTGGCTGTCATTGTCATTATTGCCGATATGATTTTTGGTGATAGTGGCGGCGATGATGATTCAAGACCGCTTTTTGGAAATAATCATGGAAATGATAATGGCCCGGATGGACCCAAAATTTATCGATACAAAGTGACCATCAATTTGACCGAATTATCCGAAGGAGAAACCAATGTCCGCGTGAGTGCCAGTGGTGAAGTAGAACAAGATGGAAAAATTTTGGCAACTGGTGGTGTTCATGAATTAGAATTTTTTCAGAAGTTTTTTGCAGGCATGAATCAAGGATTGTTTTTAGACCAAAATGTACCCATAAATAATTAATGTAGAGACGTCCCGACTTATCGAGACAATGCGTCTCTACATATCGAATCAAAATACTATTTTTTTTTTTAAAAAAAATTCTATATTGCACTGTATCATCGGGGGATAAACAAACAAAAAGGAGAATGTGATGTTTAACATCATCAAAAAACCCGCACGTTCAATGGCAATTGTATTTAGTATCGGCGCATTGATATTTCAATCCTGCGCGGCCCCTTCCCCAACCGTATCAACCCCAAAGGAGAAACCAGCCATGGCAGTAAGAACAATCCAAGTAGTTAACTTCAACTTAGAAGGGATTACCCACGATGATTTCATGGGCGTAGCCAATGAAGTGGCGCCGAATTTTGCACCCTTGCGTGGACTTGTTTCTAAAGTGTGGCTCTCGGACAAAGCCAATAACACTTACGGTGGAGTTTACTCTTGGGCTAGCAAGGAAGCTTGTGAAGCCTACCGCAGTGGTGAACTGTACGCCGGCGCCTTGGCAAATAATCCAAATTTTGTGAATTTATCCGATAAAGGATTTTCAGTTTTGGATGGACCAAGCAAAGTCACCCATATGAAATAAACCGTTAAAACGGTTTCGTCTTTCTATCATTTTATAACCCCCGGCTTAAGCCGGGGGTTATAAGTCAACGTCCACTATAACTACTTTAGTGGTTTTTTATAATTTACGTAGAGACGAGGCTTGTTTACCCGCCGGAATAAGGCGGGCATCGTCTCTACAGTATCATTTTATTCCCGTTACAACCAACGTACCGGCCCAACCTTCTTTCTCGCCCTCACGCCAAGATTGAACATCATGAAATCCTGCTTGATTAAATCCATCCACCCATTCTGATTCAGATAATCGTGTCATAATAGAAATGCCACAATCAATATTCCAAGATTCACTCACTGTATTTTCAGTATAATAGTCAACGCCCATAATGAGCCGTCCGCCCGGATTGAGCCAATTATCTCTAGCATGTTTAATCAATCCAATCGGGTCTTCAACATAATAGAACACTTCTATTGAGTGGACAAGGTCCACTTTTTCTTCAGGAATCCAGTCTATTAAATCATTGCAATGGTAGTGATTTTTGGAATCAATGGATCTGGCTTTTTCAATCATGGATTGGGAGCCATCCACACCGATGGCGCTTTGGCAAAGTGAATGTTGGGCCATCATTCGCACCACCCAGCCATTTCCGCAGCCTGCATCAATAAAGGCAAATGAATCAGTTTGATTTTTTAAGGCAAAATCGAGCATGGCCTGTACGGAATTGGCATGCCCTTTTGCCATGTTTTCATCTCGGCCATCATTGGCCCAGTCTGTGAATACATCAATGGGTGATTTCATTATATTGCAAATGTAGAGACGCGATTAATCGCGTCTCTACATTATTATAATTCTGCTAGAATATCTTGAGCATGTGTTTTGACCGATACTTTAGGATAGACATGTGAAATATTTCCCGATTCGTCAATCACGTATGTATTTCGAAAAATCCCTTCATATTCCCGGCCCATGAATTTCTTTAATCCCCAAACACCGTAAGCTTTCAGGACATCTTTGCCTTCATCGCCTAACATTGGATATTCGAATTCTTGTTTATCGCAGAATTTTTTCTGCTTCTTCGGTGCATCGGCACTCATACCAACAACCACTGCATTTTTATCTTCAAATTTTTGGAGTTCATCCCGGAACCCCTTGCCTTCAATCGTTCAACCGGGTGTGCTGGCTTTTGGAAAAAACCATAGCACGACTTTCTTCCCGGCATAATCACTTAAGGATACATCATTCCCATCTTGATCGGGAAGTGTAAAACTCGGTGCTTTTGTTCCTACTTCTAACATTTTTTCTCCTTTAACTCTATAAATCTACTTTTGACCACTTCATTCGTTCGTCATTATTGATTACCATATCATAAACAGTTTGAATGCCTTCTTTCTGGCCATTCCACACCAACATATTTAATGCATGGGAAATATCCACCCATTTGAAATCAATATGTTCTTCAGACAGGATAACCTTATCAGAATCTACCTCAATACCAAAAACGGGCACAAGGTTGATCCTGTCCCCATGCACTTCATAAAAACGGCTTACATGATCGGCCACAAACATATTCTTTGGTGATAACCCCGTCTCTTCTTTGAGTTCACGGATGGCGGTTTCGGTTGCCGTTTCGCCATCTTCAATTTTCCCTGCTACGCCCTGCCAAAGATGTTCATATATCTTATTCAAATTTCTTTTCATCAATAAAAATTTCATTCCATCATCTGTTTGGCGATACACATAACAATCCACCACTCTGACTTTTATGTTCGACATTTTATTTCAACAAAATCATCTTTTGAGTGAGAACTGTTGAACCCGATTCCAGCCGTGCAAAATAAACACCTGCCGGCATGGATTGACCCTTGTCATTTTTACCATGCCATACCACTTTGTTTGAATTGGGAATACCGTTTATCAAATTCACCACAATACGGCCATTGATATCAAATATTTGTAATGACACATTGCTATGGGCCACACCATTATTTGTAACAATAAATTCAATTGTTGTTGACGGATTAAATGGGTTGGGGTAATTGGTGAGCAACTCAAAACGCTCGGGCAATTCGTCTCCTGTGGCGGTAACAGGATCATTAAAATCTTTACTATTTCGCGGCATCAATTTGTATTGGCCATAAGAATAATGGAGCACGCCAGTAATGCTCACAAAATGGATGCCATATTCTGGCCGGGACCAGTCTCCGTCAAACATATAGCCATCAATCATGGCTGATCCAGTCCAATCTGAAACAATCCACTGGCCATCTTCATTGGCACTTTGAGTCACTTCCACATTGACCAGCCGCACCAGCATACCTTCATATTTTTCCACCCAAACTCGGCATTCCCCCGATAGAGAACTGGCCGTCACCAAGGTCGGCTCCACATTGTTATTACTGGACAAGATATCGGTGGAAACCAAATTCTTCATTTCGGTCATACCGAAATATTCCGAAATATCGCCCTTTAGCTTTACTTCATCTCCAACTTTCGGCGGGACGTATCCTTTATTTATATAAATAAACATTCCCGCCCAATCATCTTTTTGGGGATCCTGGAAAAAGAAATTGGGATACTCATTATCAGGGCGAACTGCCGTCACAACACCAGTTACTTCCACATTTTGTCCCTCAAATTCAGACGGAAAGCAATCTTCACCTATCCCTTGATTCTCAGTATATTGAATATCATAAGGAGTATATCCACCCACAACAGGAATGACGACATTCACAAAATCTACGCCACTTTCGCCATCATTATCCGTCACTGTTAGTTTAAATGTGAATGTCGTTGTACGGTTCACTTCAGGAAGTACGGCTATGGGTTTAACCCTTTGGTCATTTATCAATGTTGCCGTCGGTCCCGAAGTTTGGGCCCATGAATAGGCAACTATAGTTCCGTTGGGATCATAACTCTGGGATCCATCCAACGCGACGGAATCTCCATTCGCCGCCACCACATCACCGCCGGCGTGGGCTATTGGACTGGTAGAAGCCTTGGTGGTATATGCAATTTTGGCAATAACAGGATAATGATCGGAAGCACGATAAATGGCATCGGCAATACTATCGGGGACGGCGCTATTGCTCCCATCCATAATGAATGTATTGAAATGATTGCCGTCATTACCAATTACTTTGTAAGACTCCTCTACATATTTCAAGTCTGGATCTTTGGCAGTAAAATGATCTGAAAATAGAATGAAATCAAAACGGTCATCTAACCCGCCTGTAGCTCCCCCATCACCCAAATGGTCGCTTCGGGTGGATTGGGTATATTTTTCTACATGAGATCCTTCATTTCGCACCCATGATCCTACGGGGTCTTCCAAATCCACTGTCATACTATCGGTCAGAAGTAAGTAGGCCGGTTCATCGGTGCCATAGAGGTTGAAATCGCCCGACATGATATAGTGATAATTGCTATCTTTTTGGGCCACGTATTTATACAATTCTTTCGCTTCTTCCCAGCGTTGATTCGCTTCACTATTGCCATCACTGGCCTTGAGGTGCGCCCCAAATACTGTAAAAGGCGCCACGTTGGAATGGGCATTTTTCAGAGATATTGTATAGCCGGATATATCCCGCAAAACTGTTGAAATAAATACATCTTCCGATATATCAATTTTAGATTTCCGGTAAATGATACCACTTTTCATCCAGGATGAACTGGGCAATTTCCCCGCGGCAAAAACAGTACTATCCACATTAAAAGCTGTATTCAAGAGCATATCCAATCCATCTTGATGCTCAATTTCCTGAAGTATAACTAAGTCGGGCTGAACGTAATCAACCACTTTTTTGATATAATTTGCTCGAGTAGAAGTACTGCCCGTCATTCGAAGCACATTATAGTTCATCACTGTTAGTGTATCCTGAGTTTGGACACTTGATAAAAGCATTATTAATAAAAAAATGCGTTTCATTTAAAAGTCAATACTCGTTGATATTTTCCCCACCTCCAATTTGCGGTGATTTTTGAGAACCGGTTCGCGATAATGTTTTAACGATTCATTTTCATCATCGGTAAGCAATTCCATTTGATTGAGAAACGCCATTACAGCAGATCCAAGTGCACGAAGATTTCCATCCAAAACTTTTACCACAATTCCCAAAACGCTCCCATCCTCTTTTCGAATACCAAATCCACGAATCGCTTCACCGCCCACTTTACATACTGCTCTCCCTTTCATGGCGGTGATAAAGTCAGTATCAAAGGTTTCGCGCCCACCAATCAAATAGGGATGTTTGGACATAGCATTATATAATCGATCCAATTCAGGGTAATTCCCCGATGCCAATTTTTGAAACATTCCCGCAATGATAGATAAAGTCAAAAATGGTGTTGGTGCGCTACAGCCATCAATAGCAGTGGAAAGTTTTTCCAAATTCGCATACCCCATAATTTGATCCAAAATCGCCTTTTGAACCGGATGGTTTTTATTGATATAATCTGTAGGGTCCACCCCCAAATGCTTGGATAAAGCAAGCATGCCGGCGTGTTTCCCGCTACAATTATTATGAAGTGGAATAGGTTTTTCACCAGAACGAATAACATTATGATTTGACTCAATATCATAAGGCAAATGACTTCCGCAGCAATAGTCATCTGTTGTAAATCCCAACTTATTCAGCATAGATTGAGCCGTTTTCACATGGATATCTTCACCATTATGAGAGGCGCACATGAGGGCAATTTCATCTTCCGAAAAACCTGCTGCATCCACAGCGCCTGATTTTACTGCTGCAGACGCTTGGAACGGTTTACAGGTTGATCGAATGCATGTTAAATAATGGGGATCCCCCGAGGCATAAACCACCACACCTTTTTCATCCACTGCAACCCCATAGGCCACATGAATACTTTCAATAAATTCCCCTCGTATAACTTTTGATAAAATTGGCATATTCTCTCTAATTTACGATTTGTGATGCAAATTCAAACTGAAATCCCGCTTCTATTAATACAGGGATTTCTCTTTTCAAAACTTCTAATGTATTTGGCTTAGCATGGCCGATGCCTAAAGCAGTTCCTTGTTTTTTGGCTAACTTTACCAACTTATCTAACTGTGCTGATATTTGTTTCACATCCGAATCATTATCCAAGAAAATATGGCGACGCGCTGTAGGAACACCTAATGATTGCATAGTTTTTTCGCCCACTGTTGTTGAGGATGTACGGCTATCTACAAAATATTTTCCATGTCTTTTTAGAACGGACCCAACCACACTCATTACCTTACCGTCTGTGGTTGCCTTTGAACCCTGGTGATTGTTCATTCCCACAGCTTCAGGGATATCTTTCAGCACCTCTCCCATACGCCACTCAATCTCTTCGGCTGTCATACCCGTTTTAATTTTGTATCCCTCTTCGCCTCGATTCTTTACATTTGATTCCATAGGCATATGGATAATGACTTCCTGCCCTGCAACAATGGCCTTTTGTGCGAATTTTCTACTCTGTTCATGTCCCGGAATAATGGCACATGTAATTGCTACGCCCAATTCCAAAAAGCCATCGGACACAGTATCGTTGCGATAACCAAAATCATCAATAACGAGAACAATTACTCCCGCAAGTTTTTTTGGTTCAGTTTTATTTTCGGATTCCAAAATTTGCACTTCTGTAATTTCTTCAATTTGCTTGGGGCCCCTCGTAACCAAATCCAATTTCCGCAATGCTAAATAATTTGTCAGAAGTAAAAACAAAACGGCTAAACTCAAAAAGCCGATTATTTTTTTATATAAATCAGGATTCATACTCATGGCAGGCGAATCGATATATCAATCATTTGAGGCATACCCAAGTGCTGATCGCCCCATTGAAATCCATAAGTGACTGCATAAATTCCAAATTGAATCCCCACACCACCAGAAATTGTTTTCACACCATTGGATGTCATAGCTGTCATGCCAAAAAGTAAATTTTTATATGATCCAGTCCCGCCGGTAAAAAGGATGGGGTCATTAACCAAACTATTGGATTCCACTGCACCATAAACAGAATAATTTGATTTTTCATAAGTTATCGAACTGATAATACGTCGCGGCAAACGGGGAGACTCCGAAATCATTCTTCCCATTTTACCCAAATTAAGGGCGGAAATATTGAGGCGAATTTTATCCCGAATTTTCCAACCAAATCCCAGGTCAAAGGCAGCACCTTTAGACTTATCCTGGTACAGTTGCATTTGAACCAATTGAATTCCCACCCCCAATTGAAAAGGGCCGGTTGACCAACTATAAATTCCCCGTGTTGACGTACCATAAGCGGCATAATGCCCCAAAGGTTTTGAAGTTGGTTTGTTGGGGCGCAGTTCAATATCGTTCAAACCTACATAGCGAATATCCAGACCGACACTTCCCTTCTTCACCTGCCCCTTCCAACGAAATCCAAATGATTGCACACCGGCAAGCCAATTGCCATAAGCCAAACCCAGCTCAGGTACTTTATTCATTTGGTTTAAGTTAGCAGGATTCCGCCAAGGTGAATTAAACAATATTAAATCCATTGCAGAAGGTGGTATGGACAAGAATTGGGTTCCCACCGCCCCCGATTGGGATATTAAAAGTGAAAAGAAAAGTGTTTTAAAAAGTAAACGCATAAGTAAATATGTGGGCTGCACCGGCGGGGTTTTCAAACACAAATGCATAATCCAGTTTACCATCATTATCTTTCAGCAAGGACCAGTCCATTCCCACACCAACAGACATTCGTCCATTCCCCAATCCGGCCCGAAAGAAATAATGATCTAGATAAGGGTATTCACCGCCGATTCGTAATGTATATCCCAACATATCTTTACCATTCATGACTACACCCGCATCACCGGTAATATAAAATTTTCTATAATTAAAGGTGGTTCCCGCACGATACAAGGTAGGAAATTGTTCCACGTATTCTTTGCCTCGCTCGAAGATTTTATCCGTTTTCCAATGGTAACGTGAGTTCAGATCCTGAACCATGAAAGCCAAGTTGGCGCCTTTTTCTGTATGGATGAATACGCCAAAATCCATTCCCATTCCTTTACCTGCAAGGTCCATGGTATTCATAGGTAATTGGTGTTTTAAAATTTTGATATTTAAACCAGCAGAAAACCATGGCAAAATGCGCTGGGCAAATGAAATCATAAAGGCATCTTCAGAAGTGGATAAATATTGTGTATGTTCTCCGGACCCTGTTCGCCCGTCAATTTTGTCAGTCCCCGCACTAACCCATGCAACCCCAAGGCTGGCAGTTGGGGGTAATTGAACAGATATATTTGCAGCCATAAATCTTCGTGAAAGCGGTAAGAAATGGTGACTAAAGCCTAGTTGGCGTTTTTTGCCAAACACCATAGAAGCGGGGTTATGGTAAGCGGCAAACCCAGCATCAATCTCAGCCGTGAAGCCACTGCCCATAGCCATGGCCCGAGCCGAAGAACCCATGCGCAAAAATCCTCCTGCATAGCCCCCTTGTTCACTACCACTCAAAAGTGAGACAAATATGATTCCAGAAATGATGATTTGTTTTATTCGTAACATCATTTTATCACGATCAGTTTGAGCCATTTAATTTTTTGATCATATTCAAGACGAATAAAATAGGTACCGTTATCCACCAAGCGGCCATTCTTGTCTTTTCCATTCCATTTCATCGCTCCAGTTGTGGCTCGTCGTCGGTCAAATTCCTTGCTGTAAATCGGTTCCATTCCAAAATTGTAAATATCCATCTTAACCACGAAAGATATTTTTACATCTGCTTTAATATGGACGTAACCAGAACCACCAACACGGTTATGTTCATAGGGTGAAAATGGGTTTGGATACGCATAGGCTGTTCCCGAATCATAGTCGGTGCGATACACTCGCCAGTTTGTACCATGGGGATCCATGGCTCGGGCAAGGCCATCCCATGAACCGACCCAAACAGTGGCGGATGATGAATAAAAAGGCCGTGTATCATATGCTACGCCTATAACTTCATCACTCAAAATCTCATCCATACTATACATGCCCGTAGAGCCAATTGCTATGGCTTGCTGAGGTGGATCATATTTGGCCCACGGTTTAGCCACATCCAAAGGATTATCAATCACCGTTTTCCACAAACCAGATTTGCTGGCAACCAAAACAATTGAATCTGCAGTGGTAATATTATATACCCTTTCTTTATTCAAAGTTGTATACCATGTGTCACCACCATCAACGGAATAACTGACTGCGCTGGTTTCACCGGCACCTGCAGTGACGGTGGCAGCCCAAACTATCTGGTATCCTTTATATTCTTGCAATGCCATCCCAACCACGAATCCACCTGAGAGACCATCAGCAGATGGCGTATAATGGGACCAGTTGACACAACCATTGGCACCGAGGATTCCTCTGTTGATTCCGTTAGCCGTACCCACCCAAACAGTATCACCATGTGCAATTACAGAAAATGCTTTATGATTATGATTTCCATAAGTATTGGGGTTAGCACTTTTTGTGGATGTTCCATCCCAAGGGTCCCGAGGGTTTAAGAAAAAATCTTTTAAAACATAACCACTTTGAGTGTTTTCATAATTGGATGATTCGCAAGTGTTCAATACTTGGTCTCCATCTTCGGGGAGAGGAACACGTTCCCAAACTTTTTGAGAAATGTTGTAGCGTCGCAGTCCACCGGCCCAACTGGTAATCCAAATATAATTGCCTGAGATAGCTGCATCATAAGTTACATTTGCTTCTTTTACAGTAATGGGCAATCCTTTGAAAAATCGTTTAGCAAATGGCGCCAATGAATCTGCATCCGAATCCACCGGTTGTTCGAAGTAAGTCCAATTGATAGAATTTCCCGTGGCATCGGTGGAATAAATAAGGCCATTCCCGATAGTAATATTTTCACCGCTTTTGGCAAAGGCAGCAAAAACTGTCTTTTTATCAACTGCCAGAGCCGTGACACCACCCACAGGAGTCGCGTTTGTCAATTGACCCGCGGCCGCATTTGCTTTGGCGGTAATAGTAAAGATGGAAGTGGTATCCCTTAACACTGCCAAACCTGCTCCCGTGCCCAACCAAAGGAGTGTATCCTCCTGTTGAACAATATCACTAATCATATTACTTTTGAGACCTTTATAGGCGGCGGTGTCAAATTCAGCAACGGACATTTTAAATGCACCAGGTAAAAGTCCCTGAGCCGCCGCCATTTGAATGAAAAGTAAACAGATTGTCAGGCGTCTCATTTCACCACCAAAATTTTCTTTACCGATTCACTATAAGCATTAGAAAGGTCCTGTACTTCAAATGTCCAATGGTATGTACCGGTGGTGGCATTTTCCGTGAGCGAAACAGTCATGGTATAAGTGCCATCACCTTTTTGAAGATCACCAGTACCATCCGTCCCGGAACCATCATCATAAAGTAAAATGGGATTTCCCCCAAACATCATTGAATCGAGGTCCACATGGTAAGAGCGAAAGAATACGCGTTTAATATCATCCAATCCATTGGGGTCCGACACAGATGCAGTTACAGAAAATTTTACTGTATTGACTATATTTGGATCAGGATTTGACCCAGGGCGATCAACAGTATCAGGAACAAATACACTACCAAGTTTTGGTCGAATATTCCCCAAGATGAAATCGGCCTTCTTCGTATGTTTCTTTCCGCTATACAGCCCCATGATAGAAAAGAAAATGGAATCTTTGGCAGAAGATGGGAGTGTATTTTTCAATCCTGAATCATTTACAAATTTTCTGCTGTGAACCTGGTCCTTAGAAAGTATATCACCAATTGTACCATCATCAACTAATTTTAACGTATCGGCTGTATTGGAAGCACTGGTTCCCCGCCAAAGAACCATGACAGAATCGATGGAACCGCCTTGATAACCGTTCTTTGCTTTAGCAGAAATAAACAGTTTATTGGATGCCTGTAAAAAAACAAAATCAATTTCGGAAATGGGAAAAGGATCTTCTGGTTTGGTGACTGACTCGCAACTCCAAATCAATAGAATTGCTAAGGAAAGGAAAAGATGTAATTTTATTTTAATTAATATCATTTCTGATCAAAAATATGGTGAACCATTAAGGTGCCCACCTGCCATAAACTTTGTGGAGAGCAATTTTCAACAATATCATTATGTGTATGGTGATAATTTATTTTTTCATTGGGATAATCAAAATCGATAATATCCACTGCCGGTATTCCCGCAATTTCGTAAAGGGGTACATGATCATCAAAGATTGAATGATAAGCCAGTTTTTTAAATCCGCTCAATTCCAATTCTTCCGCCTTTTCCCACAATTCCAAAACAAGTCCTGGATTTTGCTGATATGAAATTCGTTCGATATACAACTCCAGATTGGCATCGCCTACCATATCCAAGTTAATCGCATGGGCCGGCAAGGGGATCGGGAGGTTTCGCGCAAAATATTGTGAACCCTTACAATAGGACCATGAATCACCGCTGGTGCCATAATCTTCTGCATCAAACAATACAAGATTTACACCCACCGGTGGTGGACTATCTTTTAACACTTTTGCCAATTCTAATAGTACAGCCACACCACTGGCGCCGTCATTGGCCCCTAGTATAGGCCTACTTTTTTCCATAATACTTTCGCCCCGATCCCCCCAAGGACGGGTATCCCAATGGGCAGAAATCATAATCTGGTTATTGGATTCTGGATTAAATCGGGCGATAACATTATTCATCCCAACTTTCTGTCCCGTTTTGGGCATTGTTTCTGTATAGGCTTGGGTAAATACAGTATCAGCCAAAGGTGTGAATATATCGAGGAAATATTTTAGTGCTTTTTTATGGCCTTCTGAACCGGGATTGCGTGGACCAAAATCACATTGTGCTACCAAATGATTAAAGGCTCTATCGCCATTGAAGTCTGGTACTTTGGTCTGACAACTACCTAAAGTTGCACAGAACAAAATGATCATATTTGTGAATTTTCGCATCATCCTCGGATTGCCAAGTTTACATCAAAACCAAAGTCCCTGTCGATCTTCTTCCCAGTATGTTTCGAATCATTTTCTCGATATTCCCAAATCATACTTCCACTGACCGATTGAGAGAAAGAATATGTTAGCCGTATTCCCGTTTTCCAACTGGAGGTGAAGGCCGTTTCTGCAAACTTCGTCGCCTCCTGTGCTTTTTGCAAGGTACGGTTTTTATTCATGTCAAAATTGAATGTGAAGTTAACCTGATTATTGACCTTATAATTATCAAAAAATGGGAAAGGAATCGTAAAGCCGCCACGGTGAGTATAGTTCGCTGAAATCAGGTAAGATTGATCATGAAATATCTTCTCACCACCGTTGGCGGATTCTTCCCGAGAAAGTGTTCGGTTATGACGCATAGTTACTGCTATACCTTTTTTCAGAGCAATCGTAGCACCGATAAGGGGGGCAAAATTCATATTAACACGGGAGGTTCTTTCATTATCCTTGTAACTGGTAACAAAATCGTCAATACCGAAGAAAGGCATGGATGGGCCACTAAACTGATCAAACTGCCAGGCCCGCGTTTCTTTTCCATTGGTGGCATGATCTAGACTCAACGTACGAACAAAACGGCCAATAAATTTATTTCGTTCCAATCCTGTCATTCGGATCGACCATCCAATAAATGGAAATCCTTCTTCAAGATGTTTTCCATAGGATAAATAATCCCGGGACATGGATCGCTGTTCCAGTCCGGAACCACGGCGATTACTAGATACATTCTGGGCATAGTTAAAAGAGATGGACATGGCCCGTGTAAGGTTCAATCCTGATCGGACAGAAAAGTCTCGCTTATGATCCCAGTTTCCCGTGTTCGTTCCCACTTGGGTTGAATTCTCCAAACCATGGTCGCGCGTGTATCCAATCCTATATCTTAAGGGAACTTCCCCAATGACTCCCATTCCTGTTTTGTTCACATTTTCTGTATAGGATAAATTTATGGGGTTCACTTTTCTTGCCCAGCCGTGAACTTTTTTCATTACCTTACTGTCAGATGATTTTTTCTTTTGGGGCTCTTTCTCTTCATTTTGGCCAGCCTGGTCCAGTTCCACTCTGCCACCACCAATATCATCTTCTGATTCTTCTCCCCTAATACCAGATTTTCGCGACCTAGATCTTGTTGGCGTAGGCGTTCTACGCCTTTGAGGTGTTCGGCCTTTTGCGCCAGATGGTTTATAAACCAACTCTACAAGTTTAACTGGTGAAAGGCTGATTCCTGATGAAAAGCGAAGTTGGTTACCTATATTCGCCCCATCCACACTACTATCCCGAGCTTTATTCCAACGATAATTGGCCGAATAATTAAAAGTTGGTTTGAGCCAATCCATAAGAATCGGACTAAAAGAAGAATTAAAACTTTCAGTTATATCGGTCACCACACCAGCGTCACGGTTTTTGACAGCGTTTGCCATAAAACCACGATGGTCATTTAAATTACTTTTAATGGCGCGACTATATTTAGACTTCACTGATTCAGTCATTTTATAATCCAGTGAATAAGACTGATTCAAACCAAAATTATAACTGTCCGGCGATTTGTTTCCTCGGCGGGGTGTTTTTTGAGTCAATTTTTCATTAAAGTTGAGGGATGCATTAACATTTTCAGGAGTGAAATAAAAATGTGTTTTACCTAGTTTTTCTCCAATCCAAGGGACGGATGAAATCCATTTGAAAGGCATGACATAATTATTTCGACCAAATGGCAAAGAATAATTCAACTGGCCCACATAGGTTTCGTTCAATACTTCTTTTTGAATTTCATTGGACATAGTCCGACGGCTTGCTGAAAAGCGCGTATTCAAACGGTCAATCGTATATTTCATAATTTTATTATCAGATTTGGACGACTTAGAAGCAGCAATAGTGAAGGACATTGAATTTGACTTTGCCAAGATTGAATCAGGTTCGCTACCTTCGGTAACCAATACATCCTGTCCGGGAAAATATTTTGGACGACTGACTGAATTGGCAAAAGTTGTGGATATTGGAATTTTCATCCCCCAAGTCGAAGGTAAAAACTTGTCTACGTTGAGACTGGAATTGATGTTAAAACTTTCACTGGATTTATTTGAACCCAACCGCCGTTGAAGTGTATGGAAATCTGCATCCTGCCGTTTATAGGCAAATGATGTATTCATAATATCTGCCAAGTTAAATCGACTTTGAACCCGCAGGGAAACACCCTTATCCTTATTCACACCACTTAAGCGTAATTCATCCAGCCACACTTCGCCACTGATGGGTGTTTCTATCAGGTTATGCACCCCTACCACAAAATATTGGATGCGATTTAGAGCGGGCTGACCTTTGATACGAATGACCTTTCCAGTTTCCACCCCAAGTTCATCTGTAAAACGATATTCTTTATAATCGGTGGAATCCATAAAAATATCCGTTTCTCTATATTTTTTTACTGACGATGAATCCTGTAGTTTAAGGCGCGTGAGCCATTCCAAATCTAATTGAACTGCATTTCTATTTTTCCCTTCGTCCCAACCATCATAAACGGGTTGAACCAATTCATAATAATTTTCACCAAACCCAAAACGCATAAACATATCCACGTCAGATTTTTCATTACTGATCCATTGGCCGGAACCATAAACATACATTTTCATTTCATCATAAGAGAGGTAACTCTGGGCTTTTTCACCAGAAAGTGACAGAAGTGTTTTCATAGCAGCGCCACTAGCACGACCGGGTAATTTATTAAATTTTAAAACCAAGGACTGCTCTTTTGATCGAATTTGATTAATCCGGTCATATTCTCCCAAAACTCCCTGGGGTGGTCGATAATCCGCATTATCATCCGTATTGATAACCGAAACGGCAAAAACTGAATCGGCATTTTCTTTACTATATTTTTCGGTACTATCAGGAGCAACGCCCAACTCCTGCCATTCGTTACCCACCAATTCTACTTTTGCCACTTCAACCAAGGACATTTTTTCAACGCCACTCAAAGTCAGACGTAAATGGTGAATATTATTCCATTCCCTTTGTTGAGTTGGATTACTTTGATCAAATTCTGCCAAGGGAACTCGAAATAACCGCCAGCCTGTAGGTTCACCATTCCGCTCTGTTTCTCCAGCGAAATAAGTTGTATCCAATAAAGAAAATGATTTGGTAAAATAATTATTTGTTCGGTCTAAAAACCCGGTACGATCCAAATCTTCTGTATCGGGATATCGTCCCGCATCCAAGGCATTTTCTTCTGTTCCATTAATCTTTGAATAATCATTACTCCCTTCGGAATATTCCCACTTATCGCCATTGGGATCTTCTGGGTCAACATCACTGAATGTGTTTATCAAAACCTTTTCACTAGAAGCAACATAATCGGCATAAGAAGGACCTTCCGGATCTAGGCATGATCCCCATCCATTTTCAAAGGCATCTATACATCCATCTAAACCAATATCTTCTTTATCTTCTAAGATGCCATCACCGATCAAACCACCCACGGGAATATCTTCAGTATTGAGTAATCCATTGCCATCCATATCTTCACTAATCTGACCCAGATCAACCGTAATAGCGCCTTCTTCACCTCTTAACCAAATTTCAAAAAACTTCGTTTGTGTCTGGTCATAATCTCCGGAATAAAAGGGTGTAATAATTCCACCCCAAATTGAATCTTTTAGCACATCGGCTTGGTGTTCCCGCGGATCAAATCTAAGTACCATAATATCGGTCGTTTCATTTTGGGCTTGGATAGATGTGGACAAGTTGGGCCATATATCTTTAGTACGAACCTGAACAAAGGGGTTGAACCAATTCATTCTTCCCCTATTCCGTTGTGCGAAAGGTTTCCCCGTCCTTAAATCTAAAGGCGCCGATGATTCCTTCCAAAATCGCCTTAAAATAGGAATAGAAGTGGTTCGTTTTGATCCCTCAAAATCATCAATAAAAGCCACACCATTGGGGTCTCCTGTAGCGCCATTATTTATGGGATTTGGATTAGGCAGTATCTGGGCGAATTCTCCTTCAAATGAAAAAGCCGATTGTTTTTCTGTTTCAATCATAGGCAAACGATCCAAAGTACGCGTCAACCCTGGGAGTTCCTGCTGGTAGCGTCCATTCAAACCCCAAATAAAATTGCGCATAGGTTCATAACCTACTTCTACTTTTTCATTCATAACCGATTGATTGTAATAAAGCGCCGTACCACCAATAAATGAATTTTTCCCAAAATCCATTTGGGAGCGGACACCTAAAATTGTCTTTTTATCGAAAGTGACCAACTGGTGCCTGTCGTAATTAACCTTTATTTCTGCATTGGGATCCACATCATCAGAAAGAACAATCATACCACTGAAGTAATCCACTTGATAATCCACACCTTTTTTAAGGGGCACCCCACCTTTGTATACCTGTTCACTACCCTCCACAATCATGAACCCGAGGTTGATCGTGGCACTCTGGTTGGCATAATCTACTTCTATAGTAAATCGACTGTCCCGTGCCCAATCATTACGCAATGTTGTAAAATACATTTTACCTTCCCCAAGGGATCCTTTCAAGGCAGCAGACTTATTACCATCGGGAAATGTGTCGGCTGCAAAAGGATGGAAAACTGGAAGAAATAATTCACCTTCTGCTAAACTGATAATATTGGGATTAGCTAAATCTACTTTTTGGTCTGAAGTACGAACGCCGCTTTCGTTAAGACTGTCTAACCCAAATTGGGTTATATAAGGATTCCCTTGTGGATCCAAATGACTGGGAACAGGCAGTCGGTCATTTATAATCCTCAGTTCAAATCCCTCCCTGTTAATATTGTTGGTTCCCAAATAATAAACATTCTTGAACATGAGAGGCCAAACGGGATGACTGGGGTTCAAATCCCTCGGTTTAAGCATTTTCATCATTAATTGTTCTGAATCAATAGAAATCCCTTTACCGATTGTTTTAATTGTATCACCCGTGGCACGGTCAGCAATGATAAATGTACAGCCCAATACTTCATCGCTGGCTTTTTGCCTTAATCGGATAAAACCAAGATCTTCACTTAAAATATAATCTTGCCCTTGTTCCAAACGTTTAAAATTCCCTGTTTGGTCATGACTTTCATTTGGATTTTCAAGGTCTGCAAAAGCTGTCCCGGGATTGGTTTCTGAATTGGTGGTTTGATCTAGCTGATATAATTCAAAATTTCGAACCACAACATTACCAATTTGGTGAAGTCCCTCTTTTAATGGATAAAAAGGTGGCACCATAACTGAAGCAGCGCCAACCTGGGTTCTCGTCCCATTGCGAAACCATTCATGGATAAAGAAATACTTATTTTTAACATAATAATAATCCTGAATCTTAACTGTTTGTGCTTCGCTCTTGCCTTTATATTCTAGGGATTTTTTCTCAGTATTCACCACTGACGCGATGGCAGTAATATTCATAGGACCCAATTTCGAAACTGTTTTTATACCAAAAAGTCCCTGGTGATTGGCCGATCCCATTAAGGATTGAGAACCGGGCAAATTTAATGACACATTTCCCGCATCAACAGTTTGGACAATATCATCTTCTTCCCCTTTATAGGAAATACGAATATTGTTCTCCCAGTCAAAATCCCGTTCTGAATCATGATCTACATTAACGGAAACTCGGTCACCGATCTTCCCTTCGACGCTGATTCGCTGCGTTTGGTCAAACTCTAAATGAGTATTCTGTGTTTCACTCAGTTTAGAACGAATCAATTCCTGATCTTGAAAAACAAGATTTCCCTTAATGGTTACATTCCCGCGGGCCGTTAGAGATACGCGGCCGATATTGCCCATATCCACACCGATAACTTCAATCCCTTTGCCGCGACGATCCTGAAGAATTTGGGATTGGCTACCCCTTGCCTTACTCGTATCCCGGATCGCTTTTTCAAATGCAACTTCACGATTCAATTTAATTTGTTTTTCAAAATACCAATCCATGGGCGCAACAAAAGGCATGGTATAAGAATTGCCATGCAATTTTCCATCGAAAGAAATGGTGGACCAATCTTTAGAAATTTCAATCGATTTGACGATAAAAAAGGGCAGTTTGATCAATCCACGGGAAGAATAATTGAGTGAATCATAAGGCATGATTAAAGATGGTTGGTCCGTCTTATATGGGTTATAGAGGTAGGGCGTGGATGGGTGCCAGCGATTGGGGAGATTTTGGACGTACGAATCCCCTTGGCCGTAGGATGGGAAAATTACGGTCATCCATAAGAGTAAGCTGACGATTTGGATCCTTTTCAACAAGGAGTCCACCTCCATTTTTTTTAGTTAACAAGGCCCCTTCGGGCACAATGATACCGCTTGTGCGGTGAGATTAATCCGTTAACGTTGAGGCTATAGTGTCAGCTCCTTATGTTTGACGCGTGAATGATTGAATCCTTTTTTCGAGGATTTCAGAGAAGTTACGTAAAGCTTTCCCACGATGGGAAATACTATTCTTTTCAGTCTTTTCAAGTTCAGCAAAGGTCTTTTTCAAGGGTGGATAGTAAAAAATAGGGTCATATCCAAATCCTCCATCGCCCTGTTTATGGTCCAGAATAAGCCCTTCAGCTACTCCTTCTGTCCATTCTTTTTCTTCTTTCGTCACAAAGGCAATTACAGTTCGGAATCGGGCCGTTCGCTCCACCATGGGTAAGCCATCCAATTCCGACAACATCTTCCGGCAATTGTCCTCAAAAGTGGCATCTTCACCCGCATATCGGGATGAATGAACACCCGGGGCACCGTTTAGTGCATCCACCTCAAGGCCGGTATCGTCGGCTAAAGCAGGCAATCCCGTTAAACGATGGACCGTCTCAGCCTTGATAAAAGCATTTTCTTTTAGTGATTCTCCCGGTTCAGGAATATCCCCAATTTCTGGGAAGGAATCCAACGTAAGTAATGTAACAGGAAGGTGGGCCAAGATTTGGGCCATTTCTTCCATTTTACCTCTGTTATGTGTGGCGAGAACAATCTGCAAAAATAACCCTTGAAAAAACGTCCGGAAAATTACCGGTTTTTCAGAAGAGACCCAACGGGAATTCTAAGTTAATAATTTATTGGCACTCCCCATCTGTCAATGAAGTAACACCGGCATTTAGGGCCACGCAGGCATTGCCATAGGTCTTATCATCGCAACCACAAACAGGATCATAATTTAGGGGACATGGGTCGCCACTAATTTTACTTTCATCAATACAACTATCATTCTTCTTTTTGTCTTCGCAAGACAAAAGGGAAATCAAAATGACAATGAGTGAGAATCGACGCATGAAATTTTATTTACACTCTCCAGTGGTCCATGTTTCCAGCCCTGCATTTTCGGCTACACATGGGTTTGAATAGGTTTTATCATCACAGCCACAAACAGGATCCCAAATCCGGGTGCAGGGATCATTCTTGATCTTACTTTCATCAATGCAGGCTTCCTCTCGTGTTTCTTCACAGCCGATTAAAAACAATGCGATTAATGAAAATTTAAAAATTCGACCCATTAATTATTTGGCGTTGTCAAATCGTGCCAATGGCCATGTTCTGGGGACCATTCTTTTCCTTCTGGCACCGGGCCATCGGGCCTTGGAATATTTGCCGGTGATTGTAAATTTGGATTTGTTGGGGCTGGCGATGGGGTTGCGCCAAGGTCATGCCAATGACCATGTTCGGTGGACCATACCTTTCCTTCGGGAACTGGACCCTCAGGCTGGGACACATTCAAGTTTCTCTGAACGCCGGCGGGCATGGGTGGTACGGGCGGAAGGTTTGTCGCAATATCATGGTAATGGCCGTGTTCTTCGGACCATACTTTCCCCGGTGGCGCGGAGCCCATGGCACCACCTTTACCGGCTGAATAAATATCTCTGAAGAACCATAACGCTAAAAGTACAATGGCGCCAATTATGGCCATTTTTTTCCACGCATTTTCTGAACTTCCACTACCGTGACAATCTTTGAATTTTTTATCGCTACCGCAGTGGCAGAGATCGTTTCTTCCTGTTTTCATTTTTGATTTCCTTTATGGAGATTAGCCAACTGCACATACTTTGCAGCCCATTTTACATTTTGGTCATAAGTTTTTGGATTCAAGGTTTTTACTATTTTCCCCGGGACACCCACCACCAGAGAATATTTCGGAATAATCATATTTTCTTTCACCACGGCGCCGGCGCCAATAACAGCACCTTTACCCACAACAGCGCCATTCATAATGATGGCGCCCATTCCAATCAAAGCGCCCGCCTCAATAGTGCATCCGTGAATGATGGCATTGTGTCCCACAGTCACGTCATCGCCCACAATTACACCCTGATCATTCTCCAAATGAATCACACTGTTATCCTGGATATTGGAGCGCTCACCAATGACAATCTGGTTAATGTCCCCACGGCAAACGGTATTGTACCAGATGGAACTGTTTGCTTTCAGAATGACATTACCAATAATTCGTGCCCCCTCCGCCACAAAAGCAGATTCATGAATTTCAGGGTCCTTTAGGGTAACATTGTCTCGTAAATCTGTTTTATCCATAATCAAATACTAATCCTCTTATATCGATATCGCAAAAAGAAAGTCTGACAAAGTCCTGAAATTACAAATACATTTATTGTCCAATAGATTCCGGGAACTGTAGAATACTGGGACCCCAACCATAAGCCTGTAAGGGCCAAACTCACATAAACTATGACCGCTTCACTGATACCTCGCGTACGGTGATTGTGAACCAATAAGCCACCATACCATGATTGATACACTTGATATCCTGGCATAAGGATAGCAAACATAATAGTAACTGATGAAAGATGGGTTAATTCTGCCGATAAGCCAGAAATATCCCTGAACCAAATTTTTCCCAAAGGAGTGAATGCAACTACCGCCATAACACTCATTGTAGCTAAGGCCAGGATTCGGGCGAAGCGCCGCAATTGATCCATACCACCCGGCTTACCCGCCAATGAAACAACTACTTCATTAAAAGCGAATCCCACGCCGCGCGTTAAAAATATCAATCCGTAAACTACCGGCCAGGCCGCGAGGGATAAAAGAGGATTCGGCATACGGCTCATGCCCGCTGCACCAGCAGGGTGAATGAGAAGTGCAAGTAAAGGTGTCATTGCTAAAGGTAAATAAAAACTGATGAATGATTTGCGAGTGATAGGGTTCCCATCACTGGATTTTGGAATGGTGTTACGCAATATATTTTGGACTGCATTGTGGGCATAAAGTGCTTCCATTGTGACAGAAATAGCCACCGCCGCTGACCCTACAATAACGCCAGAAAGTTCTGTGAATTGTTTCCCAATAGTTAAAATGGTCAACAATGATGTAAGGCGGATGGCGGTACCCATTGCCACTGCACGAGAATTACCATACTTGATCATAACGCCCTGATTGAGTCGGCGCCAAGCAATCATTACAGTCCACGGTGTCATAATCTGCAAACCAATTCGACCAGGTTCGTGAAGTTCTGCTGGAACCTGGAGTAATTCACTGGCAACCCAATTAAAAATTGGGGTGAACGCCACCAACACATGAATCAGGGAAAGTACGCCAGACATGATCCACATATATTTGAATAGTTTATTATAGGCATTTTTATCAGATGCCAATGCTGTGCTGGCGGCCAATAACATTATGATCGGCCCTTCGATAGCCAATGAAATAGGATAAACCAGAGATCCCCATGCCGCTAGATTAATCTCGGGGAGAGCCATCCTTGCTACAAAAGCAGAAAGGGTTGGTGTTTCCGTTCCCATGAGAAACCAACTCCCCGCCAGTGGTAGCCAGAGGCGATAGACCTGTTTTAAGGTGATATTTTCTTTTGGATTCAAAATGAAATTAATGAATTCGGATTCAGGAGAGAATTTGAGCCAACGCTTCACCAAATACAGTAACAGTTCGATCAATATTATTAAGTTTATCCAGTCCGAATAAGCCAAGACGAAATGTGGAAAATCCTTCCGGTTCATTACACATCAGTGGCACACCGGCGGCAATCTGAATGCCCCGTTCAAGAAACTGACTTCCATTCTGAATACCCGGATTATTGGTATAACTCACCACCACTCCCCGGGGACGATTGCAATCGCATGAGCATTATAAACTTTTTTGAGTGTGGATGAAATATCCCCTATTGCCTTCTGGAATGATTGGGACATATGATTCACAGCCCTATCTGTATAAACGACGGACTATTCCAATAAACCGTTAGGGTCAGTTTTGGGAAAATGGAAGACATTGACTTATTCCTCATTGAAATGAATATTTTTTAAGTATAAACGGTAATTGTGAAAATCACCGGCAGAAATTAATGCTGATAATGAATCAGGATTTAGAATAATTGTAGACCTATGGGCGAGGTATGCCAATTTTCCAAATGCCCTTTTCTGAGAATGCTTCTATCGTTTGCCGCTTAGCTTTATTAATCAAATTGGAATGAGAAATATTATTCCGCTTTGCAAAAGTATTTAGGGTAACTATTTCCAATTCTTCCAAATAGGCCAATCGCTTATGATAACTATTGGTAATTGCTTTACCAATGATTTCTTCCATGATTGCACTTTTTCTATTTTCATCATACTCGCGAAAAGCATCGTAATAGTCTGAACGATCTATGAATTTAATATTGATCGGCACATACCCTTCCCGAATAAGTAAATAATTATTCAATACTCTTCCAATTCTGCCATTACCATCTACAAATGGATGGATATATTCAAATTCCAGATGAAAGGCAGCAATCCGTTTAATAATATTTTTTGTTGGCGAAGAATCATATGTAATAAACATATCTTCAAGTTTTTCCACAATATGCTTTGGATCGCAGGCAATATGGTTAGCCACTCTAACCCATTCATTCTCCTGCCTGAATCGACCCGCAATTTCGTCCTGAATATTAGATATGAGCATTTTATGCAAGAACAGGATCATGTTCAGTGTTAATTCTTTTTGTTTCGCTTCCTGGTTGATATAGGCCACAACCAGCGCCAGGTTTTTGGCTTCAAACAATTCCCGCTCACTAATAAATCGATCCAAGTCTATTCGGAGAAGTATCTTTTCAGTTTCATCTAAACTCAGTGTACTGTTTTCAATCGCATTAGAGTTATAGACCTGTTCCGACACCTCGGATTCACCAATCAGTGTAAGTAAAGATTCTTTTTTTCGTGCCGATTGATGGAAGCGTTCTCTTAATAAATCAATCTTATTATAGATATTTAGTACGTTTGCCATAGTTTAATTTACTATATTTTCACGATTATAACTACAATATCGTGAAAGGTATTTATTTATTTCATTATTTTAACGTTTATTAAATCTATTATCGTGAAAATTGTCCATATTATAGCATGTTTTCACGATTATAAAATGCATTTATTGGGAATTATAAAAAACATAGGTCCACAGGGACAAAAATCCATGTGAACCTAATTGTGTATATGTCTTATCCTATGCAAAGGACAACATATAAAGAGGACTAAAACCGAGAGCCAGGAAAAGGCTCAGAAAGATTAAATCCAACTTGAGTGATTGTGTTGTGTATTTCATTTTTAACTCCATTTGTTATTGGTTAATTACAACTATAGACACAAAAAGATTCAAATGGTTGTCAGGACTAAGCCATATTTAACAAAATGCTATCTTTAGGCTGTAGACAGGACTGTAAATGAATGATAGCTTTAGTCATCAAAATGATTCAATTATGGCTATAGGTAAAACACTCCGTTCACTTCGAAAAAAAGCAAAACTTTCCCAGGAAGAATTAGCTGAAAAATGTAATCTCCACCGAACATACATAGGCGCCCTTGAGAGAGATGAAAAATCTCCAACAATTTCCACTTTAACAAAGATTGTAAATGCACTTAATATATCTATGAGTGATTTTTTTAAACGAACATAGTAATAGTTTCACTTACTTAAAATTATATGCCTGGTTTTTATAAAGATAATTTTTCTGATTTTACAAAAAGAAATTCTAAACAAATAGTTGGAGAATTAACTATCGGCGCGCAGAAAGCCGGATTCTATTCTCAGTTGCAAAGTCAAACAGACGTTTGGCAAGAGCAAATAAATATTCTTAAATCAATTTGTACTGAACTAATTACAATAGATAAATCGTTGGAAGATTCGGGAATAATATTTGAATTTCCAATTCCAAGAAGAGGTAAAAGAATAGATATTGTTCTAATTATTAAGGGGCTGATTTTACCTATTGAATTCAAATATAAATATGACAAACCTGAAAAAGCTGATATAGACCAAATAGAAGACTATGCTCTCGATCTTCGAGACTTTCACAAAGGGTCAAAAAGTAAAAACATATTACCCATATTATTAACTATGGAAGATAATAGTGAATTTAGAATTTTTCAATTCAATAAAAAGGAATTAGTCCAAAAAGTATGTATTGCGAATTCAAAGAACTGTTCTAATGTTATATTAACCATTTTAAATAAAATTAAATCTAATAAGTCTATTAATTTCTTAAAATGGGATAATGCACTTTATAATCCCACTCCAACTATTATTGAAGCTGCTCAGGTATTATATGCGGGGCAAAATGTTAGGGAGATTTCTCGATCACACGCCAACATCAAAAATTTATCTGACACTTTTGATGCAGTAACAAATGCAATAGACTATGCTATTGAGAATAACAAAAAAGTGATATGTTTCATAACGGGAATTCCAGGTGCCGGAAAAACATTAGCAGGATTAAATGTTGTCCATAATAACCAAAGTAATAATGAATTGGGTGTATTTCTCTCCGGCAATGGTCCATTAGTGAAAGTACTTCAAGAAGCATTGGCAAGAGATCATCATAAACGAACAAAATCTCCGCTAAAAGAATCAAGAAGAGAAGTTCAAACTTTTGTACATAATATTCATTTATTTTTAGACACTTACTATAACAACAATAAAAAACCTCCTGATAAAATTGTTATTTTTGATGAAGCTCAAAGAGCATGGAATAAAAAACAATCATATAGAAAATTTAAACGAGATATTTCCGAACCAGAATTACTATTACAAATTATGGATAGACAAAAAGATTGGTCAGTATTTGTCGGGTTAATTGGTAATGGTCAAGAAATAAATGATGGAGAAGGAGGATTGCCAGAATGGGGACGTACATTATTAGAATCCTTTAATCACTGGGATATATTTATTTCTCCTCAAATGCTAAAAGAGGGAGATTATAATTTATTCGAGTCGGAAATACCAAAAAACATTAATGTAAAAAAGGTAGACGAATTACACTTAAACATAGATATTAGATCTTTCAGATCTGAAAAAATTGCAGATTGGGTTGAGGCTACTCTTAAAGGGAATTCTGATGAAGCAAAATATATTTCTTTAAAATACTTATCAGAATATCCAATTTTTATAACAAGGTCTTTTTCGCAGGCAAAATCATTTTTAAAAGACAATACACGTGGTCTTCGAAAATGTGGTATCATTGCAAGTTCAGGTGCAAGAAGATTGCGCCCCTATGGGTTAGATGTTACCCTTGATATTGATGTCCCAAAATGGTTTTTAAACTCCAAATACGATATCAGATCAAGTTCTTACTTAGAACTCCCTGTGACAGAATTCGGAATTCAAGGTTTGGAACTAGATTGGATACTAATGTGCTGGGGCGCAGATTTACGCCGTAAAGGACAAGAATGGGCTTTTCACAGATTCGTTGGGACAAAATGGCAAAATGTTCATTCTTCAGACAAAAAACAATTTATCTTAAATAAATACCGTGTCTTAATGACCCGAGCACGGGAAGGAATGGTATTTTGGATTCCTGAAGGCGACCCAAACGATTACACGAGAATTCCGGAATATTATAATAGTAATTACAATTATTTAACCGATTGTGGGTTAAAAGTTTTATAAAAATCTAAAGTAAATAAAAAGATAAGTTGTCTTGCCGGGACAGTGCACTATATAATGGAGATGTCGCCTTGAGAATATTCAATAACTAGGATTGATGAATTTTCTAGTTTTCCTTGATATCCGTATATATTTGTATACAACCTAAATAAAAACCACCTTATTCACCTTTCATCCACTCTTTTTCCATCGTGTTAAGATTTGCAAGGCGCACAGTCATTTTAAATCCTTTTTTATCCTAATAAGGTTTAACCAATTTTTTGATCATGGGGAAATGTTTTTGGTTCAACGTTACCAATTCTAATTTTAATATATTTGCTGTAGCGGCGATCAATGCATCCGCTAAACCAATCTGGTGGCTTTTTTGAAATCTGTTTTTAATATTCCCCCCCTCTTCGGCAATCTCTTCATTCACGGGAATCACCTCACAAGCATCAATTAAATTATGGACAGCTATTGACTCCCTTTTACCCTTCACTCCGGCAAATAATTCTGCCACCGTCAAAGCAGAAATAACCGGTTGTATTTTCATCCTCTTAATGAAAATGATGGCCTTTTCTCTACCTCTCAAAAAATCAATGAGTATATTAGTATCAAGCAGGCAAGCACTCATTCTCGATCCAAACTGCGTCTAATCTCCTCAAAATCGGGGAGATCTTTTCTGCCTTTCCAAATGCCCGCACTATCAATGATCTTATTCTTCCAGTTGCTTTCACATTCCACTTCTAGATATTGGTCGATTGCGCTACGAATCAGTTCACTTTTGGATTTGCCAGTTTGTTTAGAAAGTTTCTTTAAGGTCGATTCTTCTTCAGGTGTAATATATATTTGTGTTCGGTTCATAATTTTATGTCAATTCTTATTATAATGTATATTTTATACACCATATTATTCAAGCTATTTTTTAGATGCTCACATAAAAGAATTTTGAACGGGACGCCCTTTTATAAAGCCGGTTAGGCGCGTCTATCGGAACAGGTAGAATAGAATCCCCACTCACCTTTGCTGATTTTCCATACTATTCAAATGGCCCAAAAGAAATGCAAACCCACTTTCATTATAATAGTCCCGGTATTCCCCTGTTAAGATGGATCCCAGTTTAACTTTAAAATCCATTGGTTTGAATCCATCCAATACCTTTTTTATTTCGCTGATCTTTTTTTGAGATAGCTTCAAGCTGATTCCCCTGCGAATGAGAAATTCAATATCAAAGGCATCCCGAATCTCTTTTCGGTCCAACAGCGCATTAATCTTCAGGTCCATCATTTTGGGTAGCGTAATGGCTGTGACCAATACTTGGATATTGGCGTGGGACGACCAAGCAATCGATTGGACCACATCTGTATAGCGGTTATTGGTATTGATCTCGATCTTCAGTTTTCGTGGGTACTGTAGCGATGAAACTTCCACTAAAATTGTATTTCTCTTATTTGCATAATCCCGAATCTCCAAGGATTCCCCCAAATGTGTTTTTATTTTTTCTCCAATCGTTTTTTGGTCCGATTCCTTTTTCAAGTAAAAATCAAGATCCACCGAATAGCGATTAAGTTCATGGCATAGCCGCAGCATTGTGCCACCACCAAAAACAAGTTTTTCAAGAATTCTGGCACTTTGTAATTCATCTAAAACTGACATTTCAAATTGTTCATGCTGCTCAAATAAATTCATGTTTTCTCCACCAGTTTTGTGTTTTTTTAGGAAATGATGACAGTGCTGATTCCAGTAATTCAGTATTTATTTTATTCAAATCCAAGGCATAGAGATCCAAGGCATATTTCCCTAATGAGCAGAGATAAATGGCGTCGGCCAATGCTTTTTCAGGCGTTGCAAAAAAAATACCTTCTTTACGTATGAAACCATTGTAATAGGCACGGTTTATTTTAATAAAGGCAAATTCCACAGTCTGGATTGTTTTGGTATAGGTTCGAGTTCGGGCGATAGATTCAATCCGCTGGGCCGGTATTTGGGATGAAACATCATAATAAGCCAAAGCGGTTAACAGTGAAATATAAGATGGCACTTGAATGCGGTTGGCCATTCGCAACTGGTCATTCCACGTGGCGCCATCCCACTCCCCGCTGGTGATATAAAGATTATTCTTTAACCGAACAAGATGGCCCGATTTGGTTTGTCGCGCCAAGTAAACCCGGGCCGATGGAGATGAGATGAACCTTTCCCGCACCACATTATCCATTGTTATCCAATTATTTTGGTCTTTTATGGTTGTTTTCTTTAGCATGGGATAAATATACATTATTATCATTATTGTTAACAATATATATTTTGCATGCATATAAATACTTTATCAATGATGAGATTTTTAGATAAAATATAAATGTTGATTTTGGACACTCAGCCTACGTTCCTTCGGCGGAACGATATTTTTAATTGGCGAGATTTGCCGCCTTGAGAATATTCAATAATCAGGATTGATGAATTTTGAAGATTAGAATGAATTGGTGTTTGAGTTCCGAATAAAATATTGCGGGACGAGTTTCAATTCATTCCTGAAAAATCAGAGATCCATTGAATATTTTCACAGCGGCTGTTTCTTTTCCAGCTCTTTTCTTTGCGTCAAAGAAAAGGGCGAATATATTTTTACATTAAACCGGGTGGACACATAGTTCCACCCCCACAAAAATAACAGTAACTCTTTAATCTAGATTGGTCGGCGTATATAAATAGAATCGCCGAGGTCTTACCAGTCAGATTCCATTACCAACACAAAACAAAATACCCCCGCTTCCTGCGGGGGTATTTTGTTTTGTGGCTCGGGACGGAATTGAACCGCCGACACAAGGATTTTCAGTCCTCTGCTCTACCAACTGAGCTACCGAGCCAACTTAAAAAATTGATGCCAAAAAAGGCCCGAAAAATTAGCCGAGAGAATGGACGAAATCCAAATGGAATTCCATCATTAATTGGATTTAAAATAAATAAGAAAAATTCACAAGCAAGCGCCCGGAATGTACAACTTCGATTGCACCGGATGGTGTGTACCAATCACTGGAATTCTTTTCCCATTGGGATTTAATATAGGCTACATCCATAATCATGGAGTTCCCTAATGGAACCCCCACCCCAAAAGTATAATAACTTTGATCCACTTTACTTTCGCCATCGGGCGAAGGAATTAATCCACCGCCTCCACGGAGAGTGATACCAAATGAATCTGAAAATTCCCATAGATATTCTATCCCTACACGTAATTGCATAACAGAACGATATTGAAATGATAAAACAGAATTTTCCTCCTGAAGTAATGCATAATCCTCGGAATCCGCAGCCAAATCATTCAGTTTAAATTGTGTGTTTCCCCAATTCTTATACCGTAAACTAGTCGAAATTGCCAAGGACTCAATTGTAATTGCAAACCCTGCATCGTATATCATGGGGACTCTCACCTTATAATCATAATACCCGCTTAAATTTGCATCACTAGATTCTCCATTATCAAAAATGAGTACTTCGTCAGTACCATGATTTTCTTTCACCTCCATCGTATATGGCAGGGATAAAGCCATACCAAATCGCACCCATTCATTCAGGATTCCAGTCAACCCGCCACGGATATTCCACCCTTTTGTTTTGGTGATTAATGATTGAACAAGATCGTATTTCTTAAAATCAGCGGGAAATGTGACATAGCTATTTTGCAGATCTTCCTGTGAAAATTTGAATTCATAATCTTCCCGACCTGTAATACTCGAAATTGAAATGCCACCGGATACTGTAGGCGACAGTGCAATCCCGAAAGAAAAAGTCAATTGTTCCATACCGCCGCTGCTGATAGCTCGTTCACTGCGCTGAACATTTTTTGAAAAAGGATAATATTCTTCTTTTCCATCCACAGTGATGGGGAAATCCAATGTATTATCCTCCAGACTAAAACCGGAGAATGACATGAATGAATCATAATTAAGAATCCGATTGTAACCTATAGCAATGACCATACTTCCCCGCACAGTTGGCACTGGATAAACAATCCCGAATCCATTGAATTGGCCAAATTTCTGGATTGGGTTTTGGGAAGTTTCGTTTATATATGTTGTGTTGTTATTATAATTCAGATTGTTGGTTTCAACGTAAAACATTCCATTTCGAATCCCTGTCAACCCCGCCGGATTCCAATACATTCCCGATGGATCATCCCCCAATGCAGTAGTTCCACCACCCATTCCCATGGAACGAGCGCCAAAACCCATTTCATTTTCTAATAAGTGGATTGCCTCAGCGGCAGATTGGGATTGGAGAATCGAAAAGAAAAATAAAACAGGAAAGATTAATCGGGTCGTGCTTTTCATCAAAGCGCCCTTTAGTTAGATTGATTTAATTGCGACGCGTGGCACGACGGCCACCAGAAGACGAACTTGAACTGCTTGATGAACTGCCAGAAGAACTACTTCCGGATGAACGTGTAGATGATATGGATGAACTGTTACGCGACGAGCTTGAACTCTGCCAGGCAGAAGATGAACTGGTGCGGGTTGTTTTCAAATTGGTTTGATGTTGGCGAGAACGCTCTTTGTTGAATGCCCGCAATTCTTTTGAATCTGTGACGGGAATAAAAAGGGTATAACCGCCCAGGTTATAATTGTAACCATAGGGATTGTACCCATAGCCATAATCATTACCATAGCCACCGCCATAATAATTGCCATAGCCATTATTATAATTCGAATATCCGAAAAAAGGATTAAACCGATTTTGCATCGTGGAATAAGCTAAGGAATTTCCATTGCCCCCATCCTGAGCATAAATACCTAAGTTGGGACGGCGAGGCGCCCGGGAATAGGTTTCATAAAATTGTCCATCTTCATCTTGTTCAACTTCCGGATCGGGATAGAACATGGCCAACTGGGTATAACATCCCTGCAGTGCAAGGGATGAAACCAATGTGAGTCCAATGAGGATGGTTTTAAATCTCATAGCAGGTAATATTACACCAAAATTTAGTTATAACCAAATTGGCTGAATTCTTAAAAAAACGATTTCTCCCCCAATAAATAATGGAAAGTTTTAATGGGTTAAAACTCGAGTGTGTTTTTTTTCAATACACCGTCCTTTAGGAGGGTGGAAGCAGATTAACGATTTGTGAGGATTTAATCCCAAACCAAAAATCTATTCCTTCACCCCGGCCAAATCAAACATAAAGGCATATTCCAACGCCACTTCTCGATACCGACGAAATCGCCCAGATTTACCACCGTGGCCCGCATCCATATTCATGTGAAGATAAAGATCATTGTCACCTTTCCAATGGTCCCGAAGTTTCGCCACATATTTTAGTGGCTCCCAGTATTGAACTTGAGAATCAAAGAATCCGGAGGTTACCAGCATATTTGGATAAGTTTGATCTTTTAATTGATCGTAGGGCGAGTAAGAAAGCATATAATCATAATATTTCTTTTCGGCAGGATTGCCCCATTCATCCCATTCGTTGGAAGTCAATGGAATGGATGCATCCAGCATGGTGGTTACCACATCAACGAATGGCACTGCCGCGATGGCACCTTTCCATAATTCCGGAGCCATGTTCACCACGGCACCGATCAAGAGTCCTCCCGCACTACCACCTTCAGCAAATAGATGATCGGAATCGGCCAATCCTTCTTTAATCAAATATTTACCCACATCTATAAAATCAGTAAATGTATTTTTCTTATTCAGCATTTTTCCATCATCATAGGATTTTCGCCCATAAATCTGACTACCCCGTACATGGGCAATTGCAAAAATAAATCCTCGATCCAATAAACTTAATCGAGTCGAACTAAAATAGGGATCCATGGTAGCACCATAAGAACCATAGGCATACAGCAATACGTTTTGTGGATTACTTGGAACACCCTGTTGAGTCAAGGTTGGATCATTTTTTAGATCTGTTTTATAAACTAGAGAGATTGGAATTGGTTGACCATCACGTCCTAACGCATAATGCCGTTCTGAATTATATAACGCTTGATCATAACCACCTACAACTTCTTGCTGTTTCATTAAGGTTAATTCACCTGTATCCATATTATAATCATAAGTGGAACTGGGTGTCACCATGGAGGAATATCCATAACGTAGAATATTGGTATTAAATTCCTCATTTACAGAAATGCGAGCGGTATAGGTCTGCTCACCAAAATCGATATTTTCATCTTTCCCTGATTTCTGGTTAATCACCCGCAAACCGCGAAGACCATCCTTTCGTTCATTCAATACTAGGTGATCTTTAAATATTTCCATCCCAAGGAGGTGCACATCACCGCGATGGGCGATCACTTCTTTCCAATTGGCCATGTCGGTAGCATCTTCTGACGTCTCCATTAGACGATTATTCTTGGCCTTCCAATTCGTGATGATAAAAAATTTATCCTGGTAATGATCGATGCTATATTCATGTTCTGAACCACGGGGTGAGAAATTTTGAAAATCACCACCCGGTTTATTGGCAGACAAAATATGGTAATCACTCACCAGGGTACTGCTATTATAAATAATGATGAATTCCCCGGATTTAGAACGATAAACACCATTATAAAATGATTCATCTTTTTCTTCATATACCATTTCATCTTTGGCTGAATCTGTTCCTACTTTGTGTCGCCAAATCATTTCGGAGAGCAAAGTCACTTCATTTTTGGATGTATAAAAAACAGTCTTATTATCGTTGGCCCATGCTACATTTCCGGTTGCATTGGGAATGGTCTGCTCCAGCACATTGCCAGTGAGTAAATTCTTAAAATAGATGGTGTAAATCCGGCGACTCACTAAGTCCACGCCATAAGATATCCATTGGTTATCGGGACTCACATCCATGCCGCCCACAGCAAAATAATCGTGACCTTTGGCCAAAACATTTTCATCCAACAAAATTTCTTCGACACTACCCAAAGAACCTTTTTTGCGACAGTGAATTGCATATTCTTTTCCCTTTTCGTAACGGGTATAATAGAAGTAGCCATTATCAAAATAGGGTACAGATTCATCATCCTTTTTAATTCGACCAACAATTTCATTAAAAAGCTTTTCTTGAAATTTTTTGGTATGCTTCAAACGACTTTCGGTATAGTCATTTTCTGCCTCGATATAGTCCACCACTTCTTGGGTGTGGCTATCTTTTTTCTCAGCGGATTTCTGTTCATCTGTGAGGCGCATCCAGTAATAATCATCTACTCGGGTGTGGCCGTGTTCGGTCATTTTATGGTGTTTTTTGGTAACGTCTGGTGGTGTTGAATTTTGCATACAGGCACTCAATAATAAGGTGGAAATCAAAATTAAATGTTTCACAGTTTCCTCGATTCTTTTAAAAATTGATGGTGAATTTAACCTGAAAAATTCAACCCGAAATACACGAGATAGACGTTTGACGATTTTAATTTAATAAATAGAATAGAGAGAGAGACCCTCAATTTGACTAAATGCTTTAAGATCGCGAGTGCATAATTGTAAACCATGGGAAATACACGTTGCAGCAATCCAAGTATCGGCCGATCCTATTTTAGTCCCGGATTGAATTAACTCTGATGAAAGTCGTGCATGGGTTCTTGCAACTTGCACGTCAATATCAATCGCTTTGATAGCGTCTATAATTTTTTCAACGAATGCAGACCTTTGATTTATTTGGGCAGATGTCTTTCCTCGATATACACCATGGAGCAATTCACTCACTGTGATAACAGAAATAAATAATTCCTCCCTACTTAAAGATTCAGAAAATAAACTGGATGCATCCAGTTTATTCCGTTCACAATCAATTATTATATTTGAATCAATCAGGATGCCCATGGATCTCTGACCGGTTCATCATTCATTGAATCTCTTACTACTTTAAGATCTGTTGAAAAGGCTTCCAGTTCCGGCTCAGAAAGATGGGGCAGGGAATCCATTAGATTTGCGAAATCCGATATTGGTAACCCTGACACAATAGGTCGTAGCTCTGCCACCTCTTTTTTCCCCCTCAGAAGAATTATCGAATCATGTTTGTATGCCACACGATTTACAAAATGAGAGAAATCACGGGCTAGTTCTGTAACAGTTTTTTTAAGTAACATTAGTCTAAATCCCTATTTATCATATAATCAATTTATATGATTATATGATATTTATCAATAAAATATTGAAATCCTACTTCAGCCTTCGCCCAAGCCACAACCATATACTAGCGAGAATCAACCCGAGCCCTTCGCGCTGGTGTTCCCACATATTTACCATGCGATCATCCACTTGTTGGGGCATAACATTATTTAATATGCCCGTGGCGACTAATGCACCGACAACAAACAGGACAACGGCAAATTGATTCAAATAGGATTGATCTACTTTTTGTATAAGAGGCAACACTGCCACGGCTATATAAATGGGCACCCAAACAAATCCATCGGCATCATTCAAATTGACCATAGCAAATAAAATAAATATGAGGACGATAGTCCATTTCAGAATTCGATTCAATTACTACCTGCCGATTAATCCACCGGGATAAGCAACCATACTTTCATGACCATCTTGACCCACAGCGGCTACGCCGAATAAATAATTGTCAATGACGATGCCTTTTAAGGTGTGTTTGGTTACATCGGCACCAACGAGTTTTGAATGTTGCCAAGTGGGTGCGGTGGTATCCCGCCAGTAAAGTTTGTAACCGGCAGCACCATCTACTTTGTCCCATGATAAAACTGTGGATGGTTTAACCACACCGCCAATCTTTACATTATTGGGCTTCGACGGCGCCATTGCTAAAGTCACCAAAGCGGCTGCATTCACGGCGGTCAGTTTGGCACAATAATCAAAATTCACGCCTTCAAAAACATCGCCGTATTTAATCCCATTCTCTGTACGAATATCCTGATGTTGGCGATTATAATTCTCGTGTGCTTCCATAATCCGAATACCGGGAAATCCCACTTCATTAAATGGGCGGTGGTGACCGCCCCGGCCAAAGCGATCCAAACGATAGATCAACATGGGATTCATTTCTGGTAAATAGGTTTTCGTGGTGGCATAAACATGCCGCGCCAACTGGCGGGATTCACCATCATTCTCACCGCCGTAAAATCGTTTTTGCTTTAACTGTTTTTCTGTCTCTAAAATTGAATATGGTTCAGAAAAAATACGGAAAGTGCGGTTATCAATAACACCATCCACCCCTTCGATATTACCAATCATATCATTATTCAAAACACCGATAATCTCCCAGCCTTCAGTTATTGCTTTTTCCGCTAAAAACTTTCCACCGAACAATCCCTGTTCTTCTCCGGAAAGTCCCGCCAAAATTATGCTTGTGGGAAAATCATGTTTCGACAACACCCGTGCCAGTTCGATGGCTCCCGCCATGCCTGTAGCATTATCGTTGGCCCCGGGGGAATCGCCTTTTCCATCCAACGGGTCAGATATTCTCGAATCTATATCACCACTCATGATTACATATCTATTGGGATATATTGTGCCCCGTTTCACTGCATAAATATTGACGATCCATGTATCTTTTTTAATACGTGATTTGGGATTCCCTTTAGCTAAAGACCATTGTTCTTCCACTTCCAGACAACCACCACAATCATTTGAAATTTTCTCAAATTCATTTTTGATCCACCGCCGGGCAGCGCCAATTCCCCTAGTGTTAGATACGGTATCCGATAATGAATGGCGCGTACCAAAATTAACCAGTTTTGTCACGGATGTTTCCAACTGGTTCGCGCTAATATCATCTAATATTTTATACACACTCGGATCAATGGTGAGTGATTGTGCCGACAACAGCAAAAATCCTGAAAAATAAACAATTATCATACGTTTTATCATGGTGCTCCCTTTATCCATTGTTATACATAGTTTTATTTGAAATAATGTTAAATCCCGCTCTTCTTGAACAGGATTCCGCAACCATTGATTTTGCTACAGTTTTGCTGTGAATTGCCCGAAAGGAACGGGGTATCATCCAAGAAGTTAATTTTGCCACACCTATGACCATCTTTTCTCCCCTTCTAATTTCCTTTCGATCACCCATCAGTAATGAAGGTTGAAAAATGAGTGTTGATTTTAATGCCAATGATTTCAGGTTTAATTCAAGTTCACCCTTTACCCTATTGTAAAATATTTTGGAATTGGCGTTTGAGCCGGCTGCGGTAACAATACTGAAAACCGATGCATTCCATTTTCTGGCTGCCCCTCCAAAGGCCAAGGGATAATCATGATCGACTTTTCGGAAATTTGATTTGCTCCCTGCCATCTTGATAGTGGTGCCCAAACAACAATATACATGATCCACGGGGAATAAATCCTCCCATGGCGGCATGTCAAAATCGATCACCTTTTCAAACAGTTTTTCATGATCAATTAATAATGGCCTACGGACAGGTGCAATCACCTTATTATACATTTCTGATTCCAGACATAAAGTCAGAACTTCAGAACCGATCAAACCGGAAGCACCTAGTACTAAAGCTGATTTTTGTTCCATTAATGCCCTACTTTTATTTTATAGATTTGACCCTTTTTCCCTACCACATAACCAATGCTGCTTCCCTTTGCAAAGGCCACAGCAGTCAAGTCTTTCACCTCCCAATAATGGGGATGCCAGTTTTTTCCATTATCGGTTGTCATATCAAAGCCCGATGGCCCCACAGCAAAAAATATATTGCCGCGGTAATGGGCTACACATTCACGGTATTGATGGGTTTGTTTTTCAGGAAGGTGCCAAGTTGCACCGCCGTCATTCGTGTATGCCATGGTATTTTTTACGGACTGATTAATGTAATCACCACCCACAGCAATACCGACTTTTTTATTTTTAAAGGCCATAGAATAAATGCCCGTACTTTGGCCGCCATGAACTACTGGTGTTTCGGTTGCATACCAATTCAAACCACCATCTTCACTTTTAAAAACACGAGACTTTTTACCACCCATCCCCAACCAAACAGTTTGTCGGCCTTGAACGGGAATGCCCGTTCCACTGGCGGCAAAACCAAATTCAGGATCAAGCTTTTTGGGGAATCCATCCTTTGGAATTTCCTGCCACGACTCACCCCCATCCGTGGTTCGAATGAGCAAGTGATGGCCGTCGATAGGATCACTAAATGATATTCCATTTTTCCTATTCCAGAATGACATGCCATCATAAAACACACCTTCACGATTATCGTAGTGAACAAGATTCCAGTTTTGGCCCCCATCGGTAGTTTTATAAAATCGAGCAGGAGAGGCAATTCCCATAACAATGGCGGTATTTTTATCAAATCCTTCAACATCCCTAAAATCGGTCTTTTCCATATTTGGGACTGAAACATTTTTCCATGATTCTCCTCCATTAACTGTGCGTAAAACAGTACCGCCCGTTCCGCTGACCCAAACCACTTTTTGATTTACTACCGATAGTCCCCGAAAGGACGCTTCCACGCCACTATCCATTTTTTGTAATGAAATGGACTGACTGAAGGCCAGACTAATAAATAATGGAATAATACGAATCATGAATCGGGCATTGTCATAATAACACCCATGAGGTCTATCCCGTACCAAAGATTGGCAATCCTGAGATTCTCATTGGAGGCATGCTGATTATTATCATGGTTTGCTATAGGCACAATTATGGCCGGTTTTTGAAGTAAATCTGTAAATAAATATAATGGCAGGGATCCGCCCAGTGCCGGCATTAGAATAAGTTTATCCCCCACAAATGCCCTAACCGCATTAATGATTGCTTTGGCGTTGGATTCTTCCATGGATGTTCGGGATGCGATATACCCTGAGCCTCGGCGAACCACCTTAGCTATCTTTGGATATTTCCGCCGTGTCGCCATATCTGGTTCATCATAAACAATGTGAAAGCCTTGGCTACGAATATGCGTTTCCACTTTATCCAGCATATCCATCGGGTCGTTTCCTTTAACCAAGCGAACACCAATTGCTGCCGTGGCAGTATTCGGAATTACATTTCGGGCTTTTTTCCCCACATTTCCACTGGCTAACCCTTTGATTGTGAGTGATGGCAACAACAATCGCTCATTGATGGAGCGACCATTACCTTCAGTGAAAGCCAAACCTAATTCCTTTTTTAATTGAACATCCACATCGGGAATCTTGCTCAATTCCATTCGTTCAAATTCAGATAATGGTTCTACTGAATCATAAAATCCATCCACCAATACTTTTCCATTTCCAGCCTTCAGGGATGCAATTAGGTGTGCTAGGGATTGCCCTGGCACTGGCGCCCAGTTACCATAATGTCCGCTGTGTAACGATCGCTTAGCCCCATAAACGGTCACTTCCATACCCGTTACACCACGAACGCCAAACACCAATTGGGGTTGACGGCTTTGGTGCATTGGTCCGTCACAAAAGAGCCAAATATCAATATCATCCAATAATGCCCTATGTTTCACCAGATGTGCTTCCAGGTTTGTGGAACCAGCTTCCTCTTCACCTTCAAAAAATAATTTAATGTTTGAGGTGAAACCAATTTTCGAAGATTGAAGCGCATCCACCGCATTGAGGATTGTCATAATAGGCGCTTTGTCATCCCCGGCGGAGCGGGCATAAAGCCGCCACTCCGGATCGATTTTGGTTCTTTCCCCTGGCAACGGAATTTGTTTACCACCAGCATCCATAGATGCATTATAGAGAACAGGGTCAAAAGGGCCATGTTTCCATTGGGTTAAATCCACCGGCTGACCATCATAGTGGACATAAAAACAGAGCGTCCGTGTTGCTCCCGGTACTTTGTATTCACCATAAACAATGGGATTCGCATCTTCTGTCTCCAACAGTTGCATCTCAAAGCCCCGTTTTTGAAATAAACCGCTAATGTATTTCGCATTCTTGCGGATGTTGGCTTTATCTGAAGCAACGTTTGGCATGGAGAGCAGATGGGCAAAATCCTTAATGATAGTATGGCCATTTTTCTTCACCCATTTCCGGGTGGCATTTACTGATTTTGGCTCCCCAGCGAAAATAGCCGCACTAAGGATGAGTATTGTTAATATTATTTTCTTTATCACTTATCCACTTTCAATTGTTTTTCTCAACCACCCACCCTTGTCATACTGAGTCCCGCACGATGCGGAATGACACAGATTTTTTTATATTCGTTTGAAGGCACGGATGTAATTGTTAATTATGCCCCTTCAAGAATTTTAGCCGCTGCATTGATTTTAGCAGAAGCACGATCCAGCGCTTTTGCCACTTCACCAATATAAGTATGCACTTCCTCCCATTTCCGTTCTTCTAGTCCCTCACGAATTCCCGGAAGTGTCTTTACGCCATATCCCGTATAAAAACCAGGGGCATAGATCATATTCTTGAACCAATCCCTTCTAGGCAATCCATCGCCACGAGTCATGGCCTGTTCTACTTCCCGAAGGAATTGATTGACTTGGGATTTTTGGCCAGCGGATAATGAGCCTTTCTTTATATTAGCTAAAGCTATTTCATATTTCCAGGCGCTGGATTCAAGACGACCATGGGCCGCTTCTAAAGGCCCAAAATCAAAGTCGGGAACTTCATCCAGCCGTTTCGGCGGCAGATAAGTTTTTTTCGGATTCCCCGCAATAGTATATGCTTCCTGATCCAAAAGTTTATTTCGTTTTTCCGTTTTCTTTGCCACTTCTTCTGCCAGCTTTTTATTACTTTCAATAAACGAACCGATATTTTCCACCATATTCACAAATCGAAAAGGTAAAATATCCGCTTCTGAAAGACGCAATACCAGGCGTCCATTTACTTTGGCCAAAGTTGTTCCGTATTTGAAATCACCATCATTGAAACGGGTATAATGGTCATAGGAATCAAAAATGGAGTGATATGACCCACCACTGCTTTCACCACCGAAACCAATATTTAGGGCCGGTACGCCGGCATGATGAATAAATGCCGTATAGTCTGAACCTGATCCCAATGGATATATTCGTAAATCTTCTCGTTCAGCATCTTTATTACCGCTGACCCTGAGACGCGCACGATTACGTTCCTGCAAGGTCACACCCTGAACTGGATCATTGACATCTGAAGCAACTTCATTCACAAATTTTTCCAGTGAGTGAGAACCGCCCACACCGAGAAAGCCAACACCAGTGCCATCTGTATTAATATAGGTTACCATTTTTTCCTTTATTTCATCCCGGTGATATTCAACCCATTCGGACGAACCCAAAAGGGCCGGTTCTTCTGCATCCCAACCGGCATAAACTAATGTCCGTTTTGGGCGCCAGCCTGTTTTGACCAGTTCACCTATGGCACGTGCTTCTTCCATAAGTGACACCATTCCACTGATAGGATCAGAAGCGCCTTGTGCCCAACCATCGTGGTGGTTGCCACGCATAATCCATTCATCGGGATAAACCGATCCTTTCATTTTGGCCACAGGATTATAAGCACGGCGCAGACTCCAATCGAATTCTAGGTGAAGATTAACTTTTGCCGGTCCCGGCCCAATATGATATGTGACCGGCAATCCGCCACGCCATTGAGCAGGTGCTACCGGACCTTCTAATGCTTTCAATAGAGGTAGCGCATCCCCATAAGAAATAGGCATGACAGGAATTTTCATAATCGTAGGTGCTTCTTCAACCGTAAGCCGTTCCACATCAGGCTTGGCACCATAACCCGGAGTTAATGGATCACCGGGATACATGGGCATATCCAAAACGGAGCCCCGCTGAATCCCATGTTCCATCCTAAAAGGACCTTTAGGATAAACATCACCGCGACCATAGCCATCATCTTTTGGATCGGAAAAAATAATACAACCGATGGCGCCATGTTCATAAGCTACTTTGGGTTTAATTCCCCGCCAGGAACCGCCATACCTTGCGAGAACAATTTTTCCTTTTACGTCAATACCTCTACGTTCCAGTTCTTCATAGTCACCAGGGATACCATAATTCACATAAACCAGCTCAGCCGTTACATTACCATCGGCAGAAAAGGCGTTGAATGCAGGGAGAAGATCTTTTGTAATCCCTGATGTGGCATCTTCTTTTAGTTCCGGTTCTTTCAATTTGAGTGATACTTTATTTGGCGCCACCAATTCCAGTTTCCGAATCTTGGGGAAAGGCACCATGACATCAAATATTTCAATTTCAGTTTCAAAACCCCATTCATCAAATTTCTGAGCGATGAATTCTGCATTTTGCTTACTCCACGGGGAACCAACATGGTGTGGCTTAGATGACATATGCTTCATCCAGTCATTTAAATTCTGGGGATTCAAGATTGCATCAAACTGGGACTCCAGTTTGGATTGGGTTTCTTTATCGAGTGCAACATCAAATGTGGATACCAGTTTCATCTGCGGATCGGCGGGTTCAACTACTGGTGGCTGACCACAGCTGATGAAAATAAGTAATGGCAGAATTCTGCCCAATAAAAGTGTTTTCATGTTCGACCTCCTCAAATCGAATTACGGAATAGGGAGGAGAAACTAAATTGGGAACAGGTTAAAAAGAAGGGGATTTATTGCGACTAATTTCTGACCCTTATCAGTTTAATTATCCGGCCGGAAATATTCCAATCCTGAATATAGAGGTTTCCATCTTCATCCCAATTGGATCCATGGGTGCCACTGAAAATGCCCTCAATCCAATCCTTTTGGTCAATGTTATAATTCGCTCGTTGCTCATGATCCGAATTAAATCCCAGCACAGACATGATTGTGTTGCTTTTATCCAGGATAACCAACCGACCATGAAGATCGGGCACAGCGACATAATTCCCCCGGATCGAAACAGATGTGGGCATTCCGAGGCCCGTCACCACTTCTTCAATGAATTTACCATCGAGGGTGTAATGTACAAGACGTCCCTTAGGGATATGATTGCGATCGCATATCAAAAGGCGGTTGGGTTCATAACGAGTATCTAGAGTCATTCCATGAGCCACATTGAATTCTTTTAAACCATTCCCCTTGGCACCAAAGTGCATGAGATATTTTCCTCTTTTATCAAATTTAAAAATGATATTACTGGCATAACCATCCGATAGAAAGATGTCACCATTATTGGCCACGGTGATTGCTGTTGGACTAAATCGTTTAAGATTGAGACCCGATTCTTTTTCGGGAAAAGGCAAACGTAATATCACCTCCCCTGTCACGGCATTAAATTTTAATCCTTCGGAATGATCATTTCGGGCACCATATAAAAAATCTATCCCCGCCTCATTACGAATTTCAATATCATGATATTGGGAATAAGGATCTCCAATATGCTCTCTGACAACCTGGCCTTGGGGCGAAAAACCCAATACACCTTTTTGGGTACTCACATAGATTGTACCATCTTTACTGATCGCTATACCACCATGAGTTGCACCCAATATTGATTCCCCATTTTCACCCAGCCCCCATCCCGGAGCTGTTTCAAATGTCATGATCCCCGCACCCATAGGCACGCCTTGGGTTTGGCAAAAACTAAAAAAGAGAAATGATAAAAATATTCTAGCAGAATTTCTTGAATTCACGCTTGCCCTCCTCATTTTGAACTTGTAATAGTAGTGAAACTAAATTGGAGTTGGGTTAAAAAGAAGGGGATTTATTAACCACTACCCACCCACCTTGTCATACTGAGTTTGAGTACAACGAAGGCGAAGTATCTCAAGTATTAGAATTAAGACAAACATTCGCTTGAGAGTCTTTTCCCCGATTAATCGGGAATCAGAATGACAGCATTTTTTTTGACAACCTTACCCCCTGCCACAACGTCAGAGTTGGAATCCTTTTTTGGCAATTATTTATAACTTGCATAGTTTTTGCTCTAATTATACAAGAAAGGAACTCAAATGAACAAATTTAAACAATTCATGCTCAACCACCCCTACATCAGTATGGCGGTCATCCTGCCGTTTACTTTCATATTCGTGATTGGCATATTCTCAATCCTGATCAATATAATTTTACCAGCAATGATTGCCTTTTGGTTAGCTGGCTGGGCATATACAGCAATCGTCGGTCGGCCCTTACGTCAGTATTATCGCCGGCCATTTTGGTATGCCAATTACGAGTGATCGATTTCGTTCAGCTTTGGTTTTATCCGACTGGAATAACGCGCTCTTGATACCGCTTTTTCAGGATCTTTTCGTAGAACACGTTGGTCTTCGATTGGAAGACTGGCGAATGCCTGACATTCGAGAGAACAGCAACCATCATATTTTTGGTTACATGCCTCACACTGTATAAATAGAATATGACAAGCATCGTTTCCACAATCCAAATGCTGGTCTGCAGCTTCACCGCATTGATGACAAACGCTTAAAATATGATCCGTAACACGTTCGCCCATGCGAGCATCAAATACAAAATTCTTTCCCATAAATTTTGAATTCATCCCTTGAGATTTCACATCGTGGGCGTATTGAATAATGCCGCCGTTGAGTTGATTCACATGCTGAAATCCACTATTAATCAAATAAGCGGAAGCTTTTTCACAACGAATTCCGCCCGTGCAGTACAACAGAACTTCGTCCGCTTCATGCCCTTTTAACAAGTTTTTCACTTCCGGCAAAAGATCTCTGGATGTATCAACATCAGGGACGATGGCGTTTTCAAAGCGTCCCACTTCACTTTCATAATAATTGCGCATATCTACAATAACTGTATTCTCATTATCCAATTTATTATTGAATTCTTCCGCAGTAAGATGATTGCCGATTTTCTTCATATCATATTCATTATCACCCACCCCATAAGCCACAATCTCATCCTTGACCTTAATGGTGAGTTTATAAAAAGACTCCCCATCCTGAAGGGCTACTTTCAAGGGCATATTTTTAAATGTTTTATTGGAATCCAAATTGGTTTTGAAAGTATCCCAGTTTTGTTCGGGACAACTAAATTGAGCGTTGATGCCTTCAGTTGCAATATATATTCTACCAAAGACATTTAGTGCTGCCCAATCACGGTAGAGTTCATCCCTGAGATCGAGTGGATCATCAATGGAGATATAGCGGTAAAATGAGCAAGTGATTCGTTCGAACGGTTCCTGCCGAAGTTCATCCGTGAGAATTTCACGACTCTTTTTATTATATAAAAATTCCTTTTTCACGGTTAGAAATTAAAACAAAATCAGGATGAGAATGAAACGATGAGGGGCGCGTGGTCTGGCTGCCACTGTGTGTATTTTTTCATGACCGATTGGAATAATTCCGATGCTTTCCAACGTTCAAGCCATCGATTTAATAATGGATAAATCGTTTCAAAATAGGGCAAATCTACATGGGCAAATTGACGAACAAATGGAAAAATAGACACGTCTACCCACTGAACTTTCTCTCCCATGAAATACGAATTTATGGTGAGTATCTTCTCGTACGTAAAGAGAATTTCCGCACATTTTTCCTGGTAAAATTTCATAGGATGGTCCGGGTGCTGTTCGTGATATTTATATTTATTGAGCCATGGTTTGAATTCTTCATCATTTACTTTTATCATGGCCAATTGATTATCCAAGTTAACTTCCATCCAATCAGTCTGTGTTTGATCCAAAGCCCACTGCATAATGTCATAACTTTCATCAATAACTGTCCCATCAGGGAGTTCTAATACTGGCACCGTTCCCTTGGGTGAAATAGCATAAATCTCAGCAGGGCGATCGGATAATAGTATCTCCCGAAGTTCAACGGAAATATTTGCATGGGATAACGCCATCCTGGCGCGCATAGCCCAAGGTCAGCGTCGGAATGAATAAAGTCTCGGATGTTCTCGCATAATTCTATTTAGGTTAGTGGATAAATATCCGGTCGACGGTCCCGGAAAAACATGGTTCTAGCGTGCGATTTCGGTACTTCCGAAAGATCTAAATCGTGGATTAAAATATGGTCCACTCCCGCTGGCGATTGGGCAATTACACGCCCTTCAGGATTGGTGATTACCGACTCACCGGAAAATTCCATTTGATCTTCTTTTCCCACACGGTTGGCCAATGCGCAAAAATATCCATTATGAAAAGAGGCCACTTGGAGTTCCGCTTCATATAATCCATGGGGCCATTCGCCCACTGTACCCGCCTGTGGAATTACCACCACTTCTGCCCCATTCACACCCAAAGCGCGCATGAATTCAGGATAGTGACGGTCATAACAAATAGCCACACCAATCTTTCCTACCGCTGTATCATAGACAGGGGCACCGTGATCTCCTTCTGCATAATAACTTTTTTCGTAAAAACATTCATAGTCCGCCACATGAACCATCCTTGTGGTGCCCAATAAGGTGCCATCTGCATCAATCACCGGGGATGAATCGTAAGTCTTCCCATCTTCCAATTCAAAAAGATTGATTACAACTACCATATTGTGTTCTTTTGCTTTGGCCATGAACTTGTCTGTAGTGGAACCAGGTACCGTTTCGGCCAAATGGCTCACATCACCCTCAGCCAAATATTGTGGATAAAACCGAGTAAAAGCCAATTCAGCAAATACAGCCAACTCCGCGCCTTGCGCCGCTGCTTTATCTAAATTATCAAGTCCAAGTTGAATGTTGGCTTCAATATCTTCCGCTGCATGTTGTTGGATTAGGGCAATCTTCATTTAATTCTTATTTCCATAGGTTAGAAAATAATACATGAATAGCCCTTCAATCAATTGGTCTGATTATCCCCTTGGAATCAACACTCAATTTCAGTTTACTTCTTTTCTAATAAATGGAGAAAAAAATGTCATCTTCTTTTGACTTGAGCGGTAAAGTAGCCCTTATCACCGGAGGCTCCCGGGGAATTGGCTTTGCCATGGCAGAAAAATTTTTAGAGCATGGTGCAAATCTCATCATCGCAAGCCGTACCCAAAAAGATCTGGATGAAGCGGCCGAATCACTGTCTAAAAATGGCGGAAATGTATTGGCGGTTTCAGTTCACACCGGGGATGAAAAATCCATCCAATCTATGGTGGAACGAGCTGTAGAAAAATTTGGCGGCATCGATATTGTGGTGAATAATGCTGCCACCAATCCTCACTACGGTCCCTTGTTTACTTCTGATGATACCCAATGGGATAAAATATGGGATGTAAATGTGAAGGGTTATTATAAAGTTGCTAAGGCCTGCGTCCCCTCCATGACTGAACGGGGCGGCGGAAAAATTATCAATATTACTTCCATCGCCGGGAAACATGCTCTTCCTGGAATGGGTATTTATTGCATCAGTAAAAGTGCCGTCATTATGCTTACTAAAGTTCTTGGGCAGGAGTTGGCCAAAAGCAATATCCAAGCGAATGCCATTGCGCCGGGCTTTATTAAAACCAAATTTAGTTCTGCCCTGTGGATGGATGAAAAAGCAAATGAATCTGTTCTCAAAGGAATCCCCCAAAGACGGATGGCCGAGCCAGAAGAGATTTCCGGCATTGCCCTTTACCTCGCTTCAGACGCATCTTCATTTGCCACGGGAGAAGTATTTACAATTGATGGCGGCCAAACTATTTAAAGGAAAACCATGAAAAACTATTTAGAACAATACCGGAAATTTGTTGAAAATGAATTGATTCCCATAGAGCCCCTTTTGCTCAATCAAAAGTTTGATGAACTATTGCCAAAATTAGAAGAAAAACGTTCCCAAGTAAAACAACTAGGATTATGGGCGCCCTACCTCAAAAAAGAACATGGTGGAATGGGATTTCCTTTTATGGAATTTGCGGCCGTAAGTGAAATTCTGGGCCGCTCTCCCCTGGGTCATTATACTTTTAATTGCCAAGCACCGGATATTGGCAATATTGAACTATTATCCATGTTTGGAAGTGAACAGCAGAAGAATACGTATTTAAAGCCACTCATGACAGGTGAAATTCGCAGTTGTTTTGGCATGGTGGAACCGGACCGACCTGGATCTAATCCAACCTGGCTCGGGACATCCGCCGTATTGGCGGGAGATGACTATGTCCTCAATGGCAGGAAATGGTTTACGTCTTCTGCAGATGGTGCCGCCTTTTGTATCGTCATGGCACAAACAAATCCTGACCATGAAAAAAAACACCGGCGATCCAGTATGATCATTGTACCCACGGATACACCTGGTTATGAAATTGTACGAAATATTTCTGTCATGGGTGAGCCCGGCGTGGGTTATTTTAGCCATGGAGAAGTGACCTACACAAATGTTCGCGTCCCGAAAAAAAATCTAATCCAAAATGAAGGGGATGGATTTCGGTTGGCTCAGGAACGATTGGGACCGGGACGCATTCATCATTGCATGCGCTGGATTGGTATTTGTGAACGGGCTTTTGACCTCATGTGTCAGCGAGCGATTGATCGCAATATTACACCGGCCAAAACTTTAGCTGACCAACCGGCTATCCGCAATTGGATCGCAGAATCGCGAGCCGAAATTGATGCATCCCGATTATTGGTTTTGGCATGCGCTAAAAAGATAGATCAAAAAGGTGCCCCTGCGGCCAGAACCGAAATATCGCTTATCAAGTTTCATGTGGCCAATGTGTTGATAAATGTCCTGGACCGAGCCATTCAAACCCACGGTGCATTGGGAATTACAGATGATACACCCCTTTCCTTTTGGTATCGCCACGAAAGAGGCGCGCGTATTTATGATGGTCCTGATGAAGTGCATAAATTGGCAGCGGCACGGCGAATTCTGAAAAAATATGAATCATAACGCCGATACAATATCCGTCCGATCGGAGGAACAATTTGATGAACAAAAACTTGCGGATTTTCTTAAGGGTAAATTAGAGGGATCAGAAAACCTTCTCACCGTTCGTCAATTCCCCGGAGGCAAAGCTAACCTCACCTATCAACTTGATTACGGCACACATGAATATGTTTTAAGGCGACCGCCATTAGGTCCGGTGGCACCTTCGGCTCACGATATGGGCCGTGAATTCAGTGTATTATCTGTCCTTCACAAATCATTCCCTTTTGCCCCTCGTGCCTTTTTATTCTCTGACAATTCTGATATTGTAGGGGCGCCATTTTTTATCATGGAGCGTCATACGGGAGTCGTAGTTAGAACAAAAGTTCCCTCAATTTATGATGACATCCCTGATGCTGGCCAGCAAATGAGTACCGCCTTGGCAGATGCATTGGCGAAACTCCATAAAGTAGATTATAAATCACTTGGACTTGAATCGTTAGGGAAGCCAGAAGGGTTTATTGAAAGGCAAGTGGCTGGATGGTATAAACGATGGGAAGCGGCCAAACATACGGATATTCCGGAAATGGACGAAATTCACAAATGGCTCAATGACAATATGCCATCTTCTGGTCCAGCCGTATTGGTTCATAATGATTATAAATTGGATAATGTGATGCTCGCATCGGATAACCCAGGAAAGATTGAAGCCATATTCGATTGGGATATGTGTACCCTTGGCGATCCACTCGCTGATTTAGGCGCTTTACTTTGTTATTGGGTGGACCCTGATGATCCGCCATTTTTTAAACAATCGGCTATGATGCCTATGGATAATACATTCCTTACGCGTAAAGAACTGGTAGAACGCTATGCAGAAACCAGCGGACGAGATGTTTCAGAAATTACTTTTTACCATATTTTGGGATTATTTCGATTGGTAGGCATTGCGGCCCAAATCTATATCCGCTTTTTAAAAGGCCAAACCCAAGACAAACGATTTGCCATTTTCGGAGATATGATTCCCGCCTTAACCCAGTTTGCCGTCGGAATTATTCGGGCGCACTGATTCGAGCAAACCCGGGATAGGTGAGACTGCCCAAATAAAGTATTCCGTTTTTTTCTTCTACACTTGTAATGGGCGAAAATGATTCAGGTGACGGATGTTGAAGGTTGTGAATCACATTCCCATTCCCGTCAATACCAAGAACAAACCCATGGCGATCCGGCGCCGGTTGTGCTGTTTCCGGTAAACGCAGGACCATTTTTCGTAGGAATGGTTTCCCCGCTAAATTATCAATAATATCTTTTCGTAGGGCCGGCAGGGCTAGCCAGAATATTCCTTTTCCGTTAGAAGAAATGCCATCAGGAAATCCTGGTAAATTTTCCATAATGGTTTCCGCTTGGCCTGCTTTTTCTCCCTTCAGCCAATATTTCTGTATCCGATATGCTGATGTTTCATTGACCAAAACGAAATCACCATCGGGACTAACCGCAACACCATTGGCAAAATAGAGACCACCCATTAGGGTTCCGGTTAACCCAGACTTTGGATCATGCATAATTAATCGTCCCCATGATCTATGTTCCATTAGATCCATACGGTAGTCATGAATCCCATATTTTGATGATGCATCGGTGAAATATATTTTGCCATCAGGACCGATATCAACGTCATCAGTAAAGGCAAAAGGAATACCATGGACCTCTGTAGTCAGCACAATCAAATTTCCGTTAATATCCGCAGAAAGCAGTCCTTTATTGGCATCAGCAATAATCAAATTCCCATCTGCATCGAAGGCTAGCCCCAGTGGACGTCCTTTTGTATCAGCAAAAACACCTAAGCTTTTTCCATATACATCATATTTAATAATTCTACCATCTTCATATCCGGCATACATATTACCAGAATCATCCACAGCAACATCTTCAGGGCCAATACCATCATTTAATCCTAGGATTTCTGCATCCTGTAAATAATCATTCGGTTCAAATTCTCCAGACAATTCTGGCCCCACGGGTGGTTCCCAAACCACTGGATCTGCATTCACAGGCCAAAATAATAAATAAGCCAATAGAAGACCAATAACAGCCAAGATTCCTTTAATGGCAATTTTCATTATTCCCTCACTTGTATTCAATCCCGGAGAATCCGGGCATTTTATTAATTAATTCTTTTCCCATTAATTTGCTCGGTGTAAAGTATCCAGATTGGCCATGATCTTTCAACAAATGCTGGGATACTTCAACTGTTCCTGATGCAGTGAGATCATATCCATCCACCGTGGTAAACCTGCCCTGAATAATATCTCCATTGGCATTTTTAACTTCACCCCAAATAAATGATTTGGCCTCAGCACGTTGTGCCGCGGTATTGGATTTCCACATTTTATCAATCCGATTTAACACGAATTTTCTCACCCAATTAATTTTCATTAATTTCATATATTTTTGGCGCTTCCTTAATTTGGCGGCTCCTTTTGACGACTGTGGAAAATAAACTTCTATATTGGAAATTCCCGTACTTTGATAAGCGGTATAAACATCTCCCCAAGGAATTGTAATTGCATTCATGGGTCCAAAACCATAATCAATTTCACGCTCTTTATATGCCAATGGTACTGATTTCATTTTTCCGTTTTCCCGGACTTGCCCGCCTAGGGACATCCCCTCTGCGCCCGTTTTTGCAGTTCCCTTACTGGGTTTGGATCCCTTCATGGCAAAGCCTAAAGCAAGATGAGTTGCATCGGGCATTTTTTCTTTTAAATGTACCGCCAGACAGTCTGTAGGAATTACATCAAAACCCACGCCAGGGCAAATCACAATTCCAGCGGACTTCGCGTCAGCATCCAATCGATGACCCGTTTGATATACAGAAATCTCGCCAGTGATATCAACATAATGTGTTTTGGAATTGATGCATGCTTGCATCATGGGTTCCGCCGTGTGGGAGAATGGTCCAGCGCAGTTGGCTAAAACAGAAATGCCGGATAATTTTTCGGTAATCTCGCTAATGGATGAAAGATCAAATACCTGCGCTTCCAGTCCTTTTTCATTCGCAAGATCTTTTACTGATTCGGACCGGCCGGCCAGAATAGGTTTTAGTCCTTTTTTAAGTGCCTCATCAACGACCAACCTGCCGGTATAACCGTTAGCACCATATATTATCCAATTCATAATTCACCTTTCATGATGATATAATTTAGACTAAAATTAGTAGAGACGCATAGTAATGCGTCTCTACTAATAATTATTATTGGATTTCCATGGACTCCATTTCCATACCTTCGCCTCGGCTACCTCTCTGGCGGCTATAACGACTACGGTCTTCCATTTTTCCAAATCTATACTCTAAGGTTAATCGAACAGTCTGGCTATTCCAATTACGATTGGATTCCTGATACCAATTGTCTCCCCAAGTTTCAAATTTAAACCCGGACAGATTAAATGGATCACCCATATTTAAAGTAAGATTTAAACGCTCATCCATGAATTTCTTTTTGATAGACACAGATGAATGGTTCATGGATCCCATCCGGCCGATGGGTATATCCCTGCCGGGCATATAAAACATAAAAAACATAAATTCTGTAGTTGAATTCATATTCCACATGGCAGTGAAACGCATCCGCTGTCCAGTAGCAGTTTTATCATATTCTTCACCATAAAGGGCCGAATTAATCTCATCTTTATAAATGCTGCCTGAAAACATTATTCTGAATTTTCTTCCGAGAGAACCTACAACACTATATTCTATCCCCTGCGTTTTTTGCTCATCAATATTAGCGTAAGTAGCAGTGGAAACACCATCTTCATCTACGATTTTATGGCGCTGCATTTTATCTGTTGTATGACGATAATATCCACCAAGACTTAAAGAAAGGCCCTTAGAATAGCGGCCAAAATTTAATTCATAAGAATCCGTATATTCCGGTTTCAGAAATGGATTTCCTTTACGAATATTTCGGGCATCCTCCCGCGACGTAAATGGATTCAACATACGAGATCGTGGGCGCCGTACCCGTTTTGAATAACTCGCTTGAATCTGCAGCAATTGAGGTGCACCCACGGAAATGGATAAACTTGGGTAAAAGCTATTATATGGATTTTTAAATGATTCATTAGTGGATTTTAATTCAGACAGCATGGTAACCATTTCATACCTGCCACCGACATTGACCCCAAACATCCCCAACGATCCCCCATATTGAATATAGGCGGCGTGAACATCTTCATTATAATTGAACGCATTATCATAGTCCGGATCAGTGACAAAATCTTTTTTCGCGTCATCATAGATGTAAGCCAGTTGGGTGTCTCCCCGCTTCTTAATGGTACTATTTACACCGACTTCGAGCTTGCTGTCATCATCAAAGGGATGGACATAATCTGTCTTAAATTCAAAATTGGTATTTTCTCCATCCTGACCACTCAAGGCGCGATTTACCCTTACCACTTCTTCATAACCGGGGTCAGGTGTAGTCCAGAACTCATTTTCTCCATCATTTAATCCATCGGAATAACGCATGAATGAGCTCAGTTTTTGTTTTGGGTTATCATATTTTCGGTCATAACTCAGGGCCAAAGCGAAATCACCCCATTTATTATTTCCATCTGTAGTTCGTAAATATCTCATCTCACCGGGACCTGTTTCAATGGTATTTACTTTATTATCTCTAAGACGGTCACCATTACTGAAACTAGCCGATAAACTTATTGATTGTTTTGAATCCATAAAATATTCGAAACCTGTTTTGGCAAGGACGCTTCCACCACCGCGTTGACCGGCACTAATTTGATTCAAAACATTTTCATAGGTTGGGAAAGTCATTTTTCGATATGAATCACCAGAACTTTCCCGAACACCATTTCTCAGACCCAGATTAATGTATGTATTAAATGTAGTCGTGCGCCAATTCACTTGAGATGATAGATTGGTTCCACCTTGAGAGTCGCCGCTGGAATTAACATTTCCATTTAATCCGGCAAATTTATTTTCTTTCAAAACAATATTGATTATGCCTGCCATGCCTTCCGGGTCGTACTTGGCGCCGGGATTAGTCATAACCTCAATGTCCGCAATATTGGCTGAAGCCATACTTTGGAGGAGCATTTTAATGTCACCACCAGCCATTATTGAAGGTTTGCCATCAATCATAATATTTACCTTGGTGCTTCCCCGAAGGCTAATATTATCATCAGGATCTACTTCTACGCCGGGCACCTGCCTTAAAGCATCAATGGCAGTTCCACCAGATGAAAGGGAATTCTTTTCTACACTGAATATTCGTTTTTCCGCTGTCTGGACGAATAGCGGTCGATCGCCTTCCACATCTATACCGGCCATTTGGAGCGTCGTTTGGGATAACTGTATAGTTTCTAGATCATATTTTGTTTTATTTCCACCAAAGGGCATAAATGTAAATGGCCCCAATTCCTGTTTTTTAAATCCAATATATTCCACAACAACCTTATGGCGACCCAAAGGAATTTCCTTCACTTCAAATTCACCATTTTCATTGGTAATACCACCAGTCATAATAGTGCTACTGCGCACATTGACAATTGCCACTGATGCATAAGGGATTGGCATCCCAGTGGAAGAATCCACCACTGTACCGTGAACAATTCCAATCTTGGGTACTTTATTGGGATCCATTTGTCTTTGAGACATACCGCCACGCCCGCCGCCGTGCTGAGCAAAGCAAACGCTGGTTATCGTTAATAATGATATCAATATAAATTTTCGCATTTTGTTTCCTTGTAAAATATTTCCCCTAAAAAACCCTCATTCAACCATATGGTTGAATGTTTGACTATGAATGCTTTAAAAAGTTAAAACATTGATTTTATCATTATGCATTCATAATCTGGTCGGGAATTTAGAATATAAATATATTATTGCAATAGTTAATTTATTGTTTTTCGATATATTATTATTGATTGTCAATTTATTTTATGGGTTCACTTTAAATTTTGGTGGGTACTGTTTATGCCAATCGGTGACCTCTTGATATGCTTTAGCTACAGCCAATACGTTGCCATCTTCATAAAGATCACCAATGAAACTGATGCTTGTTGGCGTTCCTTTCTCATTGAATCCATTGGGAACCACAACGCATGGATGACCGGTTAAATTTGTTCGCAATAAGTTGTCGCCATAAAAAGATGGTATAACATATACGTCCACTGTTTCCATGAGCTTCGCCATTTTCTGATTCAACAATAATCGCGCTCGGTTGGCATTAATATATTCTACTGCAGGGATATAGCGCGCATCTCGAAAAACATTGGGCCAGGCATTTTTAACCTGACGCACCATTTCATCATCTTTGTTAGTCCGGGTGAGTTCATCAAAGGCCGCTGCCGCTTCTGCCGTAAGAATAAAAGATAATGCTTCTACGGGGAATTCTGGTAATTCAATGGGCACCAATTCCAGCCCCAATGATTTTAAAATTTTAAGACTTGCCTTGTCATTTTCCGAAGCAACTGAATCTTCAAAGGCAGACGCAACATAACCAATTCGAAGATGTTTCAATTGTTTTTTAGATGGGTATTGAAAAGGCACATCTACCAATGTTCTATCTTTTTGATCTGTGCCGCGAATCGTTTCAAATATAATAGCGGCCCCTTCAACGGAACGAGTCATGGGTCCTAGTTTATCCATGGACCAACTCAATGCCATGGCGCCTGCACGACTCACAACGCCAAAGGAAGGGCGTAGCCCAGTAACGCCATTCACTGTTGCGGGTGATACAATTGACCCCCAAGTTTCTGAACCTATGGAGAAGCCCACCAGTCCCGCCGCTGTGGCTGAGCCGGGCCCTGCCGACGATCCGCTGGCACCTTGTTCGGTATTCCATGGGTTTCGAGTTTTGCCCCCAAACCACACATCACCCCATGCCAATGCGCCCAAGGTCAGTTTCGCAATAAGGACTGCCCCCGCCTCTTCCAGTTTTTCTACCACGGTTGCTTTTTCATCAAGGACTTGATCCTTAAAAGGAATCGCGCCCAAAGTAGTTTTATACCCAGGAACGGCCAGTAGATCCTTCGCGCCCCAAGGGATACCATGAAGCAATCCGCGATACTTTCCTCTGGCAATTTCCAAATCTGCCTTACGCGCCTGTTTTATAGCCAGTTCTTCCGTAATGGTTATTACACATTCCAACTCAGGACCATACTTTTTAAGGCGATCGATATACATACGCGTAAGTTCTTCTGAAGTAACACGTTTTGTTCTGATGAGATATGCCAGTTGTGGGACGGACATAAAAGCACATGCTTCAATAATTTCAGGCCTTTCGGTCGGTGTATCATTAAAGTCAAATTTATCTTTGCCCACAGGTGGATTCATTCCAGCGGGGAGGGGATTATAATACAATGGAAACGCCACATTATTAGGTAAAGCAAGGGAACGAAGTTCTTCAAATTGAGAAATCCGGTTATTTACCCCATCCAAAAGAGAATCCCGTTCGGACCGAGTAAATTCTAAACCCATTATTTTTTCTGCTGAAGCTAAATTAGATTTTGAAACAGTATTTTTCTCGCATCCCAACCAAATCAATGCGGTAGCAAACAATATTTTTTTCATAACCAAATTGCTTTCATTCTTCTTTTATTTTTAATCTTACTTGGCCCGCATCTGTTTTAATTTTTTTAGCCAATCCTTATTAATATTATGTTCCGTAGCTCCGGCAATCATGAGGTCTAAATATTTTTTTGCCGGTTCATATGGACCTTTAGGATTGGTCACTCGGTAGAGATCCGCCCCATACCATTTGCCATCTTCTCCCAAGACTTGAAAAGTTTCTCTTTTATATATGCCAAGGGGGACATCTTCCAAAATGTCCAGCGCATCCATTTCTTTTTTAGTAATATAATACATGACGCCATAAATCATACCGCCGGGCTTTTCTATAATGCTGCTAATGCCGCCACCCATATTTTTAGAGTATTTGCGGAACTGAATCTCAAAATTAGGCAATCGAGCATTCATAACATATTTTAAGCTTGGGGTATACTGGCGCATATACGATTCAGACATATTAGAGCCATAACCAAAGTGAAGAACCAATTTCTCCTTTTCAGCGGATAGCTGCCCAAATCCAATAGACATTGCAAGAATAATGCAAAATACCCTAATTGAAATAATACTTCTTTTCATCTTTATTCCGTTCCACATTTAATTGAATTTAAAGGTAAATCTACAATGACATGGAGGCCGTTGCATCTCTTTTCCAATCCCCCTATCTTCTCCTTGTTCTAAACGAGAAGATTTATTAAATCAACCATGCTTCAATCCGCTACTCAAATATTAGCATCGATCCAAAAGGGAGAAATATCATCTGCCGAAGTTTTGACAGAACTCCTAGACCGTATCGCCCAATTGAATCCAAAGATCAATGCGGTGATTCAGTTGGATGTTGATCGGGCAATGACCCGCGCCAAGACGGCCGATGAAGCTCTTGCCAAGGGAGAATCATGGGGGCCACTCCATGGTTTGCCCATGACAGTGAAAGATGCTTTTGGAGTTGAAGGCGTGCTTTCCACCAGCGGCGCCCCTATCTGGAAAGATCACATCCCAAAAACCAATGCTGAATCTGTTCAAAGACTAGTGGACGCGGGTGCCATCATTTTCGGCAAAACCAATGTGCCCATTTTTTCTTCTGACTGGCAGGCTTTCAACGATATTTACGGCACCACCAATAACCCCTGGGATATAACCAAAACACCGGGTGGTTCTTCCGGTGGTTCTGCCGCAGCTGTTGCCAGTGGTATGTCGCCTGTGGAATTAGGCAGTGATATTGGTGGCTCCATCCGCGTCCCCGCCCATTTTTGCGGTATTTATGGCCACAAGCCCAGCCACGGAATTGTCCCCATGAATGGTCACTTGCCACCACCTCCGGGCGCCACTGCCGGTCAGGATACATTGTCCGTCGTTGGCCCTTTGGCCCGTACCGCAGGCGACCTTGAGCTCATGATGGATGTGCTGGCCGGGCCTGTGAAAAGCCAATCCAAAGGATGGCAATTGGAACTGCCGCCAGCTCGCCATAAACAATTATCGGACTTTAAAATCGGACTTTGGCTGGATGATTCATACTGCCGAGTGGATTCAGAAACAGGTAATCTGATTCAAAATACCGCCGACCAAATAGCAAAATTTGGAGCAATAATAAAAGAAGCGCAACCGGATTTTTCTTTAGAATATAATAATGATATTTTTGGCCAACTTTTGGGGCCGGTGATTGCCACGGGATTCCCAAAAAATATCATTGATGAGATGAAAATTGCTATTAAAAATTTGGACCCGGAAGATCAATCTCCCCGGGCAAACCAAATTCGCAATTCACTCCTTTCCCATTCAAAATGGCTCTCTGCTAATGGAAAGCGCCTAAAAATAAAACAGCAATGGGAAGCTTTCTTTAACGATTTTGACGTGATTCTTTGTCCCACAACTGTATGTCCCGCCTTTGACCATGATCATCAGGCGGATTTTCATTCACGGCGATTAGAAGTCAATGGCGAAGATCGCAATTATACAGATATCAGTATTTGGGCGGGACTAGCCAATTGCGCTCAACTCCCGGCTACCAATATTCCAATAGGACTTTCAAAAGCAGGACTCCCCATCAGCATGCAGGCCATGGGCCCATACCTTGAGGATAGAACAACCATTGAATTCGCTAAACTGGTTTCAAAAATTACCAACGGATTTGTGGCACCGCATGATTAATAACTAAAAATAAAAACCAATCCCAAAACTTTTACTGTTGTGATTTCTATCACTTTAATTAAGAAAAATTAATTTAATCATGTATTAGATTCCCATAATAATCATAATATTCCAACTTAATTATTTAAACATTATGGAGTATTTATGACCAAAGATTATAATGAATTCAGTTTTTTAAGAATATTGCGATTTGTCTTTTATACACTATCAGCAATTGCCATTTATTTTGCCGGCACTGAATTAAATAGTAATAACTTAAAACTGGCAGCAGCATTTCTAGTGTTAAGTGGCCTGTTGGGTATTATCAGAAACCTACAACGCCTATCAAAGTAAGTAATAAAGTGTAGTAATGCGACCCTGAAGCCCTCAGAATCAATGACATGGTGCCTTTATAAACTATATAAATCCGATTTTAGTGACTTCTATCACGGGCATATTAGTCCATTTATGCTTAATTTCAACCAAATTACCTTACGGGGAAAATTCTCATGAAAAAACTAATAATCCTTTTTGGAATACTCACTTTATCCTTCGGCCTCCTTTCCTGCGAGAAAGAAGCTTCCGTTGAAAATGAACTATTAGGCACTTGGTATATGCCCCAGACATTGAACCGCCATACAGCGGGGAAATCTGTGGATGATGTTGCGGGCCATAGTTTGAACGCTTGGAATTGGTCCATGGTGGTAACCACCAATTCGAACCAAGAATTAATCGACCGTATGGCCGATTCAGAAGGGGCAATCACCATTTCTGGTGTAATAGAAGATGAAATAAAATTTATGCACGGCTGGTTCGATAAAGAGTCGGGTCAGGCAGGCGTTTCTCTGTCCAATTACAACTGGTACGATTTTGGCAATCAAATGGATAAACCCATGATTGCTGCCTACATGGATAATTTTTCTCATCAATACGGCGATTCAATCGAGATCTACTGGAATGACAGCACCGGTACTTACGATACTTTTTATGGAGATTGGTATTCAGACTATATCGGTTTTTACTATAATAACGGCGAATATTTCGAAATACGGGATGAAATTGATTTTACATTTGATGGTAAATCATTGAATATCCCCAATCAAATATTTTCGATTGACGACAGCACATCTTTTTCCATGGGAGGCACATTAACCCATGCGACCATTGACATCCCTGCCAATACACCAACAGAAATTTTTAGTTATAAAGGTGATACATCCTTTGATTATGGGTCTTGGTCAATTAATATTGAGGACGACGGTCGCTGGGTTGAAATCTATACCTGGGAAGATCCCTACGATTCTTCCGGATGGAACCATATCTATACCGATTCAACCATTGCTGAATGGGAATTGGAAGGCGATACCTTATTCGTCACTTACAGCTATGAAGATGTTTGGGTGGATGCAGGAGATCCGGGAGTAGGACAAGGCACCTGGATTTACCAAGTGGCTTATACCTATAAAATTGAAGGCGATGATCTAGTACTGACAAACGAATTTGACATGTGCCAAAGTGAACCCCATTGCATGAAATGGTTTGAATGGGAATATGGATTAGACCCGGGCAGTTTAGAGGAATTCAAAATGGTATGGGAACTGGAATTCACCAAAACTCCCGCTACAAGATCAAGAGAATTTCGTGGACCGTTCCGAACAGTTATGGGACGCTTTCCGCCCTATAGTTTAATGAAATAAAACGTAGGGGTCAGCCATGACTGACCCCTATAACATTTTTTTATTTACATCGTGGTTATTTATAAACCACACCACCTTTCATAACAAAAGTCACATTACTCATGATGGATATATCTTTCAGTGGATTACCCGACACAGCCACAATGTCCGCTTGCATCCCTTTTTTGATTTGACCAATATCATCTGCACCTAATGCTTCGGCAGCAACGCTTCCGGCAGAATTAATGGCATCTATTGGTTTCATCCCTGCTTCTACCATAAATCGAAATTCATTTGCATTATCCCCATGGGGCGACACTCCGGAGTCCGTCCCAAAAGCAATTTTGACGCCCATTTTATATGCCATCTCTACAGTTTTCTTAATCACGGGACCGATCGCCAATGCTTTTGGACGAATAATCTCCGGGAAATAACCGGGCTTTTTAGCTTTTTCATAAACAAATTCACCGGCGCTAATTGTAGGCACATAATAGGTGCCGTGTTTAATCATTAGGCGGGCTGTTTCTTTATCCATAAGAGTCCCATGTTCTATCGTTCGTACACCGGCGCGGATAGCGCGCTGCATACCTTCGATTCCGTGAGCATGAGCCGCAACAAACATTTCATATTCCGTTGCTGTTTTTACCACTTCACGAATTTCTTCTTCTGTAAACTGGGGGTTCTGTCCATTTTTTGCCACACTTAACACACCGCCGGTTGCTGTAATCTTCACCAAATCCGATCCATCTTTATAACGCTGACGGACAGCTTTTCGTGCATCATCAGTACCATTGACTACACCTTCTTTTGGACCTGGGTCACCCTGGAGTTTGCGATTCAATCCACTGGTGGGATCGGCATGACCTCCCGTTGTGCCCAATGCTTTTCCTGCCGCATAAATTCTAGGACCTTTGATATAGCCAGCTCTGATTGCATCACGGGTGGAAAGCATTACTTCGCCACCCAAATCCCGAACGGTGGTGAATCCGGCCATGAGAGTTTTTTCTACATAAGGGATGGCACGATAAGCCACATCTTCAATATTCATATAAAAATCTTCGCCGTATGCTTTTGGATTCATTTCGCCAGACATGTGAACATGCATATCGATCCAACCGGGCATGACTGTGGCATCTTTTAAATTGATAACATTGTCATTTTCACCGCCCTTGGCATAACCGCGTATCACGTCAACGATTTTTCCATCTTCAATGATGATGGATCTTTTGGTTACAGCATTTTTTGATTTGCCATCCAACATTGTACCGACATGGATGATCGTCTGTTGAGCCCATAGACTGCCAAAACTCAATAGACTAATTATGATAAATTTTTTCAAGAAATTCATTTGTTATCCTCTTCATGAATTAAAATTACTAGATGAGACTTTAGGATATTTCAGACTTATCGGCAAGAAGAAACCTATGACTATTTTATTGACACTGGAATCATTCCTCATGTAAAATAGCAATCACCATGGATGCTCGGAACCAAACAAAACACATATCTCCCTTAACACGATTCCTGATTATGGCGGGCGGGGTATATGTAATTTGGTATCTTCTCTACGATTATTATCTTTTGCCGGACGGCCGATTGGATGCGTTTTTAAGTTATTCCGGCGTAAGCTTAGCAGGAAGTTTGCTCAATGTTTTCGGATGGGAAATATATTCAGATTCCCGAGTTTTAGCTGTAACCGGCACCAATGGGGTTGAAATCCAAAATGGATGTAATGGATTAGAATTAATTGGCCTCTATATAGGATTTATTATCGCATATCCGGGAGGAAGCCTTTACAAAAGGATTATGTTTTTAGCTGGTGGTATTGCCCTACTTATTGTGGCCAATGTTTTTCGAATCATGATATTTGCCCTATCTATTTACTACATGCCCAATTGGTGGGAGCAGGTGCATACCTATAGTTCTTATTTCATTTTTTATCCAATTGTACTCACACTTTGGTATTTATGGACAACCATCAGCGATCAAGATCTATTAGCACCATCAAACGGTTGATACTTATTCTGTCAGGGATTTCTGTCCTCTACATTGGGGTGCTTCGGCCGATTCAATCTATAATTATCCAAAATATAGTTGTCCCCCATCTTGAATCAATTATTGGAAATAATTCAATTGTGAAAATTGAAAATGTAGACGTTGATCAAATAGATATTTCTGGAGATTTTCCACCCACAAAATTCGAACTGCCATTTAATGGTTGGTTCTGGCTTACGCTCGGTTTGTTTCTCGCTGCAGGCCAAGAACGACTGATTCGAATTATGACTTATTACCATTTAATCTTATTCGGCGCATTGTATGTAGGTATCCAATTAATCATAAATGGATGGACTGGAATTGCTTACCTATTTGCAATTCATGAGCATATTTATAAAGTGCTTTTTTTAGTTGTGGGGCTCATTGGATTAAAGCCTTTATTCAAAAAATAAATATTACTTCAACAAAATCATTTTCTTTGTTTCAGTCAATGGTCCCATCTTAGCTTGGTAAAAATAGACACCGGGTGCAACGAGACGGCCATTTATATCTTTGCCATCCCAATCGATTCTTTTATAACCATAATGTTGTTCACTATTCACCAGTTGAATGACTTCTCGCCCTAGAATATCAAAAATGGTAATTCGGACATGGCCTGTTTCTGGTATGTCATAATGGAGTGTTGTTGTTGTATTAAAAGGATTGGGGAAATTTTGAAATAGAGCATACCGGGTGGGTTGGTTACCATATTGAATAAACAAAACTATGTCCGCCTTCATTTGCGGAATCATTAACCATACATTATCTCCTGGGCAAGCTGTGGTTCCAAAATAATCACGATGACCTTTTAATACATTGGGATCAACATCGTAAGAATCAGCAATCCAGGAATAAAGATGAATCAACGATTTTTCAGTTTCACTAGTCATTTCATCAAGACAGGTCCAACTCGTTTCCGGCGGATGATAACACCCTAAAATACATACACCAATATTCCCCGTATTAGCGCCGCCCACATGAGCACCCAACACAGTTTCCGGCCTTCCTTGATAAATATTCCCCGCCATATCCACGATAAAATGGTAACCAATATCACTCCACCCACGACCGTCTTGGTGAAATTCCTGGATAGATTTGACTGCGGCTTTTCCTTCATCCAAGGATCTCGCTGCCCACCCCGCCGCATGATGTAGAGTCATTTTATTAAAATAGGGATGGTTTGAATAATCATATTTTGGTGGTCGCGCACCCCATTCGGAGCGGAGTATCACCTTCGGTTTGTCTACATTGGACTTTTTAATTTGCATTGGCGGAATTTGATTATCAGGAGGAAATTCTTCCGCAATCGATTCAAAAACACCACCCTTTAAAAACTTCACCAACTCCTTCGATTCAATGATATATCTTACCGCTATTGATCCGAAAACTTCAGTCCCTCGGTAGGAGGCTATCATCCTATTTGAAAGTGGTTCCGGGAAAATTTGGGCATTGACTTGGCTAGACCAAATACCGTTTACATTTAGAAATTCAAAGAAAACATTAGGCACCCCACTCGTTTCAATCCGGATGGCCACACCTTCTAATTCTCCATATTCTCGGAGGTCTAATGCACTCCCGGTTGTGATGAACCCATCCTGAGTCCGCCTGGCAGTAGGTGGACCATCGAAAGAGATTTCTTTCACCGCATCCAGGAATTGGGCGTTAATTCCATTCAATATCAGAATGGCGGCAAAGAGAGTTTTATTTAGTGTACCCATAAAATTAAGCTGAATTTAACCTTGTTGGAATGTTCAACCGAAATAGAGATTACTTATAGTCAAAAAAAAGCCCCGCCCCGGTAAACCGGGACAGGGCCGATCCTCACACAAGTGGATCGTTCATTTCATGAAGGTCATTTGTTTTGTTTTTGTAAAATTCCCAAACCGCATGGAATAAAAGTATGTGCCACTGGCCACTTTGTTACCATTATTGTCCATCCCATTCCAAGTAACATGATAAGTACCTGCAGCTTTATCCTGCATTTGAAGCAAGGATGCAACCTCTTGTCCTACCACATTATAAATTGTGATTGAAATATTACTTGCTATAGGCAGAGTATATTCAATCGTTGTTGACGGGTTAAAGGGATTTGGATAATTTGAATTTAGTTTAAAGTCATCCGGTGTAATTAATACAATATCTTTCACACTCAAATCTGTGCTTTTACCACTGTATTCCATAACACGTAAGAAAATCCTGTTTGGGTTTGCTTTTGCTGAATCAGTTCCGGCATAAAGGCTATCGGACACTCCTTGATAAGCTAAGATAACTTCGCCAAATGAATCCCGATCCAAATTTGCACCAGCAAATAATTTATTTGGGCCACCTGTTTGGAGGGAATCGACACCAAAATCTGCTCTAGACCAATTAGAAGTATCAAGAACACTGCCTGTCCCCGTGTATTCAAACTTGGTCATTCCTTTACCATATCCAAAGAATATAGCTGGCTCTCCAAAAGCATTATTACTTGCGGAACCACCATATGCGTACCCATACGCAGAATCAAGAACCGCAGTTTCTGAAGCAGCAAGTTTATTTGCATCTCCGTCAGTATCAGCCACAATAAAGTATTGTTTATCGTAAAAGCCCCCGACATAAACTTCGTCCTTGCCATCTTTATTTGCATCAGCAACTGTTGGTGCAAGAGTCCAATCATCCTTATCAGCAAGTTTTACGTAAGATGTATCTCCAAGGGTATATGTATCAGCACCTGTTGCTTCAATCACAAATACTGCTAAATTATTCCAAGAGAAACAAACGGCTTCTTTTTTGCCGTCACCATCCAGATCGGCAACGACAACACCCTGAGGGCTTCCACCGCCTAAAGCATTTTCCCGAACACCATCTTTATCTACGTCTCGAGGTGACATTGAATATTCTTCAACTAATTGAGGTAAAACACCAATATCACCGCTTACGGAAGAAATGACGAATCTATCTCCAGAAAAAGCTGAATGGGTTGTGGCAGTTGTGCCGTAGGCAGGATTAGAGGGACCATTGTTGGCCCATATCAATTCCTGTGTACCGTCCCCATCAATATCATTAATTGTAAAATGCTCAACTCGGACTTCGCTCATTGTATCTGCAAAAACAGTATGAAGGTTTCTAAACCAATGGGTGCTGTAACCATTGTCCGTCGTTCCATCCCATTCATAAACATGGAGGCCTGCAGTAGTATCGGAATTATTATATCGGCCAGAAAAGAAAACAACTTCACCAAGACCATCTCCATCTAAATCACCCGTTTGTATCCAACGTGTTCCAGAAGAATATGCAGAGTTTGAATTGGGTGAAGACCATACATGAACCAATGTATCACCATAATACCATTCAAAGGCGTGAACCTTACCACCATTGGCATAATCAGTCACCCATATCTCAGGACGCCCATCTTTATCCAAATCTGATCCACTCCAAACTCCCCTTGGGCCAGAGTTCGAATTCCATTGGTTAGTATCTCCCTGTGCTTTATGAAATACACTATGGTTATTAAATGTCGCTTGCGCGAACAAGACGGTTGATGCTATAAGAACGATTCCACTAACGATTTTTCTCATTTTATTCTCCTGTATGATTCCTATGTATATTTTCGACCGCCAAGTATAAACATAAAAAAATAGTAAACACAATATTATTTTTTTAAAGTTACGTTTAATTTTATTATTAATATACCTTTGTGCTTTTATACCTTTGAGGTCTATTAAATGCTTCTTCGTTTAAAATTAAGGAATTACTGTTATTCATTTTCGTTGGACTAAAATCTTATTAACGCTGGCAATTTCATCAATAATTTATGGTAATACAGGAAAAATATCCGGCAAAGTTACTGATATAAAATCGGGCGATCCCCTGGCCGGTGTTAACGTCTTCTTAGATGGAACACCCTATGGCGCCGCCTCCGATCAATTCGGTGAATATGTTATACTTAATATTCCCCCTGGTAATTACAACTTACGTGCTTCATATATCGGCTATGCATCTTTTCGTGTGGAGAATATTCGCGTTAGTCTTGATCGAACCACGAACCAAAACTTTGCGTTAAAAGAAGCAGTAATCGAAGGTGAAGAAGTTACTGTCATTGCTGAGCGCCCTATGGTTCAAAAGGATTTAACCGCTTCACAAAAAGTCCTAACCTCCAATGAAATTAATGTAATGCCTGTGGAATCTTTCCTTGGTGTGCTAGCCACCCAAGCGGGCGTAAACCAAGGTGCTGGTGGTGAACTCCATATTCGAGGTGGAAGGTCCAATGAAGTTGGTTATTATGTGGATGGTGTTTCTGTGTCTAACCCCTTTTTCACTAATGGTCTCGCTATAAACATTTCTAATAAAGCTCTAGAAGAAATGAAAGTAGTTAGCGGTGCTTTCAATGCAGAATATGGTAATGCAATGAGTGGCATAGTTAATCTCCAGATCAAGGATGGTGGTAAAAAATATCATGGAAGTATTTCCTACCAATCTGGCGATCATCAATCTTCAGACACAGATATTTTTACGAATATTGATCAATTCAATATTTTTACCAATAAAGTATTTGAAGGAACAGTAAATGGCCCAATGCCCTTTATATCTAATGATGGAAAATTCACCTTTAATATCACCGGAAGATACAGTTCAAGCGAAGGGTATTATTATGGTATTCGTGAACACACCATAGGGGATTCTGCCGATTTCAGAAATGCGGATAACTGGTACATTGAAATGGGAGGAGATAGCACTTTTGTCCCTATGAATCCAAGATCCAGCCTAAACCTTTTGGGTAAATTTACTTATCGTGTTTCCCCCCGCTTAAAATTTTCTCTCCAATTACTTCATTCTGGTGGTGACTCAAAATCCTACTCCCATTATTATAAATATAACCCAGATGGCACCTCAACTTCTGAATCATCAAATAATAATTTTTCAATAAAGATGAATCATTCCATTAACCGTCGCAGCTTTTATGAAGCTAATATTTCATATTCCACAACCAATTATATGGGATACCAATTCAAACCCATTGATTTGGAATCTGCCGTCCACGAAGAAGATGAGAGTCGCTTTGGCTCAGGCCAATACGTCCTTTATAACGAATTTGAAAGTGGTGCAAAATATTGGGTTTTGAATAATTCAGATTATGTTCCTTCCTCTCGAATCAAAGGGTCACCTACTTCTTCTACTTTTTCTTTCGGTGGATCAAATCGCGGCCACTCATACCGAAAATCGAATTCAATCAACTTCAAACTTGATTTCACCAGCCAAGTAACCAACCGCCACGAAGTAAAAACAGGCGTCAACTTTCGCAGTGATCATTTGGACGAACGAAATTTTACCGTACTTTTTGATAATCAAGTTTACAGAGTACCCACTATTCTACCTGAGAACGACTCCCCTTCCCATAATTATTATAATAATACAGCCACATTTTTCTCAGGATATCTCCAGGATAAAATTGAGTATAATCACTTCATTACAAATGTGGGTGTTCGATTTGACGAATTCAAACCAGATGAAGATTTTATAACAGATTTCCTCAAACCGGATGGTGAAAAGAAAAAAGCATCCAATAAAACAATGATATCACCGCGGATTGGGGTTGCTTTTCCCATTACCGATAAAGGAATTCTCCATTTTTCCTATGGCCATTTTTACCAGATGCCGACGCTTCGTCGGTTATATAAACGGGGAAATTTTGGTGCTGGACTTAGACCCACCATTGGGTATGCCGATTTGAAGCCGGAAAAAACAGTCCTTTATGAATTCGGACTCCAGCAGCAATTGGCCCGTGTTTTAGCGTTTGAGATCAGTGCTTTTTATAAAGATATCCGAGACCTACTGGCCGTACAATCTATTCGATATGATTCTGAAAAATATGGCCCCTCCAATTATGCTATCTATATGAATAAGGATTATGGCAATGTAAAAGGGTTCACTTTTAGCCTGACAAAACGTTATGACCGTGTGACTAAAACTTCTGCATTCGTTGATTATACATACCAAGTGACTGAAGGTAACAGTGTCAATTCTGGCTCATTCTACTACAATGCATTATCCGGAGAAGAAGAAGAAAAACGGATTGTACCCCTATCCTGGGATCAGCGCCATATATTTAATACTACTGTATCAGTAGGAGATCCGGGGAATTGGAATTTGGGTGTTATCAGTAATCTCTCTAGCGGCTGGCCTTACACACCCAATGTCCCAAATGCCAACTATGTACCACTTCCAAATTCCGGAAGAAAGCCGTGGCAATGGCGAGTAGATATGCGTCTTCATAAAAATTTCAAAATGGGCAAATTCAATTATGTGCTTTATGCCAAAATCTACAATCTGCTCGATAGACGAAATGAACGCTACGTTTTCAATGACACAGGGCGAGCTGGCTACACCTATGTGTTTCAATCCACCCAAGAAACAAAAGGTTTCAAAGATCATTATGGCGAAACAGGTGTTCATACTTGGTCCGAATATCAAAACCGTCCTCAATATTATACATCACCCCGATCAATCAATATCGGTTTCTCTCTGGATTTTTAAACTGATGAAAAAACTTACTTCATTTTTATTACTTTTGGGATTGGCGCTTTCCACAATTTCTGCACAGGAAAAATACCGCCGTTTTTCAAAAGAATGGCGCGCTGCCGGCCCTGAAAAAGAATGGAATTCAGTTGAACATGAATATTTTTATCAATGGCGAGATAAACTTCGCGCCAAAAGAGCCAATGAAAATGCTGAAATATTAAGACGGCAAAAAGCGATTTTGAACGGCAATAAAATCACCACCGAAATATGGAACTACGGATCTATATCCAGCCCGGGAAACCGCGTAACTGATATTGTTTGGGAAGGATTGGGTTACGGCTATGAATTTGGTCCCTTCATTGGTGCTGAAATTCCAGTGGCACCGGGAAGTCATCAAGATGCATATATCAAAAAAGATGCCAATGGAGATCCTATTCTGAATGATGATGGAAATCCGATTTGGATGGCGAAGGCCATTAGTGATGGATTGGTTTCATTGGGAGGTGAAATATCCCCTGATGGTAAAATATTTTGGGGCTGGGAGCCCTTGGCTTACAACTCCCAAGGCGTTCCCTATGGTGATCCCAATAGTCCAAATATTCCAACCTCAAATGACGTTGACCGTGATGGCGACGGCAAACCGGACAGCTGGCCTGAAGGCTGGTATAATCCCAATTTAAAAAGCTATGTCTGGCCTGGCGCTCTCCGCCAAGGATCCTCCAATGCTGACCTGGAATCATTTTTTGTAGTGGATGACCGCAGCAACCAAGAATTTAAATATTATCCATTTGATAATGACTCAACAAAAATGGGGTTGGGCATCGAAATCGAATGTCGATATTATCAATGGTCTAATCCTATGGCAGAAGATGTGGTCTTTTTGATTTATAAGGTCACAAACAAAAGTAATAAAGATCTGAATGAAGTTGTGTTCGGCATGTGGGGTGACCCTCATATTGGCGGACCATCCAATTGGCAGGATGATTTGTCCTATTTTGATACAGATTTGAATATGGTATACGCCTGGGACGAAGATGGAAAATCTGATGTGGCTGGACGAAAACCAGGTTATTTCGGATATATTTTTTTAGAGAGTCCCGGTAATCCATATGATGGCAAAGATAATGATGGCGATGGTATGGTAGATGAAAGTCGAAACAACGGGATTGATGATGATGGTGATTGGGATTTAGATAAAGATGATGTTGGTATTGATGGTATACCCAACACCGGTGATGTGGGTGAAAATGACGGTATCCCCTCAGCGGGGAATGCATTTGACATCCGACAACCGGGTGAACCAAATTTTGAATGGACTGATTTGGACGAATCAGATATGATCGGCCTCACCAGTTTCGCTGCGCCGAATTTTGGTGGAAATAATCGCATCTCAAAAGATCACTATATTTACTCCACTTATATGACGCCAGGACGATACGACTCACTTAACTCTGAAGTAGCGGGAGACAATATATTTTTATATGGTTCGGGCAATTTCACTCTAAAGGCAGGAGAAGCACGACGATTCTCAATTGCCTTATTGGTGGGGAATAATTTTGATGACCTAACCCTAAATGCTAAAACAGCGCGGCAGATCTATGATACCAATTACCAGTTTGCTAAACCACCTGAAAAGCCAACCTTAACGGCTGTTCCGGGTGATCAAAAAGTAACGCTTTATTGGGATGATATTGCTGAATCCTCTTGGGATCCAATCTCTGAAGAATACGATTTTGAAGGATATGTGATTTACCGCAGCACCGATCCCAGCTTCTTGGATCAACAAAATATTACAGATATTAATGGGTCTCGGTTCCTTTTTGAACCACTCAAAACCGAAACAGGCGGTTGGGCCAAATGGGATTTGATTAATGAATATAAAGGTCCCAGTGATATTCCTTATGACGGGAGAGGCGTTGCCTATCATTTGGGTAATAATACAGGATTAATTCATTCATTCGTGGATTCCAATAATGTCATCAATGGTCAACGATACTATTATGCCATTTGTTCTTATGATCATGGAACTAAGATCTTGGGTATTGGACCCAGCGAATCATCCAAGACTATTACGCTAAATCCTGAAACCAACGAGATTTTCCTAGATATTAATACGGCGGCAGTTGTGCCCCGTGAACCGGCGGCAGGGTATACAAAAGGATTTGTTGCTGAAGATACAATCTCAGCATTTAAACATGTGGGTGGATTTGCTACGGGTGATTTTGCAGTAGAAATCCTTGATCCCATGGCAATTGAGGATACAAATACATTTCAAATTACTTTTTCCGCAGAGCCTACGCGCTACTCAATTGAGGACTTAAATCCCGTTATTGAAAACCGTACTGTTAAGAAAAACGTTTATATTACACTGAAAAAGAACCGTGTGAATGGCGAACGATTTATTTTAACAAAGGCTAGCGGAGCCGTGATGTCAAAAGGAAAGGATTACCTCCTTTTCCCAGAAGCAGGACAGGTGGTAGTTACAGACACATTAAGCTCAGATATTTCTGAGGGTGAGCAAGTCACTATTGAGTATACCCATTATCCGCTTTGGGAGAGCAAACAATTAAACAATGAAGAATCAAACCCGGTAATTGACGGTGTTAAACTTTATGTTAGGGACAAATCATTAGCCCTGAATGATAAAAAGTCAAAATGGATCGATGGTAGCACCGGGAATTACGCTGTTACTGTGGGGCCCTATGATGGAAAAGCATCCAATATGCGGGGAGCAGATTATGAGATCCGCTGGTTTAACGATATTGCCGATACCAGTTCACTTGGTACTGCAACTGCCCCATTCCAAATATGGGACGTGACCCATGGTATCATACCTTTCAAAAAGAAAATTGCTGTCCTAGATTATAAGATTAGAAATAAGACATGGGATTTCGGTGAAAGTGTGGTCATACTCGAAGAAGGAAACGGTATTAATGTTTCCTGGCAAATTGATTTTAATTCACCCCAAGATATAGTTGTCACCCATCCCATTGGAGGCGATATATATTATATTGCTACAGATCGGCCTTTTAAAGCAGACGATATTTATGAGTTCCAAACGGTAGCTTCAATTATTGACCCTCAATTAGCTACTGATGCTTTGGAAGATATTCGCGTTGTCCCAAATCCATATGTTGTTACGAATGTTCTTGAACCATTGGATAGGCAAAACCCCAGAGATCGTGGTCCACGAAGAGTATATTTTGACAAACTCCCCCACGAATGTACGATTCGGATATATACCACCACGGGAGAATTGGTGAAAGAAATTTTACATTCATCCACTTTTGATGATGGGCAAGAAACATGGGATTTAACTACCAAAGATAATTTCCCCATCGCTTATGGTGTTTATATCTACCATGTGGATGCTGGAAAACTGGGTGAAAAAATTGGAAGGATGGCTGTCATAAAATGAAACGCTTCATCCTCCTCTTATTTTTATCCTCCCTCATCATAGCCCAATTGGACAATACGGAGTCCATCACAAAAACTGGTACCACTGCAGCTCAATTTCTGAAAATTGGTGTCGATGCCCGAGCATCTGCTATGGGAAATGCCTTCACAGCAATGAGAGGTAATATTAGTTCGATGTATTGGAATCCCGCAGGGTTGGCATCGATTGACCGGATGGAAACTATGTTTATGAACAGTGATTGGCTTGCTGGTATCAATTTTAATTATGCCGCTTTTGCCATCAATTTAAAACGCGTTGGGGTAATCGGTTTCAGCATGACCAGCCTGACAGTCCCAGAGGATTTGGTACGCACAGTAGAAAAGCCAAATGGAACTGGTGAATTCTTTGATGCCAGTGACTTGGCTATGACTATAAGTTATGCCAGAAAGTTAACAGACCAATTTTCTATTGGTGGTAACATCAAATATATCCGACAAAGTATTTGGCATGCTGCCGCAACTTCTATTGCTGCCGATCTTGGCGCATTATTTGTGACACCTTTCAACGGTATTCGCCTTGGAGCCAGTCTTTCTAATTATGGATCTGATATGAAAATGTCTGGGCGGGATCAAAAGTTCAGCGTGGACCCCGATCCTGATAATGGAGGGAATGTTGAATTTGTTAATGCATCCTATGAAACAGATGAATTTCCTTTACCACTTCTATTCCGGGTGGGTCTCTCGGGTGAAATTATACAAACAGAAAAAATGAGACTCAGCTTTGCCGTAGATGCTCTACACCCCAACGACAATGTGGAATGGGTAAATGCGGGGTTTGAATATGCCCTGGCAGAAACTTTCTTTTTAAGGGGTGGGATGACAACTTTATTCCGTGAGGATTCAGAAGAAGGACTCACATTTGGTGGCGGAATCAATTATAGGGTTGGAGGATCCGCAACAATGCTTAAAATAGATTATTCTTATTCCGCATTTGGACGATTAAAAAATGTCCAGCGCCTTGCACTAGGTTTAAGATTCTAGGATATTCTCTACACTAACCAATAATATTTGTCAGTTTCTTACCCAAAAAAGAAACGACACACATATACCGCACTTATTATACCCACTGCATCTGCAAAAAGTCCCGCCATTAATGCGTGCCTAGTTTTGCGAATCCCGACTGACCCAAAATAAACAGCTAAAACATAAAAGGTTGTTTCTGTGGATCCAAACATAGTGGCTCCAATTTTTGCTATAAGTGAATCTGGCCCATGCTGGTTTATCAAATCGGTCAAAAGTCCTAAAGAACCGCTTCCAGATAACGGACGCATCAATGCCAAGGGAAGGTTTTCTGGTGGAAATCCTATTAAAGATAAGACCGGTGATAAAAAATTGAGTAATAAATCCAATGCACCAGAAGCACGAAACATTCCAATAGCTACCAATATGGCTACAAGATATGGTATAATCCTTACAGCAATCGTGAAGCCATCTTTCGCTCCTTCCACAAAGGATTCATATACTTTTACTTTTTTAAAAGCCAATCCATAAAAGGGAATTCCAACTAGAAGAAATGGAATAATGTATTTAGAAAATTCATTAATTGTAGTCACAAATGAATCAATCATGCATCACCCCTGCTCACGATAGAAAAACGATTTCGTTTTTCCAAAAATTTAACAGCGACTACAGCGGCAATGGAGGACATAGTAGTTGCCACGATTGTGGTAATAAAAATTTGACTAGAGAATGATCCCATCAAGGCAACTACTGTTGCAGGCAAAATTAATTGAACACTTGATGTATTCAATGCCAAAAACATTGCCATCGCATTGGTTGCTGTTTCTTTACTTGGATTTAATTCCTGGAGTTCTTCCATGGCTTTAAGTCCAAGTGGTGTGGCAGCATTACCCAAACCTAATATATTAGCAGACATATTTAAAACGATTGATCCTATTGCAGGGTGATCTTCAGGTACATCAGGAAAAAGACGAATTGTGATAGGCCGTAATCCCTTAGCGATTATTCGAATCAATCCCGATTCTTCTGCAATTTTCATAATACCCAGCCAGAGGGCCATAATTCCAATTAAACCAATTGCCAAATTCACCGCAACTTTCGCCATATCAATTGCCGCTTGAGTTACAGCATCAATATTCCCAGTCATGGCGCCGACAACCACTCCAATCAGCATCATTCCAAACCAAATGTAATTCAGCATATTTTCCTTAATTAACGAATGAATTTAAAAAAGTTAATGTTGGTGAAACAGAATTTGCTTCCAATTTTACCACGGTCGAAAGGGGAAGTGTCACCTGATATTTCCCATGCCCACATGGGAAATTAGATATAATTGGAATTTCCAATTCGCCACAAACATCCATAACAATTTCATCCGTTGATTTTCCAAATGCTATGTTCTGTTCTTTCATGTCCTTTAACTCGCCAATTATTAAACCCTTTATATTACTAAACATTCCCGCCTCTTTCATATGAATCAACATTCGATCGAATGCATATTTATACTCACCAATATCTTCCAAAAATAAAATGCTACCACTTGTATTTAATTGATCATTTGTTCCAATACGATTTACAAGAAGACACATATTTCCTCCCCAAATAGGCCCTTCTGCTATTCCAGGGATTAATGTCCTCATCTGTAAATCAGGTGGCGATTGGATGGTTACGGACTCCTGACCAAATAAAGTTCTTTCTAATTGATTAAAATTATAATTAATCATTCCGTTTTTAAAAGAGGTAAGCATGGGACCATGAAAAGTTATAAGCCCAGTTTTTTGGGTGATTGATAGTAGCAAAGCAGTGATATCACTGTAACCCATAAATATTTTCGGATTCGCTTTGATGAGATCATAATCCAAAAGGGGCAAAACACGATTAGCACCATATCCACCACGAGCACAGATAATCGTATCTATATCGGGATTGGCAAACATGCCATTGATATCATTCGCCCGTTGAGCAGGTGTTCCTGCATAAGTATTCTCTTTTAAAAATACACTTTCACCCAAAATAAGATTATAACCCTTTTCATCAAAAACGGAAACGGCTGTTTTTAGGTCGGATTCATTCATCCATGAAGATGGGCTGACTATTCCAATAGTACTTTTTGGTCTTAGAGCTGGTGGTTTAATCAACTGATAAAATATTTTCTATTGATACAGAATGTAAATGTGTATTAAACAAATCTGCGTTAAAATTAATATCTGATTTATTAAATGATTCTTCTTTAACAAATCCTTGAGAATGAATATACTTCCCATTCTCATTTGCAATGGCTATATGAGAGACTTTTCCTTTAACACCAAAAAAATGTAAATCTCCCATCTTGGCTTTATTTTTATCTATTAAACTAGAGATAAAATAGTTTGATTGATCTTTTGAATCCCTCGGCAACATGATACCAAATGCATGAAAAACCGTTTGAATTAATCCGGAGCAATCAAATCCCTTGGGGGATTTTCCACCCCAAAGATATTGGCATCCTAAAAAATTTTGCGCAAGAATTAACAGAGATTCTCTATCAATTTTATTTGGAGTTTGTCTTGTTTTACATGAAGTCCAACCTATAAATCCGTCGGGTAATGTTACCTTTAAACAGTCCTTTAATTTTTCTGTTTTTAATTGGTTACCAAAAGTTAATTCTCTCATGGGAATGGTTAGACCTTTGTCTTGGTAAACTACATGATTCAGATCATCACAGATATTATTTGAATCATAAATTTTATTTGAGATAATGCCGTAAAACCGATTTATCCATCCTTCATATCCATCTTCCTGACGGATTTTAACCCATTTTGGTACTTCGTCCAAAATCAAGCATGATTCGCCCAACAACGCTTGGGTTAAAACGCTTGAATCAAAATCATTATTGCTGTACACATTGGCGACACAGACGTTAATTGTAAAATAAGAATTCATATTTTTTAATATTTGCTTACCGATAATTTATGAATTGAGTTATCCAAATAGGGATAGATTATTTACAATATTTTCTTTTTGGTTGAAAAATTAAATTACTGACTAATCCAGCCGATTATCTCATTTAAATTTTTGAATACCGGCGAACCAGTTTTTTTAAGTCTTTCTTGGCTCATATGGCCATTGGACACCAATACACAATCAGCGCCAATAATTTCAGCCACTTCATGATCGTGAATTGTGTCACCAATAAATAAAACTTCATGGGGACCATAATGCAATTCATCCACCCAGGCCTTGCCTGCTGCTTCCTTCCCTTCAGCATAATGGTTGTCCTGGCCTATAATCTTAATAAAATAATCCCGAATATCATGATACTGCAGAATGTCATCCAGCATGAATTGGCTGGCGGCAGAAAGCAAGGATTGGGTAAATCTACGGTTTTTAAAATACTGCAATGCTCTTTGCGACCCTCTATGCAAATTCGGTTCATGATGCCGCGCCATATAATCTTTTATAAACTCACTACCGGAAATGGAAAAGGGTTCTTTTTCAAAATCAAAACCTAGCTTAATATAATAGTCCTTAACCGGAAAACAAAAATTGTCCAAAAACCACTCTTCAGTCATTTGTTTCATATTTCTTTTTTGCAGAACATTATTCATTATATCCATACAAAAATGCCGATCATCCAAAAGGGTACCGTTCCAATCCCAAATAATATGTTTATATCCCATGATTCAGTATAAACCTTCGGGAGTTTTAATAAAAAAGAAATAAATTTTGCGTTTATGAATATAACAATTAACCAACTTTCCGAAGACCTAAACCAGAGACTAATAGCACCTCTGCCCGGAGAATCTGCCCATCAGACTATGAGAGTTGAATCTAAGGTAAAATTTAATTTTCCTTATTCAGTTAAAACGGCAATTCCTGCTGCTGTCTTAATTCATTTATTCCCTGAAAATAATGATATTCAATTTTTCCTGACAAAACGCACAAATGAAGTTGAACATCATAAAGGGCAAATTTCCCTGCCCGGTGGCGCATGGGAAGATGGAGAACAACTCCATGAAACAGCCTTACGAGAGACCGAAGAAGAAATCGGTGTATCCAGAAACATTATTCAACTCATTGGGGGCCTCACACCCTTTTTTACTCCGGTGACCGGTTTTATGATTCATCCATTTATTGGGTGGTCTACTGAAAAACCTGAAACTGAGATTCAAGATAAAGAAGTTCATGAATTATTTTCTGCATCTATTTTTGAATTAATCGATGAAAATATATTTATGACAGAAAATTGGGCAATTAGGGGGTATGATGCTAATGTTCCATTTTATAATTTCGGTGGTCGAAAAGTGTGGGGAGCGACGGGAGCAATCCTTTCTGAGTTTAAATCTATCCTTAAGGAGATAATATAATTGAATAGAATCGGGATTGATCTTGGTGGCACCAAAATCGAAGGTGTTCTCCTCGATGAACAACATAATGTGGTCCAACGAGAACGCGTTCTTACTGAACGTGAAAATGGCTATGATTCCATCATAGATAGAATTGTAGGGCTTACAAAAACATTACTTAAAGCGGGAGAGGTTGATGGTCCAATTGGAATTTGCACACCGGGAGCCATCGATCCTACCAATGGTCGTCTAAAAAACAGTAATACCGTATGTCTTATCGGTAATCCTCTTCGCGAGGACCTTGAGAAAAAACTGGAAATGTCTGTACTAATGGAAAATGATGCCAATTGTTTTGCCTTGGCAGAAGCAACCATGGGCGCGGCACAAGGTTACGGAGTTGTATTTGGTGTTATCCTCGGTACCGGTTGTGGTGGTGGTATAGTTATAAATAAAAATATTCACCGCGGACCAAACCACATTGGTGGCGAATGGGGGCACCATGTATTGTATCCCAATGGAAAATCTTGTTACTGTGGTAATAGTGGATGTACAGAACAATACATTTCAGGCACAGCGCTGGAAAACCACTGGAAAGAATTATCGGGTGAATTTCAAACAGTGACCAATATTGTTAATAATCAATTATACAAAGAGCATCCGGAATGGAAAGAAATATTCATGCTGAACTTTGGTCGTGCTTTGGCCAATGTTGTAGATATCCTCGACCCGGACGCCATTGTGATTGGCGGTGGTGTATCCAAAGTTGATCTCCTTTATACAGAAGGAAAAGAATCTGTTTATAAGGAAACTTTCAGCGATAATGTGGTGACGCCTATTATTAAAAATAAATTGGGGGATGCAGCCGGTGTATATGGGGCCGCTATGCTGGGGGAAATTCTTTGAAATTTTCCAAATGGCTATATGATCTAACAGGGACGGATCAATTGATAATTTTGGCTTTTTTTACCATTGGATTGGGGTTATCTTATTTCACTATTCTTGCGTTACGGGTATGGCATAAGCGGGTTCACAGTAATACAAAATATTTCCATGAAATGCGCATCACGCCTTTCGGACTGGTGGGAATTGCGGCTATTTATTCCATCATACTTTATATGTCCATGGGGGATTTTGTTACACGGTGGGTGGCTGAGATAAGTCAATAATTATTATTCAAAAAAATTGAAGACCCCTTCGGGTTCCACCATATCGGGGGAACCTAAAGGGGATAAAATAAATGGAAAAAACAAAGTTTTCCTACAGTATCATCTATACTGGTCGGGAGTCTATTTCTTTCTTCGTTTCATCTGCATCAGCTTCCAAGCTACTTTAGGAATTTTTTCCAGTTCATTCATTTCTCCCGCACCCTTAAGCCATTCACCACCATCAATAGTTACAACTTCACCATTGATATAGGCCGCCTGATTGCTGATTAAATAAGACGCCAAATTGGCCAATTCAATATGCTCTCCCACTCGTTTTAAAGGAATCCTATTAATTAATTTTTTCTGAATTCCCAATCCGGGAGGTGCGAGTCTAGACCATGCTCCTTTTGTTGGGAAAGGTCCCGGTGCAATCGCAACAGTACGAATCCCATACTTGGCCCATTCTACTGCCAATGATCGTGTCATGGCTAACACACCCGCTTTGGCGCAGGCAGAGGGTACCACATAACCTGAACCTGTCCAAGCATAGGTGGTAACAATATTTAATATGACTCCCCCATTGTTTTCCCGCATGACTTTTCCCACTGCTTGAGTACAAAAAAAAGTTCCGTTTAATACAATGTCAACAACTGTTTTAAACCCGTTGGAGCTCAAATCTTCGGTAGGACTTATAAAATTCCCCGCAGCATTATTTATTAGAATATCAACTTTACCAAATTCATTTACAGTTTGGTCCACCATATTCTGAACTTGATCCGGATCACGAACATCACAACTAACTGCCAATACTTTTCCACCATGTTGACGTAATTCATCTGCTGTTTCGTCGATCACTTCTTGACGACGGCTCGATAGTACCAAATCTGCGCCCAATTCAGCAAAGCGGGTGGCCATGGATTTTCCCAATCCCGTTCCGCCACCAGTGACAATAATTGTTTTCCCTTTTAATAATCCTGATTCAAACATAGCTAATTCCCTTTTTCATGAACAAACAATCTAAGTCCTAGAAACAAAAAAGCCCCGCCGCAATTTGCGGAGAGGCTTTTTATTCATTTTATGAATGATGAGTTATTTAGTTGTTTCCGTCGTCATCCTTATCATCACCTTCGTCACCAACCTCCATAGCGGCCTGCATAGCTTCTTCAGGTGTACCACCATTTGCTAATACATCATCAAAAGCGGATTTTGCTTCTGCTTTGCCTTCTTGGAATTCCTCTTCTGTCATTTCACAATCATCACATTCAACTTCCATTTGATAGAAAACTGCTGCAACTGCTTCAAATGCATCATCAGGTGTGCCACCATTTTGCATTGTATTCATGAAAGCTTGTTGAAAAGGATCTGGGCCTTGTTGGTCGTCATCACCGCCACAGCCACAATCTACAGGATTGCCGTCAGCATCATGATCCCATGTTGCGTAGGGGCCATCTTCTGGTTGACCGTCACCATCAGAATCTAACCAGTATTCACCATGGCCTTCGCACATGGCTCCACAGTTACCATCCCAATGGTTGGTTGGTGCCGGAGGGCCTTGGTGGTCACCGTCACCTGTCATATCACCTGTCATATCACCTGTCATATCACCTGTCATATCGCCATCATGATGATGGTTTTGCCAGTCTTCATCGGAGTTCCCTACAAAGTCACAGCCTTCGTGACCGCAATGGCCATGTTGTTGATTTCCGTCACCACTAAAGATATGATCGCATTGGTCGCAATGACCATGTTGATCGTTATCACCGGAAAATACGAATTCACATTTATCACAGTGACCATGATGATCACCCTCACCAGCGAAAGCATATCCACAGACATCACAAGTGGGTTGACCTTGATCATTGCCTTGGTCGGCGGCAGCGGCTACAAATTCTGCTTCATCAACTACGCCATCTTCTCCGGCATAATCATCAAAACCAGCATCGAATCCTGGATCATCGTTGCCTTCTTTATCCTGGCCAAAAAATGCGCGCGCTTCTTCCCGGTCAATTCCACCATCACCATTGGCATCAACATCGCCAAAAGCTGGTGGCCCTTGTCCGTCGCCACATGGTTCACCGACGTCATAGGCGCCATTGCCATTACAGTCGTTATAGTTTGCACAACCACCCTCAGGGCCGGGATCGGCTTCTGAGTAAGTTGCATTTGGATCACAGGGTGGAGGACCAGTTGGTGGACCACCTTGAGTACCGTCTTGAGCCAAAGCAAAAGACAAGATCACTATCCCTGTTAACATTAACTTGATTATTTTCATTTCATCCTCCTTGATGAGTTAGTTATTTGATTACTGATCAAGTATTTCCCCGCATAAGTCCCGAAACTTATTCTATTTTGAAAAATTATCACGTGATGGAGCTCACACTATCTCCTACTTTGAATTAACCGGCCCAATTCCGCCGTTGACCGATTGAATTCCTGTTCAAATGAACCGTAATAATCATTCACTTCATAAAAATATTTGGCTGCGTCTCGATCGACAACATGATTGTTGCTCAAAAGCACATCCGGTGATGGGAATAGAATTTCAATACCTGGTTTAAAGTATTGTAAGGTTAACTCAAAATCGGGATTCATCTCAAGAACCTTTTTCATTACCAACACATTGTATAATCGCCGCTCATCTTTTTCCCGCGAGACTAAAATAGTAAATATATCATCGGCGGAATTGACACCACGCTTATTTAAATCTTTTAATATATTTTTATATGAATCAGTTAGACTGATATACTGGGCGGCGGCAGTGGGTCGTACAAATGGTTTTGCTACTGTCGCCTTACCTTTTATGGCATAACTGAGTTGAAGCGCTTGTCCCTCCGGTATATTTCGGATATCATTCGCTAAAGGGGTCACTTTAAAACCAGCTGGATCAGCTACTGATTCGAGGAAGTAAATCACTTTATCCGGATCAATGTATTTGTAATACCCCAATCGTTCGATTACATCTATCAGCATTCGACGGACTAAAATATTTTCCCCAGGGACTTTTCCTTCAATCAGACTTTTATAGGGATCACGAACCATGAGTGTTTTATCTTTTTCAGCCCGTTTATTTACTTCATCCTTAATATCTTTAAATACCGGACTTTCATAAATAAAGCTTAAATCAAATACATCTGAATGTTGAATCCTGTAAGAGTTGGGAAAAGAACGGTTACCAAAAGCATTAAACAATTCTGAATCTTGAGGAACGACACGACTGAAATTGTCTTCACTCTCAGTAATGATATGGGGCGTTATAACAACAATAACTTCTTTTTTTACTGTCTGTTCAGATGAAACTGCAAAAAACCTACCGATAATAGGCAAATCTTTTAGAACCGGTACGCCACCCTCATTCTCCGTGGTTTTTTTATTAATTAATCCACCAATTATAAATGGTGTATTATTAGCCACCCTAACAAATGATTGCACTTTCCTGTTATTAATGATTGGCGCTGATTCCACATTTCCACTGGTAGCCGCACCAATTCGTTCTTCCGTTTCACTAATGATTGTTTCAACCTGAATAGTAACACGGGAACCATCTTCACTGATCCTTGGACGCAAATTTAAAACAATGCCAACGGGGATATAGTCCACCGACTTGGTTGTTGAAATCTGTGTATCGGTCGTTTTAACAATTGGGATTTGTTGCCCTACTTGAATTCGCGCCTGACGCCCATCCAAAACGAGTACGGAAGGTTTGGATAAAATTTCGGCAGCTTTGTTGCTGATTAGTGCATCAATATTTGCTCGGAAATTGGATGCGCTCCCCAAAAGTGTACGATCCAGTACAACAGTGAAGGGCGAAATCGAACCACCTTGGGGCGGTGGGAATGTGGCCGAATATCCTTGCCCAGCATTTGAAAAGTCAATTCCCAATTCATCCAATTGATCGGAATTCAATTCAAGAACCAATGCTTCAATAACAATTTGATTGGCGGGAACATCAATTTTATTTTGGATCAAATCGATGAGTTTTGCCAGTGAATTAAAATCTCCCGGTTTAAAACCAACCAAAAGGCGCTGCATGGGGTCGCCACTGGTTGTATTATCTAAAGTAACACCTCCGAGATCCACACCCAAAGCGGACTTTTTACTCGATGATTTAGCTTTACTTTTTTCAATTAATGAAACGGTCTCAGTGTCGGGTAATTTAATTATTATCGGCAATGCATTTGGAGCATTCAAGTCAGAATTCTTATTTGAAAATTGCGGTGAAAAATTATTTTGGCCTGCAATTTCACCTTTACCCGCTTTGAATTCTACAACTGAATATCCTAAGGTTTTTAAAATCGCTAAAGCGCGATCGGTCTCGATATAACTCAGTTTAATTACTTCAAAATCCAAATCCCTAAATGAATTTAAAGCACCGACGGTGGATCTTTTTTGGATATTAGCCGGAGGGCGTCTATTCACAGAAGCAGGAGGGCGCTGTTGCCCAATAAGGATAGAAAAAATAATAAATAGATAAACGAATGGTCTTTTCATCTGGGCACTACCATATTTACAGGAAGGGAAACTGACATACCATCAAAAACCACTGAAACGTGGCCTTTTTCTTTAAAGTCATAATATTCTTTTTTGGTACTGTTATATTTATATGTTGGAAGGAAAAACGCTAACACCTCAAAAGTGGATCCCTTTTCATCATCCAAGGCAACAATAATGTTTGATGCGGAGGTGAAACCATGAACGTCAATTGAACCACCCACTTGATCCATAATCATTTTTGTTGAAATATAATCACTAATGGAGTCTTTATGGACTTTACGCTCAACCTTTGCTGTGAGTTTGATACTGTCATCCAGGCGGACAATTTCATCAGAAATACTTAAATTAATGGTGAATTCCGTATTGCTGGTAGAAACAGACTTTGCCGTATCAATGATATTGTCGCCACAGGATAGTAAGCATAAAGCTAGTACCGCAAGTGCCACTTTTTTCATTAATCGTTCATTTATAACATTTATAGACAGAACGCTCATATTATATATAGTTAGTTTTCATCCATTATCCTCGGAAACAACGTACCTAAAGTGTAAACTATTTCTTGGATTAAAGTAAACACTTTTTAATCATTCTCTAATCTTTATAATTAAAGGATAATTTAGGTTCATGTCTTGTGATTCTATATAATCTCAAATAACTTCATCACAGTATATGTTCTATAGTATCATAAAAATTCCACAGACTCGGGGTTAAAATGCCAAAAAAGAAAAAAGCAAAAATCCTTGTTCTCGATACGAATGTCATCCTCCATGACTCAAGTTGTATTCACCATTTTGAAGAAAACGATGTGGCCATTCCCATTACAGTTCTGGAGGAATTAGACAATTTCAAACGTGGTAATGAGCAGATCAATTTCCATGCCAGAGACTTTTTAAGAGATTTGGATGAAATAACAGGGGACAATTTATTTAAGCAAGGCGTTTCTCTTGGCCAGGATCGTGGCAAGATCAGGATTGTAGTGAACCAAACCTGGGATGAAGATCTCATTGAAGTTTTTCGCGACGATATTCCTGATATCCGAATCCTGAATACGGCCATGCGATTACAAAAGTTGGAGAAGACTACTTCCGTAATTCTTGTCACTAAAGATACAAACCTGCGGATGAAAGCCAAGGCTTTGGGAATTTTAGCCCAAGATTACACTACAGATAAAATTGAAAGCGTCGATAAAATATATACAGGCAGGCGAACAGTTGAAAATCTACCAACGAAAATAATCGATTCACTTTATGCCAATCCCTTTCATGTTGATGGCGATAAAATTCCTGAAGTTACTTCTCCCCTTCCCAATGAGAATTTTATCCTGAGGAATGAACATAAATCGGCCCTTGCTACTTATGATAGCATAGAAAACCAATTTCACAAGATTGATAAAACACCCGCTTACGGCATTACGCCTCGCAATTCTGAACAAGCTTTTGCGTTGGCTGCCCTTATTAATCCTAAGATTCAACTGGTCACACTATCAGGAAAAGCGGGAACGGGAAAAACACTTTTGGCTTTGGCCGGCGCATTGGAAGCCCGTTCACAGTTCCGACAAATATACCTGGCGAGACCGATTGTACCCTTGAGTAATAAAGATATCGGCTATCTCCCGGGGGATATTCAATCCAAGATTGACCCCTATATGCAACCGTTATGGGATAACTTGGGTGTGATACGCCACCAATTCAAAGGGAATGATCCTAAATCACAAAAAATAAATGAAATGATAGAAGAAGATAAACTGGTGATTACGCCACTTGCATATATCCGTGGCCGCAGTCTTCAGAAAGTTTTTTTCATCGTAGATGAAGCCCAAAATCTTACACCCCATGAAGTTAAAACAATAATCACCCGGGCAGGGGAAGGAACCAAAATTGTATTTACCGGTGACATCAACCAGATTGACCAGCCTTATCTTGATAAATTGTCCAATGGATTGAGTTATTTAATCAACCGTATGACCAATCAAAAAATCTTTGCCCATATTACATTAGAAAAAGGAGAAAGGTCTTATTTGGCTGATTTGGCCAGTGACCTATTATAAGCATGACTGACATCAATCAACTTAATGATGAAAATTCTTTGAATTACAATTTGGATTCGTTCGGTTTAATTACGTTAGATAAACTGGTGAAATGGACCAAGTTTGTGGGTATCATGAATATCATCACCGGTGCCATTTATTGCCTGTCGATCCTGCTTTTTGCAATCCCTACTTTTATCATGGGTGTCATAACCATCGTCATGGGAACTAAGTTAACCAATGCGGCCAATCACCTCCAATTTGCTATCCAAAATAAAGATGACGTCAGTTTTACGAATGCCATGGATCATTTTCGATCTTATTTCCTCATCAATGGAATTTTATTGATTATTACATTTGCATTCATTGCCCTGTGTTTGATCTTTTTCAGTTTCTTTTTTGGCTCAATTATGGATCTAATAAACGATAGTGGATTTGATTATACAGTCAAATCTATCATTGCTAGAATCTGACTGAACACACTTTGAAATTTTTAAAGAAATTTATTAACATTAAACAGGGTGAGGCCAAAATGGTCCTTACCTTTTTCTTTTTCTCTTTCTTCACCGTAGCCATGGCCATGGTAGCCAAAACGGCAAGAGATGCTTATTTCTTAAGCCGTTTTGAAAAGTCTATTTTGCCCCTCATGTTTTTGGCTGTTGCTATAGTGCTTGCCCCAATCCTCACCTACTATACCAACCTTTCTAAAAAATTGACACCGCGGGTTCTTTTCGCCATGACATGTGCCATATTTGCCAGCTCATTAATTCTAGTTCAACCTATGATCACAGGCTTTGTAATTCCTGTTGTGTATATATGGGTTGAAGTTGTGGTGGGTATTATGCTGATCCAATTCTGGACATTTGCAGGTAACTCATTCGAGCCACAACAAGCAAAACGACTGTTCAGTATCATCGGTGGTGGTGGCTCTTTTGCTATCATGATTATAGGAATGAATCTTAAACCATTTGTTAGTGCTTTTGGTACGGATGAATTATTGTTTCTTGCGGCAGGCTTTTTGGGATTAGCAGCTTTTTTTGGTCTAAAATCTATGCAATATTTCAAAAAGGAGCCGGTTAAAAAAGGTGCAACAAAATCCTCTCAAAAAAATGGGGAAAAGAAAAAAGGGAAACCGGATCCATTTTTAATAGGCATTGGAACTATCGTTGCTCTTTCTGCTGTTGTGACTACCTTAGTGGATTACCAATTTAAAATTATCGCTAGTTCTTCTTTCCCCAGTGAAGCTGAATTGGTTTCATTCTTTGGCACATTTTACTCCATCGCCGGGGCAGCCTCAATTATAATGCAGTTTTTTATCACCGGCCCTGTGCTTTCTAGATTTGGTATCCTAATTGGATTGCTGATACTACCATTTTTCCTCGTTGCAGGCGTAACGTCAGTTTTAATCGCTCCGATTCTTATGAGCGCCAGCATTGCCAAATTTTCTGATCAAACTTTTAAGTTTACGATAAACGTTTCTTCAATGGAATTGCTGTGGCTTCCCGTTCCTGCTAATATTCGAAAAACTATAAAACCGCAAGTGAGTGGTACAGTAAAATCCATATCAGAAGGCTTCGGAGGATTGGTCACTTTTTTTCTGGTTAAAATTATTGCACTCCAATACTTAAGTATCATTTCACTTGGTGCAATTGCGGTGTGGATTTTAACCGCCATCAAAGTGAAGTCCGGATATGTTGAGCAATTGCAGACAGCCATTGCCAAAAGACAGATCGATTTTGAAGACTTGAATGTAGATGTTCAGGACGCAGCTATGGTGAAAACGATTGAAGAAACCCTTTCTTCAGATGATGAGATTAAGCAGCTTTTTGCACTGGAGATTATTGAAGGATTACCCTTGGCCTCCTGGAAAAAATCTATCAATCATTTATTTTTTGAGGGCAGTGTTGAAGTTCGAAAACGCATTTTATCCATGGCTTGGGATGAAGAATCCATATTATCCAATGATGATATCATTGAGGCAATGAAGAAAAACGATGAAGTTTCTGAAGAAGCTATTATGGTCGTGGGCCGACGAAAGCTCACAAATGTATTGCCAGATTTGGAACCACTACTTACAAATGAGTCCCAGAAAATTCGTGCGGTTTCCGCAGCAGCAATCCTTCATTTTGAGACTGGGCCGTCAAAGCGGGCTGAATCGATTCTAAATGAAATGCTGGATAGTGATGATGAATTGGTACAAGCCACTGCCTTAAAACGATTGGTTCATAATGATAGTATACTGCCCCAAGATAAACTGATACATTTTCTTGAGAATGAAGGCCCTTTGATTAGCAACGTGGCATTGACGATTGCAGGAAAACGGAATGAACCCGAATTAGTCCCGGCGATCATTTCTAATCTGAATTTTCCGAAAACCAGCCTCCAAGCACGTCTGATGCTCAATAAATTTTCTGATGACTTAATAATGGAAGAATTCCAAAAATTAATCGCATCTCCGAATTTAAGCCGAAAACTTCGCCTTGGGATTATCCGTACCCTTCGTGAATACCCCAATGACCAAACAATTGATATACTACTATTGCTATTGAATCGTGAAGATCAAGATGTATATAATGAGGTGGTTGATTCCTTATTGGCCGTAGCTCGGGCCCATTCAATCAGCGAAGATAAAAAGGCGGAAATTGAGAAAGAAATCCAGGCAATGGCACGTAAAGTTTATGCCCTGAATGAAGCCATAAAATTGATCCCCGATGACGATAACAAATTCCTCATGCACGACCACTTAAATAATGAGATTCAAAACACATTACCGACCTTATTAAAACTTGGTGTCATGGATGTACCTGACACACCAATTGAAACTTATATCCATACAGTAAAGTCCGGAGATCCAGCCAAACTGCCCTTTTTACTCGAATTTTTTGAAAATATTTTTTCCCTTGAAGAACGAGAAATTATCAACCCCCTCATTGAAAGAATTTCTTTAGAAGAAAGAAGCGAAGTGGGTCACAGTAAATTTAAGAATCTTCCTCATAACCTTGAGAGCGAATTGACAGAATCTGTTTATTCACCCAATAAATGGGAGTCGGTGATTGCTCTAGATTATTTATTAAAATCAGAAAAAATAGAGGTACTTCAAGGGTTGGATTGGGATAATGTTCCTGCATCAAAAGCTAATCAGGAACTACTTACAAGAAGAATCCAAAAAAATGGTACGAACCTTGATTTCATTCCTACAGAACGTTTTAAATTAGAGGCTATTGAGTTAAGCATGTATTCCACATTAGAAAAAACAATTATTCTGAAATCCGTTGATTTGTTCAAAACAATCCCGGCGGAGAACTTATCCCGCGTCGCCCAAATTACTGATGAAGTGCAGTACGATGCCAATTCACCCATTTTCGCCGAAGGGGATTATGGTGACTCTCTATTTATTGTTGTGGATGGGAATGTGAAAATTCACAAAGGTGAGCAGGAATTAGCCATGCTAGGGAAAGGCACTTGCCTCGGTGAGATGGCACTTTTGGATGATGAACCACGGTCAGCAGATGCAACCGTAACAGAAGATTCAACTTTATTTAAAATCGAACAAGAAGGATTTTATGAAGTAATGGGTAGCCAAAGCGATATTATGGAAGGCATTATTAAATTGCTCACTGGCCGCCTACGTGTGGCCAATGAAAAACTCATGTCTAAATAAAATTTGGATGCTATTGAAAACTAGGGACTAATCTTTTTTCGGAAGAATTTTTCCCAGCTTTTCTTCCGTTTTTTCTTCTACTTTTTTCACCACTGACTCCTTTGCTTTTTCGCCTGCTTCTGATGCCTTTCCTTTTAGGGTTTCAACTCCAGATTGCACCCCTTCTTTCAATGATTCAACACTGACTTCCTGTCCTGTATAAATCATATAGGCTACCCAGAGAACAAGAATGGCACTCACCACCATAACCAGTTTAATTAGTTTTTTAATGACGCCCAGTAAAATGATAATAGCTAGAACAACTGCCACCGCCATATATATTGGATTTGATGCTAACATTTCAATCGATTGATCCATTATTCTTTTTCTTTCAATTTTCGTCGATTTATCCTGCCCGATTTCTGTTCGTACTCATGAATGAAATTCATCACACGTTCATCATCAGGCATTTCAAATTTCATCGTGTCGATCCGTCCGGATTTTGAGACTACATCCTTGCCATTGATTATCAATTCGGCAATACCTACATAGTATCCTTCTTTCCCGGCTTGGACAATTAAAGTACCATTCACTTCTTCAGGTTTATCCAAGGGGGATTGACTGTGAGAACCCACAATTACATGGAGTCCCTCTATTTTATCCGCCAAGGCATAATCTAAATCCGCACCTTGGTGGGTCAGTAAAATGAAAATATCTGTTCCGTCCACAAGTTTTTCCATCTCTGCTTTAATAGCCTCTACGGGATCCTTCAACACAATATGATCTTTTTGTTCAGGGGTATAATACTTAACAGCGTATGGATCCATAATTCCCAGGATTGCAATTTTTATTCCGTCCTTTTCAACTATATGAGAGGCAATAATATTATCGACACCTTCTAAAAAAATGTTTGTTCCTACCACATTAATATTCATCATATCGTACAAGCGGTTGATCTGTTTCGGAGACATGGTCAATTCCTGGTCCCCTGGGAGGATGGCATCATAGGGCAAAAGGCCATAGGCTTCAGCCAAAAGACTATCTTTGAATGATTGGTGTGTCATGGTAAACATATCGCCCGCATCTACCAAAATTGAATTGGGATGGGAGCTGATAAAATTATTAATAAAAACTGTTCGCTTTTCAACTGCACCAAAGGGATGATCCGGGCAATAACAATTTTCCAGTGCCCCATTGGTATTATTGGTATGGAGAATATAGAGTATTTTTTCTTGCGCAAAAATACTCGCAGTTAGAAAGACGGCCAGAATTAGACGAAATCTGGATGGTTTTACATGTCCCATCATATCTAAAATTGGGAGTAATGAAGCCTTTAATCAAAACACTTTTATTTACAATTCCACTTTTTGCACAATACCCGGCAGATTCACTTTTTAGCGCTCCTGATACCTCCCCACTCCAAAAAATATTTCTCTACCCAATTACCAAATGGCAGCGGTTTTCTTATAATGAGTCCTCCTTAAATTGTCAATTTGCACCAAGTTGTTCCAATTATGGTGCCCAAGCAATTCACACCCATGGCACGGTTAAAGGACTTTTTATGACGTCTGACCGAATCATTCGCTGCAATGCTAACGCCTTTTTTTATCATCAAAAAATGGGTGGTCAGTTTCATTCTGATGGAAGATTGATTGATCCTATTAATTATAATTCCACAATTCATTCCCCTAAATCACCGGTTCTTGCGGCAGGGTTATCCATGGTAATTCCAGGATTGGGTAGAGCCTTTGCAGGGAGACCTATGGATGGATTCTATGGTTTCCTTTTGTCTGCATTGTCTATAAGTGCCGGTGTAAAATCGATAAAAAGAGAAAGTATTTTTGCACCACTTTATGTGGGAATGGCTGTCACCATTTATGGTGGTGAAGTGTATGGTGCTTACAGAACAGCAAAATATTATCAGCCTTAGAGTTTTATGTATTTATAGTAATATTTTATGTATTACATAAAATATTTTACTTGTTACGATGATTTTAGTTTATTATACTCCACCGACAAATAAAAGGAATTCATTCAACTTACCATGCCAATTATTACAAATCTAGATGTGATGCTTGCCAAACGAAAAATGTCACTGACGCAACTTTCCAAGGCAATTGGACTTTCTCTGACCAATTTGTCCTTGTTAAAAAATGGAAAAGTCAGGGGCATTCGATATGAAACATTGGAGAAAATCTGTATTGTATTGAACTGCCAACCGGGCGACATCCTTGAATACAGAGCCGATGATGATGGATTTAGTTCGAATGAATAATTTTCAACAACTAAAAGAAAGAGGTCTAAAATGATTCAATCACTCCTAAATGGCGGACCATTTATGATGGTCCTATTGATATTGTTTGCCGCAATATTATTTATTGCAGTAAAAAATATGAAAGAACCTTACCACACAAACGGCATTATTCTCTTGGGCATATTAACCGCATTTATGGGAATTTTCGCTACTTGGATTGGCGTAAATAGTGCTTTAAATGCAATTCCCGACATATCAAAAATTGCACCTCATATTTTATTAAACGGTGTAAATACTGCACTAATAACTACCTTTACCGGCGGTGTGATTCTTCTCATTTCAACTGCCATTTGGTATTACTTCATTAAAAAACATAATTTGCTGGTGGTATAAAATAAATCGCAGTTGTGAGGGTACATTTTATTTTAACTCAGGATTAACCACCGTATTTTCCGTCGCAATTTTTGCACAATAAGTACGCCAGTGTAGCTCAGGGGTAGAGCAGTTCTTTCGTAAAGAACAGGTCGTTGGTTCAAATCCAATCACTGGCTCAAACTTCTTTATTTTATTTTTAAAACGTATAATGCAGAATCATTCACATTCACTTTTTATAAAATCTATTAATGTATTTGCTTCTTGTTGCGCATCAAAATGCTTAGAAATGAAAGCACTACGAACATCTGCAGGCAATTCCGTAATTGATATATAATCGTAAGAAGCAAGAAGTTCAGCCCGAGCACGGACAATCACTAAATATTTTTCACCAATTTCTTTCCATTCTGAAGGAAGTGAAGCAACCAATTCTTCTGTTATTGCAACCCTTTCTATCCAACCGGCTTCAGTCGTAAGGTTTGTACCTGTGTCATTTTGGGTCCATACTTTTATCTTATCCCAAACAATGCAATATTCTTTTTGATCAGGTTCGGCCTTATCATCTTCACAACTCCAACTTGTTAGTCCAATTATAATTGAAACTAATGCCATCAATACATTTGATCTTATTATAAATACTCCATCCATTTTGTGTTTTAAAGAAAAATTGACTCTTATTAAAAGATAGTCCGAATGTTGGACGATCACTTAAGGGAAAGGCAAAAAAAATATTTTCAAATTACGATAAAAAAACGACCGTCTATTTTGGCATTAAGTCCCGATTTTTATTGGGAATTTTTTGTATATAAAATTAAACTATGGTTGGCGAATCTTTTCCGATTCGATTCTGGAATAAATGAGTGATTAAAGCGATAATCTAAAATGTCGAGGCCAGCCTCTTTTACTTCATTCACTAATCGATTATAGTTGTATTTCCGAACATGAACATTGACAAATTTACCGCGGCCCATATTCAGCATATTTTCAAATAAAGCTGCATCTCCCCTGACCCTTTCCATGGGTACACTCACTGCTAAAATACCATCATCGGATAAAAGTGTTTTAACTTCTTTTAGTGTTTGGATTGGATGATCCACATGTTCCAAAACATGCATAAGTGTCACTGCATTAAAACGACCGGCATTTTCATTAAAAAAACCATTTTGAATGTGGTGAAATTCATTTTGATCAAAAACACGACGATTACGTTCAACTGAATCTAAATGAATATCTGCCCCATGGACACGGTGGGCACCGAACCGATTCGATAATACTTCAATCATATGTCCGGTAGAACAACCCACATCCAGGATTGGTCCGCCGTTGGCGTGCTTCTGGATGTAATCTGCAATGCGATCCATTTCCCATTGTTTGAAACGCATAATTTTTTGTCCAAACAATACTTTTGCCCTTACCGTGTATTGATACGGCAAATTGTAAATTGATCTATATGAATTTCTTATTTCGTCGGCCAATAAAATTCCTGAGGTTGCCTAACTGTAGAAAAATCTGTTGCTACATAGACCAAAGTGTAATCATTCTACAACCAGTAAGTCCACCTCAAAAATCAGCACAGAGTTTGCTGGAATAGTACCATTGTCACGGTTTCCATATCCCATATTCGGCGGTATGGTTAATTTGCGTTTGCCACCCACTTTCATCCCGGATATTCCTTCATCCCAGCCTTGGATTACCTGACCAGCGCCAACGGTAAACCGAAAAGGACTCCGACCCGGATTCAAAGAGGAATCAAACTTTTTCCCATCTTCTAACCAACCGGTATAATTTACAGTTACAATACTATGTTTGACCGCTTCCGTGCCTTTGCCAACTACAATATCTTCTATAATCAATTCGCCATCCATCACTTCATCTTCCTTACTGCATCCGGCCACAAGCAGTAAAATTGCCATTGCCGGTATTTGCCATTTTAATTTCATATTAGTTCTCCATTTGAAGGGCCCAAGTTTACATCTTTTGGCTAATCGGATTTACCGTAAATTTCTCCACGTGAAAATCATTATATTCGACTATGTCAGCCACACCGTCTTTATTTAATCAACACTTGCCGCCATTGGCAGACCGCATCCGACCAAAAACTATGTCTGGGTTTATCGGTCAATCCCATCTTGTTGATGATCAAAAAATCCTTTCCAAGTTATTAGAAAATGACCAATTATTTTCACTCATATTCTGGGGTCCGCCGGGGACAGGAAAAACAACCCTGGCGCGGATTATTGCCAATAGTTTAAAAGCTGAAATTCATGAATTATCGGCCGTATCCAGCGGTGTGAAGGATTTGCGACAAGTTATTGAAAAGGGAAAAGCCAATCGTGATTTAGGACGGTCCACCATTTTATTTATTGATGAGATCCACCGTTTCAGTAAGTCCCAACAGGATGCCCTGCTTCATGCGGTGGAAGAAGGTGTTGTTACACTTATTGGTGCTACAACAGAAAACCCCTCTTTCGAAGTCATTTCTCCCCTCCTATCCCGCTGTCGCGTTTTAACCCTCAAGCATCTTACCGAAGAACAACTCAACGCCGTTTTGGACAGCGCTATTAAAAATGACATCATCTTATCAAAGGGAAGAGTCGAAATCAGTAAAGATGTTAAATCGATGCTGGTCCAATCCGCTGGAGGCGACGCCCGAAAAATGCTCAATACGCTTGAACTTGCTGTCAGTCTTGCTGGGGGGGAAAGTGTACTTTCTATCGAAATCCTCAATGAAGCACTACAAAGTAAAACACAATTATATGATAAAACGGGTGATTACCATTATGATGCTATTTCCGCTTTCATCAAATCTGTCCGCGGCAGTGATCCCGATGCGGCAGTCTATTGGCTGGCGGTCATGCTAGAGGGTGGCGAAAAACCCGAATTCATCGCACGTCGCCTCATTATTCTAGCTTCAGAAGATATTGGGAATGCGGATCCAAAAGGTCTTACCATTGCCACATCTGGATTCCAGGCGGTTCATATGATTGGTATGCCGGAGGCATCTATCATTTTATCGCAAGTTACTACCTACTTGGCGGCCGCGCCAAAATCCAATGCCAGTTATATGGCAGTGAATTTGGCTATGGGAAAGATATCCTCAGAAGGCACCCCGGGCGTCCCCCTCCATTTGCGAAATGCGCCCACAGGTTTGATGAAATCCCTCGATTACGGCAAAGATTATAATTATCCCCATAACCATCCCAATCATTTTGTGGATATGGATTATTTTCCGGAAGGAAAGCAGGAAACATTTTATAACCCTACTGAGTTAGGATATGAAGAATACATCCGAGAACGGCTAAAAGAAATTTGGCCCAAACGCTATTCTAAATAATGCGGTTTTTCACCTATAGAACTCACTCACTCCCAAAGGGAAGAAATTTAAAAAATTCAGGTCTCCTGATTTTCCTATTTTCCCTTTCAATCACCACCGCCCAAGATGATCGCCTGCGCCTGAAGCGAGCCGACGTTCTGGAAAACATTACTGTTGATGGCATATCCATGCAATACCTGAAAGGGAATGTCATTTTCCACAAAGGTGAAATGGTCATGAATTGTGACTGGGCCCGGTTCAATAAAGGATCCGAACAGGGCTTTTTATTCGGCAATGTATCCATGCAAAAAGATGATCAGACTCTCACCTGTGATTCCATGTTTGTGGATTCGCCCAAGGATATTATGATCGCCTACAGCAATACCCACGTTTGGGATACAACTTACAGCTTGGTAGCAGACACACTATTTTATTTTTCAGCATTAGATAGCGGTTCTGCCAATGGTAGCGCCACACTCATCCAGGACAAACAAACAATTGATGCAGATCGGATTGAATATATAAAACTGCCGGAAGTGGACGGTGTTTCTTATGCTGCCCGAGGGAACGTATCTATCATAGAAGAAGACCGGTTGGCCACTTGCGGTGAAGCGATTTATGATCGAGAGAATGGCAAAACGGTCCTACGCATTAAACCAGAGATTGTGGACAACAAACAAACCATTGCCGGTAAAGAAATCTTTTTGGAATATGATGAAGATGTACTCAAAAGTTTATTCATCCCAAAGGAGGCCCACGTCACTCATGCTTCATCTGGGATTAGAGAATGGATAGAAATTGTTGATAAAGACACAACAATTTTCCAAGATTCACTTACCCTTTCAGATGATATGACTGGTTCAATTATGCAGGGATTTTTCGTGGATGGAAAATTGGATTCCATGCGATTAGAAGGAATGGCTACTACCCTCTACCACATCTTTGAAGATTCCGTTTACCAAGGAAAAAATGAATCGTCCGGCGATACCATTACCATGCGATTTGGTGAAGATGACTTAGAAAAAATATTTGTCCAGGGCGGCGCGCGCGGCACCTATACTCCAGACACAAGTGGTGCCGATGTGGATGGCCCCATTCAATATCAATCGCAAGATATTGACTATGATGTGGCCAATGAGTACACGGATCTCCATGGGGATGCTACCATAGATTATACCGATATAAACCTAAGAGCAGGATTCATCAATGTGGCTTGGCGCAAAAATCTTTTAAAGGCATTACCAGAATCGAAACGAGATACATCCTATGGTGTGATTCGTCCGGAAATGATTGAAGCGGGAAAGGATACCATGTTCGGAGATTCCATCGTTTATAATTTGGAAACACGCCACGGTAAAATTGTCCGCGGTACTACAAAAGCAGAGGATGGGTTTTATCATGGTAAAGAAATTCGTAACCAGGATACGGATATATTCTATATTGATGATGCGGCCTACACCACCTGCGATTTGGATGAACCCCATTTCCATTTTGAAATGAACAAAATGAAAATGATTAATGAAGATAAAGTGGTAGCCCGACCCATTGTTCTTTACATTGCTAACATTCCTATTTTTGGATTGCCATTTGGTGTTTTTCCTCATCAAAAAGGTCGACGTCATTCCGGCTGGATTATGCCCACTTACGGAACCGATGCCCGCTGGGGTGGCTATATTAATGGATTGGGTTATTACTGGGCTCCCAATGATTTTTATGATTCAAAATTTACAATGAGTCTCTATGATAGGGACGGAATCACATTACGTTCTCGAAATAACTATGTTAAACGATATGCCTATTCAGGTAGTCTTGACCTAGAGACACGCCAACGCTTCTCCGGTTCAACTTTGCCCCAGGATAGGGATATCTATAATTTAGGCAAGCATCGCCAAAGTGATTATGTTGTTCGTTGGAATCATAATCAACGTATGCGAAATAATCAATCTGCCGCAGTAAGTGCCAGTTATTATTCCAGTGGTGATTACAACCGACAAACGGGAATTGAACAAAGCCAACGACTGAACCAGCAAGCAGTTTCTAATGCTACTTATTCTAAACGGTGGCCCAAATCCCGGAATAGTTTGAGTTTCAATTTATCTTCTAGAAGAGATTTAATGGCAGAACGAAAAATAGATCAAACTTCAGTCTTTTATTCCGACCCAACACGGGCGGGGCAACAAGTGAATATTACCAACAA
>Ga0209362_1000026_pt1 | contig 163427 bp, 143 predicted proteins | sample SaaInlV_165m_DNA_FD_184680 | JGI IMG/M metagenome (GOLD analysis project Ga0209362, IMG submission 184680) | Marine microbial communities from expanding oxygen minimum zones in the Saanich Inlet - Saanich Inlet SI037_S3LV_110m_DNA (SPAdes)... | ecosystem: Environmental > Aquatic > Marine >... | reverse complement strand
TCTGGGGAAATCTTTGTTTGATTGCTTACCATATGGCTGGAAATATAGTAATTTTACTATATAATACAAATACTATATTTAGATAAATAAACCCCAAATGTAGGAAAATTAAAATTGGCTTATAATAAAGAAAATTCTTTTGGAAATTAGGGCATGAATAAATCAACTGCATTTATCTTAATTGGTGGAAAAAGTGAACGATTTGGTTCACCCAAATGGCAAGCCATTATTAACGGCCAGACTGTTCTCGATCGAATCTGGAACGCGAGTGATAAAATTGAAAATCGATTCGTGATTGGAAAAGAAAAACCCCAGGAATTCAATAAACCATTTATTCAAGATATGTTAGTATTCAATGCACCCATTAATGGACTTTACACAGCCCTTAAAAATGCAAAAACAGATTGGGTTTTACTTCTATCTTGTGATTTACCCTTAATTGAATCGGGTGTAATTCAAAAATTATGGGATTCTAAAAATAATAAATGTGATGTTATTGTTCCAATTGCCAATGAAAAAGTTCAAGTAATGTGTGGTTTTTATCATAAACGAATTTTGCAAATCCTTGAATCTGAAATTCAAAAAGAAAATTACAGTCTATTCAAGCTACTTGAAAAAATAGATACTTCTTATGTACCATTTGGCAATGACCAACGCTTTTTAAATATGAATACCCAAAATGACTTTAATAAAATTATCTCATTATTATATTAAATTCGATTCAACTTTTTAGTAACAATTTTATAAAAATATGAAAACAATAAAAACACAACCATCTTTACTCTCTAAAATTCAAAATGATTTCATCGGACTTGATACTGTTTACACATTAGCCGACGGTTCAAAAACTCCTAGAGTTTATTTAGATTCCACAGCTTCAACCCTCATGATGGGGAAAGCTTATGATTTAGTCGAAAAGTTCTTAGATCATTATGCTAATTCTCATAGCCTTCTACATTTTTCAGCCAAAATATCAACGACACAATATCAATGGGCACATGATAGAGTTTTGTCTTTTCTTGGTGCCGACCCCGAAATTTATACCTGTTTTTTTACTGGGAGTGGAACAACAGCAGGAATAAATCGTCTTGCTCGTGTTTTTCGCGATTACCAACCAGATAAAGATGTAGTTCTTGTATCAGTTATGGAGCACCATTCCAACGACCTCCCACATAGAAAGCATTCGGGGAAAGTCATTCATGTTAAATTGGACAACCATGAATCTGGTCAACCGGGATGTCTGAGTTTAACTGATTTAGAATTAAATTTAAAAAAATATCATGGACGAGTTAACTATGTTGCTATTACTGGAATTAGTAATGTAACTGGAATTATAAACCCTATTCATGACATTGCCGAATTAGCACATAAATATGATACAAACATATTAATTGATGGCGCTCAAACTGCTGCGCATATGCCAGTAAAAATGTCTGGACATAGTAATTCAGATCGAAATATTGATGCGTTTGTATTTTCTGGGCATAAAACGTATGTGCCTGGAGCTCCAGGCGTTGTTGTTTGTCGTAAAGATATATTACTCGCCATTGAACCAGAAGAAGTGGGCGGTGGAATGGTTGAAAATGTATTCATTGACCATTATGAAATAAAGAATTATTTCCCCGATCGAGAAGAAGCTGGTACGCCAAATATCCCAGGTGCAATCGCTTTAGCCACTGCCATTGAAATTATGGATCGTATTGGAATGGATGTGATTTATAAAGAAGAAGAAGAATTAGTCAATACTGCAATGCTACGAATGTTAGAAAACCCTGATGTCATTATTTACGGAGAAACAGATGTATGTAAATGTACTCGAGCAGGATCAATTTCCTTTAATATAAAAGATATGCATCATGGACTCACTGCTGCAATTTTAAATGATTATTTTAATATTGCGGTTCGGAATGAATGCTTTTGTGCCCATCCCTATGTGAAAGAATTAATTCTAGATGATATGCTTGAAGCAGTTTCTGATCTTACGGATGAAGAGATTGAATCCAATTATAAATTATTGGCAGGGATGGTTCGTGCATCTTTTGGTCTATATAATAAAATGAATAATGTTGAATCATTAATCAATGCGCTAAATGAAATTTCCAAAAGAAAAAAAGAATTTTCGAATAAATACCATGTTGATAAAACTGGCAATTATGTTCATAACACATTTAAGATGGAAGATGAAAACAGTTTTTCTATCACAGATATTTTAGATAAGACCTTAATTATTTAACTAAATTGAGCTGTTTTTTATAAAAATATTTATTAAAAAATAATTTGCATTATTAAACTTTCTTTTGATTATATTTCATGCCCCTTTTTCTGAAGGAATTTGATTTATTGAGTGTAGTATTTTTGTAGTACCCTCTTGAGCACCCTTCTTTTTGTCGTGGTGTAGTCTTTTCAACAGAGGGTCAGGGGATTAAGTAAACATAAAAACTCAATTAACAAAAGGTAAAATTATGAGTGAAGTAAAAACAGGAACCGTTAAATGGTTCAACGATGCAAAAGGATTTGGATTTATTTCCCCAGAAGATGGTGAAAAAGATCTTTTCGTTCACATGAGCAATATTATCATGGAAGGATTCAAAACCTTGAAAGACGGACAAACTGTAGAATATGAAGATGGCACTGGCGAAAAAGGCCCAATTGCCCTTAACGTAACTCCAAAGTAGTCTTTCTGACTCAAGTGAGAGATTAATACTCTCACACCGATATTTAATTATATCTAAAAAGCCCGCTGATTAATCAGTGGGCTTTTTTATTAACTACATTTTATTTATTATTTTATATATCATCTAACTTTTCAATTCGCCGTTGATGTCTTCCACCTGCAAAAGGTTCAGCTAACCACATTTCAATTACTTCATAAATTTCTGACTCTGTCATAAATCGCGCACCCAAAGACAGAATATTGGCATTATTATGTTCTCTAGATAATTTCACTATTTCTGCGGGGCCATTATAATAAACAGCTGCACGAACACCTTTGATTCGATTAGCTGCCATGGCCTCTCCTTGTCCAGAACCACCTAAAATAATTCCCCAACTTTCAGAATCAGCTGCCACAGCTTTTGCACAAGGAAAAATAAAATCGGGATAATCATCTAATGCGTCATGTTCATAGGCACCATGATCAGTGACATTATGCCCTTTATCGATTAAATAATCTCTAATTATATTTTTTAATTCTAGACCAGCATGGTCTGTAGCTATATGTATTTTCATATTATTTTTATGCCTTAAAACGAAAAAAAATCACAAAACTATTTTGGACTTTTTATAAATATTGTTGCTACAAAAGACTTTCTAAATGTTTTCGGATTTTATGTTCAACTTGATCGGCAGTGAATCCAAATTCATGTGCCAATTCTTTCCCTGGTGCAGATGCACCAAAACGATCAATACCTATTGAGAGTCCGCTCGGACCAGCATACTTTGCCCACCCTTGAGTAATGCCAGCTTCTAGCGTTACTTTTAAACAACCCCGATTGGGAATTAATTCGTTTTTATATTCATCTGTTTGACTCTCAAATATTTCCATACAAGGCATACTGATAATTCGACATTTTTTATCAACCATCCTTTTTGCAGTGTCCATGGCTAAGGCAACTTCAGATCCAGTTGCAATAAAAACAATTTCCGGTAAACCATCACAATTCTGACTAATGTAAGCTCCATTTCTTACCCCGGCTTCTATTATTTGATAATCTATCTCTGAAACTGGCAATCCTTGGCGAGTTAATAAAAGTGCAGATGGTATATTTCGATTTTCTATTGCTAGTTTAAAACATATCGCCGTTTCTTTTGCATCTGCGGGACGAAACACATTAAAATTAGGAATGGCACGTAAACTCATAGCATGCTCAATAGGTTGATGGGTTGGTCCATCTTCCCCCACCCAAAAAGAATCATGCGTGAATTCATGAATTACTCTAATATTTTGAATAGCTGCAAGTCGAAGTGCCGGTCGTCCATAATCTGCAAAAACTAGAAAAGTGCCTCCAAAGGGTATAATACCGCCATGTAATGATATACCATTCAGCATAACAGCCATTGGGAATTCTCGAACACCAAATGCGATATTCCGTCCAGTTTTATTATCTTTTTGAAAATCTGAATAATTTTTCGCAAAATTCCCAGTATAATTGGATGGCTCCAAATCTGCCGAGCCACCAACAAGATTTGGTAATAATTCCGCATAATGATCCAGAGTTGTACCAAATGCTTTTCTTGTTGCAAGAGATGTGCCTTCTTCAAACTTAGGATAGGTAATTTCCGAAAGTTTATCTTCTACAGCCAAAGACCAAAAAGCGTCAAAATCTTGATTTTTTCTACAAACTGATAATTGTTTTTTCCAATCTCCTACTACTGTTTCCATGGATTCAAATCGAGATTGAAAATGATTTATCACTTCATTTGGCACATTAAATACTATCGGTGCTAATCCTAATTTATCTTTGGTTGCATCAATTTCATCTTGTGGCAATGGAGACCCATGTGTGTTATGGTCACCTTCCATCCCCGCACTTCCCCTAGCCATGATAGTTTTTCCAATAATAATACTGGGTTTATCCATAACCTGAGCTTTTTCAATAGCAGTCCGAATTGCTTCATGATTATGTCCATCTATTTCTTGAACATGCCATCCAAACCCCTCAAATACAGTTGCATAATTAGTTGAATCAGAACGGGAAACACCTCCTGAAATTTGTATTTCATTTGAATCGTAATAAACAATAAGATGAGAAAGACCCAAATGTCCAGCTAAAGATGCAGCACCTAATGTAATAGGCTCTTGCATATCGCCGTCACCCACAAGAGCATAAGTATAATGATCAACCAATCCTTTTGCTTCATTTAATTTTTCTTTTAAAACATGTCGCAAAAATGTTTCAGCGAATGCCATACCGGTACTCATACCGAATCCTTGACCTAAAGGACCAGTTGTACACTCTACACCTTGAATATCAACTTCTGGGTGACCGGGTGTTTTACTATGGAGCTGACGAAATTGCTTTAAATCATTTAATTTAAGCCAGCCAATTAAATGGAGAATTGCATATTGAAGAGTTGATTCGTGACCGGCAGATAAAATGAACCGATCTCGATTGAACCAACTCGGGTCCTTTGGATCGAATTGAAGATATTCCTTATATAAGATATATACAAAATCAGATGATGACATTGAGCCACCGGTATGTCCTGAATTTGCATGTCTGACTGTATCCATAATCAATCCCTTAATGACTGATACGGAAAATTGGTCCTTTTCTTCAGAACTCCATATTGAAAAATTCTCTAAATCTTTATATTTGCTCATTTATTATTCTGCCAGTTTGTAAAATTTCTTAATTATTTGAATTGGGTCTTTCGCATTAAAGACTTCTGATCCTGCTACTAAAATATCTGCGCCTGCATCTAAAACTATTTTTGCATTATGTAATTTAATTCCTCCATCCACTTCTATGAGAACTTGATCTTGTAAACACTCTTCAGTTAATCTTTGTTTAATGCTACGGATTCGTTCCGTGGTTTCGGGGATATATCCCTGTCCGCCAAATCCTGGTTCTACACTCATAACTAATACTAAATCAATCTGATCATAAAATAATTCTAACTCAGACAATGGTGTTGAAGGTTTGATTGATATTCCTACTTGTTTTCCAGTTGATTTTATCAAATCTATTATTTCTTTTGGTTTGTTTGTTGCTTCAATATGGAACGTAATTAAATCAGCACCAGCTCTCGCAAATGGCTCAACTAATTTTTCTGGTTCTATGACCATCATATGAACATCAATGAATTTATTTGTTTTAGGTCGAAGAGATTTGATTACCGGCGGGCCGATTGTCAAATTAGGAACAAATTGGTTATCCATCACATCCACATGAATCCAATCTGCACCACCTTTTTCACAAATAGTTAGTGCAGATTGCAAATTTGAAAAATCTGCAGATAGAATAGAAGGTGCTAATTTAAAATTATTGGGCATTTTAACGCAGAGAATTTATAAAAAAGAAAGAATTAAAAAAGTGTGAGATAGAAAAATTTACAGTTATTTCTTTGAGCCTAAGATCGGGGGTATTGATTGTTTTATTACCCAAGTTCCTTTTTTAATGTTATGATAGATTCTGAAAAATTATCATCTGTAACATAAATTGGTTTTTTATAATTCAATGTAATTGTAGAGAAAGGCATTGGAATTCTTTTTTTATCCCAACTACTAGAAAAGATATAAGAGTTACTCCCCGTTATTACCAAAGGAATAATTGGTTTTTGAGATTGAAGACTCATGTGAAGCGCTCCCTTTTTTACTTCAAAAATAGGGCCTCGCGGTCCATCTACAGTGATTACTGTTGAAAATCCTTTATTTAATTTCTGAACAATTTTATTTGCTCCAACTCTACCATTATGTCCTGTTGACCCTAAAATAACTTTTGCTCCTGACCATCTCATGACCAAAACTGGAAATATCATATACCAAATAGGGTGTGCTAATTCTATATACCCTTTTCCATTCAATCGTGTCATCCAATAATATGTACCCATTCTATGCCAAACTGCAATAATATGGCTTGGGTATTTTTTCAATATATTTGCACCCTTGATTTCAATTTTACAGGATTTAATGATAAGTTTCCAAAATAGATAAAAAGCACCCGCAATTAAGAATGAAATAGGATAGTAAAAGGTCTTTAGCCAAATTGGAACTGTATCTATTCTGACTTTTTTTTTATACATTAGATATGTGTAAAATCGCTATTTTACCCTGTTACTTCTCGATATACGCGTTTAAAGTTTCCACCCAATATCTTTTTCACATCACGTTCTGAATAACCCCGGTCTAATAACTTTTCTGTTATAATTGGCATTTTTGTAATAGTTTCAATTCCACTTGGCAAAATTTCCACACCATCCCAATCTGCACCAATTCCCACGTGATCTACTCCAATCAATTTAGCAATATAATCGATATGATCAATAACTTGGTCCACATCTGGAACTATTTTAGATAAAGCAGAATTAAGTATTTCATTTTCTTTATACCAATACATGTCACCATCCGTATCATATAGTTTTGCCAATGAATCCAATTGAGATTTAAAAGGAACTTTTTCACTTTCAGCTTTGCCTGAATATGTTGAGTCAATGTATCCTGGGTAAAAGTTTACAAAAGCAACTCCACCATTCTTTTTTAATGCAAACAGTTGATTATCTTTTAAATTTCGAAAATGTGGACAAATAGAATAAACTGAAGAATGAGAAGCTATAATAGGTTTTGATGTCGTTTCTATAATATCATAAAATGTTTGTTCACCTGAATGAGAAACATCTATCATTATTCCCAATTTATTGCATCTATTTACAACTTTTCGGCCAAAGTCTGTTAATCCGATAAAGGCTAATGAATCTCCTTTTTGTGTCTCATCTTTTGCTGATGTTGCCCAATCAGTTGAATTATTCCAAGTAATACCTAAATATCGCATTCCTCGATTGTATAAAGCATCTAACTTTTTCAAGTCATTTTCAATCGCATGTCCACCTTCAACCCCAATCATACAAGATAGAATTCCTCTTTGATCATTATAAATTAAATCTTGATAATTAAAAGGGATCGCCCACTCTTCCGGAACGATTGAACAAAGATTTTCCAATCGAGTTATCATTTCATTAGCACGCTTGAAGTATTCTCCTTCTCCATATTCATAGGGTGAAACCCAAATTGAAAACACCTGGCAATCTACCCCGCCTTCTTTGAATTTTGGCAAATCAGAATGGCTTTCTGGAAGGTCTGTTAAAATATCACGGCCTATTAAAGACCTGAGTAAAACATCGTTATGTGTATCAACGACAAAAGCATCTGAATGAACCTGTGATGCGTTTTTTTTACACGATGAAAACAGAATTAAAATTACGAGTAAAGAAATAGTTCGGTTTTTTTTCATAATATTGAGTTGAGTTGAGAATTAATTAATTGGTATAATTCAGGTTCAATAATTTCATTTGAAAGAAATTGGTTCATTAACTTTAATTGAATTTCACCACGCCTATATACTTCAGCATAAGGAATTTGATGAAAAGAAACCATAGAATATCTAGGGATAAATCGGTCCGGAAATTTCCGTTCTAATTCTAATTCAAGATTTCTTCTTTTTTGATAAACGGGATCATTAACTGCATCTCTCATTTCTAAATAATTTTCAATCGCCATATCAGCAATTGCATACCCATTTTCAATTTGTTTTGAAGAATACTCATTTAAGATTTGAGTCCAATCGCCGTCATATTTCATAATTAAACTATTCAAAACTGAACAATCTTGAAAGGACGCATTCATACCTTGCCCAAAAAATGGAACAACTGCATGGGCGGCATCACCAATTAAGACCGCTTTATCTTCCACATGCCAAGGGTCGCAATAAACACTCGCTAAAATTCCAATAGGATTATTTTGAAAATCATTACATAAAGTTGGCATTATTTCTAAAGCATCTGGAAAATAGTTATGAAATAACTCGATAATTTCAATTTCATTTTTAATGGATTCAAAACTGGTGGTCCCCGTAACTGGTAGAAACAAAGTACACGTAAATGTTCGATCTAAATTTGGAAGCGCAATCAGCATAAACTTTCCACGTGGCCAAATATGAAGCACATTGGGCTCTAATAAATAGTCTCCTGATTCTGATGGCGGAATAACCAACTCTTTATAGCCATGCCCCAATGGTTTCTTTAAATAATCAGCTTTTGAATTTTCTATAATTGCTTTACGTAAAGGAGATGCTGAACCATCACACCCTATGATTTTTTCAAATGAAACTTGATTCTTCCCAAAATTCAATTTATTATTTATTAAGTCAGCTTTTTCTAATTGTTGATTGAAATGAATTTCAACTTTTCCTGTTTCTTCAGCTAAGGTCATTAAATCCATATTTAACTGAGCACGAGAAACAGAATAAATCATTTCATTTTTATTTTGGCCATAAGCTTGAAGATGAGTTTCACCGTTTTTATCATGAATCATCCGTCCTTTCATTGGAATGGTAAACGGCTTGATTTGGTCATAAATGCCCACTTCTTTTAATGCATGAATTCCACGAGCAGAAAGAGCAAGATTAATAGAGCGCCCAGCTGATTGAGTTACTTTTCTCAAATCAGACCGCTGCTCATAAATATCAACAGTATAGCCCTGTTGTGCTAAATAGCTAGCCATTAGTGGGCCTGCAAGACCGGCACCGATACATGTAATTTTTTCTTTATTCATTTATTTCAGATCGCTTAAATACAAAAAATTATTATAAACAGAAATTAGTTTATTCTGAATCATTTGGATATTGTTTTACTGTGCTTTTTTAATATTTTAACAAATTCATACACATCAGAAAATGTATTAAATAATGGATGGGGAGCTACTCGAATTACGTCCGGCTCTCTCCAATCGCAAATGACACCTTCTTCAGAAATATTTTCAAAAATTGATCGTCCCGATTGGATAGTTAAAGATAATTGGCACCCTCGATCTTTAGGTGTAATTATAGATACGGAAGGCAAATTCTCAGAAATTAAATATTCCATAAATCCCGTAAGATGATTACTTTTTTCTCTAATGGCTTTCATTCCAACAGTATTAAATATTTCCATGGATGCCAAAAGTGGTGCTATCCCCATGACTGGTGCATTACTAATTTGCCAACCTTCCGCAGTTTGAATCGGATCAAATTTTGACCCCATATCAAAGCGAGTTTCCTTATTTTGCCCCCACCACCCGGTAAGTCTTGTATCTTGCCAATCGTGATGACGCTCATGAATAAATATTCCTGAAGGAGCACCTGGACCTGCACATAAATATTTATAAGTGCACCACGCTGCAAAATCCACATTCCAATCGTGCAAATCTAAAAGCAAATTTCCAGCTGCATGAGCAAGATCAAATCCAACAAATGCACCTACAGATTGACCTGCTTTGGTGATAGCTTTCATATCAAATGCTTGACCAGTATAGTAATTTACTCCGCCAAGAATTATAGTTGCTAACTCATCACCTGTATCTTCAATTGTTTGTAATACATCAGCCGTACAAAGCGTCTTTTCCCCTTCTCTAGGTGCAAGCTCAATTAGACATTCATTAATATTTAAACCATGTAGCTTAATTTGTGACTCTACTGCATATTGATCTGAAGGGAAGGCTCCTTTTTCAATTATAATTTTTTTCCGTATACCAGAAGGGCGATAAAAAGATATCAGTAATAAATGGATATTTACTGTGAGAGCATTCATCGTAACCACTTCTGATGGTTTTGCTCCTACAAGTCTTGCCGATGTTTCTGTTAATCGCTCATGAAATTGTTCCCACCGACCATGTTGGCCTAAAACGCCTTCTTTTTCCCAGATACTTAATTCTTTATCTACAAAAAATCTCACTGATTTTGGTTGAAGCCCCAAAGAATTTCCACAAAGATAAATTGTATCATTTCCATTATCTTTTTTAGGGTAATAAAATTTATCACGATAAGATTTTAAAGGATCATTTTGATCCAATTGTTTTGCAAAAGAATGTGAATTTTGGTAAATCATTTAAAATAATCGTTGGGAAGTCCTAACCAATTCAATGCATTTTGGAAAAGGAGTTTTTCTTTTATTTCTTTAGAATATTTGGATGATTCTATTAGTTTTCCAGGATTCAACTCTCCCAAGGGGAAGGGATAATCAGTACCTAAAGCAATCTTATCTTCGCCCACTTTCTTTAATAAAAAATCCAATGCATCAGCATCATGGACTAACGAATCAACCCAGAATTTGCCAAGATAATCCAGTGGATCGACATTATTATCCACAGCACAAAGATCAGGGCGAACATCATAACCATGTTGTATTCTCCCTGCTGTAGCAGGGAAACTCCCACCACCATGTGCAAATGCAACGCGAAGGTTTGGGAGTCTTTCAAATATACCACCAAAAATCATTGAACAAATTGCACGACTCGTTTCTGCTGGCATGCCCACAAGCCAAGGAAGCCAATAGAGTTCCATCTCGCTTTTTCCCATGATATCCCATGGATGGATAAAAACTGCTGCACCTAAATCTGCAGCGGCTTCAAATACAGGGAAAAGTGATTCATCATTTAAATTTTTTCCATTTACATTAGAACCAATTTGAATTCCAGATAATCCAATATCATTGATACATCTTTCTAATTCACCAATGGCTAAATCTGTATCTTGAAGTGGAAGCGTTCCTAATCCACCAAATCGTTTAGGATACTCACTAATTATTTCACCTAGATGATCATTTAATAATTTAGAAATGTCTAGTGTATCCTTTGCTTTTGCCCAGTAACTAAACATAATGGGAACAGTCGATAAAATCTGTACATCTACATTAGAATGATTACATTCTGAAATTCTACTATCAGGATCCCAACAATTGGATTTTATTTCACGGAAAAAATTGTCATCTTTTATCATGTGAGCACACCCAGTTTTTTGGTGTTCTAATTGTATCCATCCGCCGTAACCATATTTTTCTTTCAAATTTGGCCAATTTTCAGGCAGAACATGAGTATGAATATCTATTTTCATTTATTTTTTTAATATTTACCAGTTAATGTATTCTAGACATAATCACTTTGACTACTTAAATACATTTATATTGGTTTTTGTTGTATTGCATTGCAGGATTCACAGGTTCTTGCATCTATATTATTCCAGTAAGCTTCAAATAACGGTGGAAGTTGTGTAACTATATTTTCAAGGTCTAAAGTAACTTCATGGATTAGCTTGTCACATGAATCACAATACCACTGAAATGCATCTAAAGCACCTTTTTCCCGTTTGTACTCTACTACGAGCCCAACAGAATTTTTAAATCGCTGCGGGGAATGAGGAACATTTTTCGGGAGTAAAAAGATTTCGCCTTCTTTGATTGGAACGTCAACTCGCTTACCATTTTCCATAATTTTTAGAAGCATATCACCTTCCAATTGATAAAAAAATTCTTCCACTGAATCTACATGATAATCCTTCCTAGAATTCGGGCCGCCTACCACCATGATCATAAAATCGCCTTCATCATAAACAACTTGGTTCCCAACAGGAGGTTTTAGTCGATGACGGTTATCATTTATCCATTTTTTAAAATTAATCGGGGCTAAAATTGGCATATTATTCTCCTAATCAATGGTTGCGATACATTTAAGTTCAATAGCAATCGGCGTTGGCAAAGATGTGATTTCAACCGTTGTTCGGCAGGGCTGATTATCCTTAAAATAATCCGCATAAATTCGATTATAAGTATCAAAATCCCGCTGCATGTTCGTGAGGAAAACGGTTACATCTACAAGATTATCCCAACAACTACCGGATTCTTCCAAAATGATGCGGACATTCTCAAAAACAGAATGACATTGAGTTTCAATATCATGGCCAACAGCATTCCCCTGACCATCCATCATGACTCCAGGAATTACTTTTGTTCCAGGCTTCCTAGGACCAACGCCCGATAAAAATAATAGATTCCCAACTCGCCTTGCATGAGGATACATTCCGACAGGTTCAGGTGCTTTATTTGTATGAATTTTTTCACTCATTTATTTGCTTTCCTATTCTCTTTCATTTCTTTCCAAGTATGCTCATTCGCTGATAATCTTTCCACCACATTATCATTAAGAATAGATGTTTCAAATATTTCATCCACATCATTTATAGTCACTCTCGTGTACCATATATTATCAGGATAAATTACCACAGCTGTGCCCAACTCACAGGCATCCAAACATCCACTTTTATTGGCGCGGACTTTCCCTTTTAACCCATTCTGATTAATGAGCTGAACAAATTTTAAGCGAACATCTTTTCCGCCACACCTAGCACAATCATCTTTCGAACTATTTTGATCTCTTTCATTCACGCAAATGAAAATATGTTTATTGTATTTTGATGTCATCTTATTGTACAGATATTTTTTGGTTCAGTAAAAAATCGTAGTGCATCTTCTCCGCCTTCTCTACCCAAACCCGATTGTTTCATCCCACCAAAAGGTGTTCGCAAATCTCGTACGAGCCAGCAATTTACCCAAATTACACCCACATCAACTTGAGAAGAAACTCGCGTTGCTTTTTCTTTATTTTCAGTCCAAATGGTGGCCGATAGACCATATTCTGTTTCATTCGCAAGTTGGATTGCTTTTTTTTCAGATTCAAAATATTGCAGAGTGACGACGGGGCCAAATATTTCTTCTTGATTCGTTCTGCATGAGTTTTTTAATCCTTCAATAATTGTTGGTTCAACAAACCATCCAGTTTCACATCTTCCATTATTTTTTTTAGAATTACCACCAGTCAGAACATTTCCACCTTCTTGTTTTGCGATTTCAATAAAATCTAATACTTTATCAAAATGACCTTGAGAAGTTAACGCCCCGAATTGAGTTCCTTCATTTAATGGATCGCCCACTTTCAATTCTGAAACGCGTTGAACAAAATCTCTTTTAAATTTATCATAAATAGATTTTTCAACTAATATTCTGGAGCTGCACAAACAAATTTGACCTTGATTTGAAAACGAAGATCTAACCAAAGTATTCAACATTTTTTTATAATCGCAATCGGCAAAAATAATAGCAGGATTTTTCCCACCCATTTCTAAAGACAGTTTTTTAAAAGATGATGCGGTTTTTTCAGCAATCACTTTCCCCGTGGTTGTTCCGCCGGTAAATGAAATTGCTTTTATCTTTTCATGACTTACCAAAGCATCACCGGAAATATTCCCTTGCCCATGAACAATGTTTAGTACGCCATTTGGTAATCCTACATTTTGACAAATTTCGCCCAACCTACAAGCTGTCAAAGGTGTGATTTCTGATGGTTTTGCAACAACCGTATTCCCAGCAATTAATGCTGGAGCAATCTTCCATGTAAATAAATATAATGGAAGATTCCACGGAGAAATACATCCAACTACTCCCAAGGGTGAACGAATAATTTTATTTTGGGCTGTTTCGTTATTTAAATTGGATTCAAATTGAAAAGAGCTACCATAATCTGCGAAAAATTGAAAATTTGAAATCGCTCGTGGAATATCGACGGACTTTGCCAAGGAAATTGGTTTTCCAGTATCTCTAGATTCAAACTCAGAAAATTCATCCAATCGAGCTTTGAGTCCATCTGAGATTTTATTTAAATAGACTGCCCTTTCTTTAACAGATAATCCGGACCAATTCTCGAAAGCATTTTGAGCTGATTCAACGGCATTATTTATATCGTCAGAATTTGAATCAGCAAGTTGTGCATAAACTTGTCCTGTTGCCGGCTCGTAAACATCCAAATATTGATTAGACCTTGGTGAAACAAATTTCCCATTTATAAAATTAGTGAGTTTTTCCATTATTCAAATTCCAACTTAATGTCAACTACTTTTGCTTGCGCCGTAATCGCACTCATAGAAACGCCATCGATTCCCGTCCAGGCATAAGACTCCAATGTATCATAATGAATATTCCCACTGGCTTCAACAAATATCGACTCTCCACCTGGCACATTCCTGATAATTCCGACAGCTTCTTTCACCATTTCAGGGCTCATATTATCCAATAGAAAACCATCTACACCCATTGCTAAACCTTCTTGAAGTTGTTCCAATGTATCTACTTCTAATTCGATGGGAAAATTGTTTTTATTTTTCTGCCGGGATTTATTTACAGCATTTTTTATACTTCCAGCCGCTTTAAGATGGTTATCCTTAATTAAAATCCCAGATGAAAGATTCAGTCGATGATTCCAACCGCCACCAATAGACACTGCATATTTTTCAAATTTTCTGAGCCCTGGTGTCATTTTTCGTGTATCCATCACTTTGAAATTTTCAGGCAAGTCTAAATTGCAATATTTTTCAGTCTCTGTACTTATACCACATAATCTTTGAATTAAATTCAATGCAATGCGCTCATAAGTAAGTATGAGCCCTGCTGGACCCATAATATTTGCAATAGTTTTTCCAGATTGAACCCAATCGCCATCTTTAATTTTTAAATCAATTTGACATGGATTTGGAAAACATAATGGAATAATATATTCTCCACAAAATACAAAACTATCTGCAGAAACCATTTTGGCAACTACAGATACAGTTTCAGTTACAGTTGCATTTGTTGTAATATCACCTTCTGGAACATCTTCTTCCATAAAATGAGAAATTTGTTCACGAATCCAATTAGGATCAAGAAATGTTACTTGCTCATATTCAATTCGTTTTTGCATCAAGCACCAAATCGTCCGCCATCTACGGGGATATCGTGACCATTTATATAGCTGGCTGCATCACTAGCTAAAAAAGCAACGGCAGAAGCGGTTTCTTCCGGTTCGCCAAGTCGTCTTAAAGATGTATTGTTTTTCCAAACTTCATTAATCACTTCGGGTGTAACTCCCATCAATTTCGCTTTAGATTCCGCAAGAAATTGGAGCCTTGCAGTATTTGTATATCCTGGAAGAACATTATTGACAGTAATATTAAATTGGCCTAATTCTAATGCTAGGGTTTTTGCCCATTGCGCGACTGCACCGCGAATCGTATTGGATACGCCTAATCCAGGAATCACTTGTCGAACCGATGTTGAAATAATATTTATAATTCGCCCTTCACCTATTTTTTTCATACCCGGAACAACAGCTTTTACCATAATTTGATTACAAATAACAAGTCGATCAAATGCAACACGAAATTCTTCTTCTTCTGCGTCAAGAAGCGGTCCGCCCTTCGGTCCACCTGAATTATTGACCAAAATATCTGATTGACCTACAATCAGTTTCATATGCCCTGTAATTTTTTCTTTTAACTTTTCAGGATTATCAAAATCTGCACACAATGAAAAATGCTCTTGCCCATCTGCAGTTGAAAGTTCTGATAATGTTTGGTCCAATTTTTTTTGATTTCGTGCTATCAATGTTATGGACGCACCCCGTTTTGCCATAAGCAAAGCGGTCTCTTTTCCAATTCCGTCTGTGGAACCGCAAATGATAGCGTTTTTTTTGTGCAAAGAAAGATTCATGATTTAAAATGGTATCCTAAATTTTTTTTAATTTTTCCGGGTAATTTTGGTAAAGTAGATCTTGGAATGAAAAATGTAGAAAGGTCTGCTAATTCCGAAAATATTTTATGCCGGTCAGCCGTTTTTTGTAAATATGCATGTCCGGATGAACCACCAGTCCCAATTTTAGCACCAATCATTCTTCTGACCATAATAGCATGTCGTTGACGCCAAGTTGTAAATAATTCATCCATATTCATAAGTCGAGTTAATAAGTTATAAGGTGAATGTAAAATAGGTTCATCTCGATAAAGAAAAATCAATAATGCTGCTTGGGTTGCCTTATGAGATAATCTTTTTTTATTTTTTTCAATTAATTCATTATGTTTATTAACATCAATCATTGCTTCAAAAGATGCAGTTGCCATTTCATGCTCTTTTAAATGATATGCGATTTGTTCTGTAGAATGATTTGGATTATTACGAATGGCTTCAACTTCTTTTTCTAACATTTCTCGTACTGATGAACTGTATTGATCCCAAAAATCAAATCCTTCAAATTTTAAAAATGGTGTTCGTTCTAACCATGTTTCTAATAAATCAAATAATGATTTTTCATCTTCTGCTTTTTTTACAACTTTCCTACCCGCTTCCAATAATGGGTTTTTATAATCCTGATTTCCATATTTGATTCTATGATCTGGCGTTAAACCCAATTTATTTTCAAGAATCCTGAATTGTGCGCTTTGAAATCCAGATGATGGAAATAAGTAATCACGAAATTCTAAAAAATCCATAGCAGTCATAGTTTCTAACACGCGAATTTGATCAATCAGAATTTTTTGAATTTCAATTATTCTATCTAATCTTAAAACAGCAAGACTTACGTCAGACTCTTCAATAGAGTTTTGATTAAATGTATTTAGAATTGAATCCAATTCATGCAGAATTTGTTTGAACCAAAGTTCATAGACTTGGTGAATAACAATAAAAAGCATTTCTTCATGAGCAGGTTTTCCTTGCTCAGCACTTTTTAATTTTTGACTGTTTAAAATGTTTTCCAGATTTAAATAATCTGCATAGTTTAGTAATTTTTTATCTGACATAGTTTTGGAACTCTTTTTGTTTTAAATATTCTACTTTGGTGGAATTAATTTATTTTAAGCCCTTAATCCCATTCAAATCCGGATACACTATCCGTCTTTGCGCTAATTTCAATCGTATTATAATCTTGCATTTTTGAAATAAAATAATAAAGAAATTTCGTTGATTCACCTCCATTTAACCAAACTGAGTCTGGGAGACCAAATGTGTCAATAACTTCAGTCTCTGATGGTTTATCTCGTAAAAATTCCCAAATATCGTATCCTGACATATACCCCATAGTATAAAGTGTCTCTTGTATTAACTCAGGATTTGTTTTTTTTGTTGGCGGCATTGAAATGGGTGTAGGCGATGGTGGAGATCCGCAGGAGCAAAGGAATAAACTGATTAAAAATATACGATTGTGCATTGGTGGAAAATAGTAAGAATAAATTCACTCAAACAACAAACAATTAATAAGTCTTTTATTCGTAGTTTATTGTCATTGTAGATGTATAAAAGAAAAAAAACAAGAAAAAGCCTAAGAATTAACATTAACCATTCATTTATATTCCCATCTTTTCTTCATCGCAAAAAAGGTTTACTTTTCAGGTTCATTTTAACAGGAAAAAAATAATGTCAAACAACGTAGATGAGCAACTCTTCTTTTATAGCTCTGAATTTTTAAAAAGCTCACAAGCACGATCTCTTAGAATTTTATCAGAATATTATGGACCATTACAACGCTTACAGAAAAATAATATTGCAGATACCATTGTATTTTTTGGTTCAGCAAGGCTCAAGTCACAAGAAGCTGCAAGGGCAGCAATGGAAACTGAATCTTCGACTGCAGACAATATGCAAATGAAGCGACTAGAAACTGACCTAGAAATGAGTAGGTATTATGAAGATGCGCGCACTTTGGCCGGAAAATTCACAAAATGGAGCAAAGGATTAAAAGGAACAAAACGTCGATATATAATATGTTCTGGTGGTGGACCTGGAATTATGGAAGCGTCTAATCGAGGAGCTGCAGATGCTGGTGGTATCAATGTTGGGCTTACCATAACCTTACCTTTTGAATCATCCGGTAATGAATGGATTACTGATGAGCTTGACATGAAATTCCATTACTTTTTTATGCGTAAATTTTGGTTCTTATATTTGGCTAAAGCTCTTGTTGTCTGGCCTGGTGGTTTTGGAACCTTAGATGAACTTATGGAATGCTTAACATTAATGCAGACCCAAAAAATTAAAAAACGATTACCCATTGTTTTGTATGGTAAAGATTTTTGGGAAAATGTAATTAATTGGGATTATCTTGTTAAAGTCGGAACCATTTCACAGGATGACTTAGATTTACTACATTTTTCAGATTCCATTGATGATGCCTATAAGTATGTGACAAATTTTCTTGAGAAGCATCAATTAGAAGGACCCAATTTTTAAATGAATAAACTACTAATCATTCTTATCGCATTCTCTTTTGCATTTTCTCAAACAGAACCTGTAAAAGATCTTCATTCGAATAAACCTCGCGTTTGGGCTTTGACCCATGCTATGATTCATACTGAACCAGGCGATTTCATCAAAGATGGAACCATTGTTATTCGAAATGGAAAAATTGAAAAAGTGGGACGATATATTCAAATTCCCGGAGATGCTTTCGAGATTGATTTAGAAGGAGCCAATGTTTATGCTGGTTTCATCGATGGATGGTTAGAAGTCAAACAAGATGAAAAGGTTAATAGTCCTGATGATCATTGGAACAAAAGGATGCGGACAGAATACCGAGCAAAAGATGATTTAAATATTAAAGAAAAAGATTTAAAAGCTCTTTATTCCATCGGATTTACAGCCGCACATATTGTTCCCGAAAACGGAATTTTTAAAGGGAAATCTGATCTTGTTATTCTTAATGATAATTTTATTTCTGTTGCAAAAGATGTAGCACAGGTTATGACATTTAAAACAGGAGGTTGGGGTGAACCCTACCCTCATTCCTTGTTAGGGATGATTGCCTTTATGCGACAATCACTGCTCGATGCAGAATGGTACGGTCGATCAACCGCCATTATTGAAAAATATCCCGAAGAAAATGAGCCTATTCCGCTTAATCCATCCCTTGCAGCATTAGAAGATTTTCGTGCGAATCGTCACCCTATGCTTTTTAAAACTCGTGAAGAACATGGTATTTTACGTGCATTAAATATTTCGAGTGAATTCAATTTGAATCCTTGGATTTATGGAAGTGGTTTTGAATATCGGCGCTTGGATAAAATAAGCGAAATGAATCCATTCTTCATTTTACCTTTGGAATTCCCTGCAAAGCCCAAAGTGACTGATCCATACATTGCGCTCCAATATTCCACAGAGCAGTTGAAACATTGGGATATGGCACCTGATAATTTCAAAAAACTCTATGATGCAGGATTAGAATTTTGCCTTACTTCCAGTTCCCTAAAAAAGAAAACTGATTTTCGAAATAATTTACAAAAAATAATAGACCGTGGACTTCCCCAAGATGTTGCTTTAGCAGCTCTTACAACTTTTCCAGCTAAAGCTATGGGACTTAGCAAAACCTTAGGTAGGATTCAAACTGGATATATAGCCAATCTTGTGGTGATAGATGGTGATTATTTTGATCCAAAATCACGAATTATATCTCTTTGGCTGTCTGGTGAAGAACATTATTTGGCACCAAGGTTTCAATTAAGTGCAAAAGGATTTTGGAAACTTAATATCCATAATAAAGATTATGTTTTAGAATTTTCAATACCTAAAGCAAAGAAAGGAACGAGTGGCGGAAAAAACAAATCATCTTCCGGTGGAAAACTGGGAGGCACAATTGCCTTAGATGAGAAGACAGTTAAACTACGAAATATAGATATTTATGAATCCAATATTTCATTCACTTTAGATGGTAAATCTCTGGGATTCAATGGAGCTTTAGCATTTAATGGTAAATTATCACCAGATGATATATCAGGTTTCGCCCATGACGGATCTGGACAAAAAATTCCTTTCCTTGCAAAACGAACAGGGAAAAAAGAGCCAAAACCTAGAGTTCAAGATATTGCAAGTGAAGCAAAACTTTTTTATCCTGAGGGAGCTTATGGCACCACTGGAGATATGATTTCACCCAATGCCGTTTTAGTAAATGATGCCACAATTTGGACTTGCGGTCCAAAAGGAATTCTAGAAGATTGGGATATACTTTTTGTTGATGGTAAAATAAAAGAAATTGCGCCTGATATTACTGTAACCCAAGGGAGCGCTTTAATTATCGATGCCACGGGTAAACATGTAACGCCTGGACTTATAGATTGTCATAGCCACTCTGCCGCTTCATCCATAAATGAAGGGGCTCAAGCTGTCACAGCAGAAGTTCGAATTAAAGATGTGCTTTTCGCAGATGATATAAATGTGTATAGACAATTAGGCGGCGGACTTACCACTGCAAATATTCTCCACGGATCAGCCAATCCTATAGGAGGTCAAAACGCAGTCATTAAACTACGTTGGGGCGCTGGACCGGAAGAATTATTATTTAAAAAAGCACCCCAAGGAATCAAATTTGCTTTAGGTGAGAATGTAAAACAAGCCAATTGGCCTGGATCTCGGTACCCACAAACGCGAATGGGTGTAGAACAAGTTATTCGCGATGCTTTTCGTGCGGCTCAGGATTATCGACATCAACATAAAACATATAATCGGAACTCTAAAGCACAACGAAAGCAAGTCCCGCCAAGAATAGATTTAGAATTAGAAGCTCTGGCAGAAATATTAGAAGGAACTCGGCTTGTTCATTGCCACTCTTATCGTCAGGATGAAATATTAATGCTAACCAGAATTGCAGAAGATTTTGGATTTACCATTGCCACTTTCCAACATGTGCTTGAAGGGTATAAAGTTGCAGATCGAATTGCTGAACATGGAGCGGGTGCATCCACATTTTCTGATTGGTGGCAATATAAGTATGAAGTGATTGATGCAATTCCATATAATGGAACCCTGATGGCTAAAAACGATGTACTAGTTTCATTTAATTCTGATGATGATGAATTGGCTCGTCGGATGAATACCGAAGCAGCTAAGGCAATTAAATACGGTGGATTAGATGAAGAAGATGCTTTAAAATTTGTTACTCTAAATCCGGCAAAACAATTGAAAATTGATAAATGGGTAGGATCATTAGAAGAAGGTAAAGATGCCGATTTTGTTATATGGAATGGTCCGCCACTGGATATTTATTCTCAAGTTCAAGAAACTTGGATTGAAGGGATTCGATATTTCTCAATAGATGAAAATGCGCAATTGGAAGAACGAGATGCAAAAGTCCGACAAGAGTTAATTCAAAAGATTTTATCTTCAACATCAAAGTCTGCTGGAATAGAGATGAAGCCAAATAGTGCATCTCCCCACCGTGGACATAATTGCGAAATCAAAGACAAAGATTTAATTGGATGGGAGATGAATTAATGAAATATATACTATCCATTCTCCTTCTCTCTTCTATCTTTGCTAATGACCAAATACCCGGTACTGACCAAAAACGACCCATATTATTAAAAGGTGGAACACTCCACACTATTTCCGGTGATATTCTAGAAGGTTACGACCTTCTATTTGCAAATGGTAAAATTGTAACAATCGATGAACAAATACAGCCGTCACCTGAAACAGATGTTTATGATATTTATGGCAAGCATGTAGTTCCAGGTTACATTGCCGGATACACACGAATTGGCTTGACCGAAATCAGTGCAGTCAAACAAACCAATGACCATTCTGAAATTGGTGAAATGAATCCTAATGTTCGTGCGAATGTTAGTTATAATCCTGATTCAGATTTAATCCCTGTCTCTCGGTCAAATGGTGTACTCATCGTTAATTCTGCACCATCATCCGGGCGAATTTCAGGTCAGTCATCTGTTATGATGCTGGATGGTTGGACTTGGGAAGATGCCACATTGAAACATCCAACTGCATTAAATTTAAATTGGCCCAATATGCGGTTTAATTTTCGAAAAGATGCAAAAAAGAAAGAAAAAGATCAACGGGACAACTATCAAAAAACCGTTCGGGAGCTTGACCACTGGGTTCGTGATGTTCAAGCATATCATCAAAGAAGAACCGTAAGAGAACGAAAAGCAACCCAAAAACAATTATCAGATCTTCGACTAGAGTCTATGATTCCTTTTATTATTCATAAAGAACCAATTCATATTCATGCTAACGATATACGGCAAATTGAAGCTTCAGTAAAATGGGCAAATAAACATGACTTAAATATTGTCATTGTAGGTGGACAAGATGCTTGGCGAAATCCAGAGCTATTGGTTAAACATAATATCCCATTGATTCTTTTAAGTATTCAGACAACACCAAGACGGAGATTTGAGCCAATACATACACCTTATAGAGTTCCAGCTATGCTTTATGAAGCCGGTGTAAAATTTTGTATCTCAACTAATCCAGGGTATCCATTAGATGGACATGTAAGAACACTTCCAAATGAAGCCATGCGTGCAGCAGCTTGGGGACTTCCAAAAAGTGAAGCCATGCGAGCGATTACTTTATCGGCTGCGGAAATCCTAGGGATTGATGAAAGAGTGGGTTCATTAGAACTTGGAAAGGATGCAACTTTTTTCATTACTGATACTGAACCATTTGTTTTGACAACCAATCCAATAAAAGCATTTATCCAAGGTCGAGAAGTTGATTTAAGTGATAGACAAAAGAATCTTTGGAAAAAGTATAAAGAAAAATATCGTCGTCTCGGTCGATTGAATGAATAAGAATTAAAATCTTTATTTTTTACGGTGATATAACCAATCTATAACACCCGACATTGTTATAAAAACTAATAATAACGATCCCAAAGGAAGTAATAAAATATACCACTCACCCAATATTCCTTTAAAAAAACGACCATTATGAATTTCAAAAACATAATTCCATAGTGGCATTCTATATTCATCTCCAACAAATTGTGGTTGCTGAAATCGATTTTTTAATTCAACGCCTGGTAATGGAAGTACACCTTGTTCATGCGTAAATATAAATGATTCATTCTCAGGAGATTTCACATATCCTGTAACCATATAATCGCCTGGGCGGATGGTATTAAACGAATTGACTGTATCCCCAGTCATTCGGTCAATAACATTATTTGAAATATTAAATATTCCCGAAAATGACCCTACCAATATTTTGGAAGAATCAATCACCTCCAATACGGTTGCGCCCATAACAAAAATTGGCCAATCTTTATTGAATTTAGAAAAGAGTCCATTCGCTTCTATTTTCCCTTTCCATAATCCTTCTGATGTGGATAGAACAAGCGTGTCTGTTTTCGCTAAAAACATTCCATTTTGTATATCACCTGTCCAGGATTCATCTAGTCTATGATTGATAACAGATGGTAAATTAATTTCCTTATCTACCAAGGTTGCCAAAAAAGGTGGACGCATGAAAAAGCCCGTTACGCCAAAAATAATTAAAAATAATGCAAACCAAATTCCAAGTGATAAATGATATTTTAAGAGAAATTGGAATATTCGCCGACCGATAGGATTCGCTTTAGCTCGACCCATTTTCTTATCTTTACGGCGTTTTTTTGGGTACAGCCAAGTATATAATGCTGTAAAGCTTAAATAAAATAGGACTACCCCTGCTAAATCAAATAAAAGTTGTCCACCAAATCCAAAAAGTTTCCCGCTATGAAGATCAAAAAAGAAATCAATCATAGGCATTTCTTCAGAAATACCCGATTGGCGAATATTCATTTTCTTCAGGTGAATGTCATTTTTGGATAAATCAATGGAATATATATCTGTTTCACTCAGAACTAATAAAGTATTCCCTTTTTCAATGAATTTCACAATTTTGGTCGGGGACGACTCTAAAGAGATATTTTTCCAATTTGATTTATCTAAATGGGTTTTAAACAACCCATAATCATTCCCCGCAAAAAGCCATGATTCACCTTCATCTTCTTGTAAATAGAGATGGTTTGTTTTTCGGTAGAATTCAGATTTTGGATATTGTCCACCCATAAACGGTTCAAAGGAATATCCCTTATTTACTGACTTCCATACACCTGTTTTACCCGATGCAAAAACAAGATTGGAGTCAACTTTAGAATAAACAACATGAGTTAGTGCACTGCGATTCCAATTTTTTGGTATATAATGGGATGGAACAGCCCAAGTTGGAACTGAAAATGAACTAATGGCTTTAGGATGATTTAATAATATTCCCGAAATGCTCATCCAAATCAAGAAGAATACAAGCGCCAATCCAATATATTTATGAATCCATTTAGATATTTGAAAAAGACGGCTTTTATGATGTCTCTTGTTTATTGATTTAAACATAGAATAATTTTTTATCCAAATAGAAACTATTGTTTTCCGAAGAACGATTGATGCTGGTCACCTTCAACATTATAATACACTAAATAATTTTGCTTACTCATTGCATCGTGCATAGGTAAGGGTGGAAAATTAGTCTTTAATAGTACAAACTCCCCAGATTGAATTTCATTCATTAACTTGTTTATATATTTCAATGGATGACCTCCAGCTTCCAACATCGCAGTCCCATCAATAATTTGTTTCGGCTTCCCCTTAATCCAAATTGGTGCTTCATCTGGCAAGCTAATCGAAACTTCATCTATTACATGTTGAATAACTTCTAGTCCAATTCCTAGGCGAAGTTCATTTATAAAAACATTAAGATCTACCCCACCAATTTTAGCGACTTTATCTAAGGTTGCTAATTTTCCAACTGTTTTTCTTAAAACCGGGTTTTTCAAATTCTTGAATGGTGGAGCCATTGAAATTACCTTGGGTTCCAATTCTGGGTATTGATTTAATAAATCTAATAATTTTGTTTTGGGTTTAATTTCCATTTTTTATCCTAACCTTTTTGATCATAAGTTAATATTCGTCTTTCACCTTCAATATTTTTTTTATCCGTCAAATCTTCGGTGACTTCTAATGTGCCCATATATTCATCCAAATCATCTCTCATCGCATAATAAACAATATAAATAAGTTTTGGCCCCATATTAATCCAGAATCGTGCTTGATCTTCTTTTCCTGATTTAAAATCATCTAATATTTGGTTCACAATATTTACGCTTGATGGTGGATGACAATACTGAACTTTTCGTCCCAAAATAGCACGCGTTCGATCAAATATTCTATCTGGACTATCACTGAAAAATCTTACATTATCATCTTTATCAACAAACGTAATATCAAAGGGAAGTATTTTGAACATTGCAATCATTTCTTCGAGTTTAAAGGATCCAGTTGGTAATTGAATTTTTCCATTTACTTTAGGTGCTTTCAATTCATCGACTGCAATTCCTTCAGGCATCCATTCAAATTCTGGGACATAAAGACAATATCCAATTTCTTCCGTTTGAGTATATATTTCATACCACTCTACTTGTGACAACAAGTCTAAGGCTGTGGGAAGGAAAACTTTTTCTTCTTTATAAATCATTTCATCCACGGCTTCTACAGCTGGCAATACTGTAAATAGATTGTATGCTTTTGCTTCTGCGCTTTTAATGGAATCAATCCCTTGTAAACCAGAGATTGTTTCCTTCAATAATTTCCGAACTTCATCATCCTTTCCCCACATAACAGCTGGAACACCTGGCACATCCTTCTTTTCAAAGAACGGGAAAACAAGATTTTCTTTTCGTCGATAATGTTTATCAGTATCCATAAGCTCATTAAGATTGAGTTGAATTTTTCTCATTTTTGATAATGCATCTTCCTTATCATCCATCGCATCAATCTCAGCCATAAGGAGTTTCACTAAACCGGTTCTTTCGGTTAATGCAGCATTTTCCTGGATAAAAGTATGAACAGGATGTCCTGGTACTGTTTCTGGTGTTTCTTGTAAATCCAGTTGTTTCCTTAAAACATGAGTATGGGTATCACAAAGGTCCTGAATACTCTCTTGCGGAATCCCTTCTTCAATTAATTGAATTTCCATCCGAAATACATCAGAATAATCTGCTTCAACCAACATGGTTTCCAATTGGCTTTTAATTTTTTCTGGCGCACTTCCATCATGCAATTGGCGAACCAAAGTTTTCATGATTTCGATACGTTTTTGTCTATTGTTTATAAGTTCACTCATTTTTTATTCCTTTATCGTAATCCAATAATTATATTTATTTACAACAATGTTCTTTAGTCATCAAATTTTTTAGCGTAGTATTAAAATATAATTCTGCAAAATGCGAATTATAATGACTGCAAACATGACATAAATTTTCTGGCGTGCATGAATATTCACCAATAATACAATCATGTCCAGATGGGCCATCAACCACTCTAATTATTTCTTTAACAGTTATTTCATCACTTGGCTTTTTCAGTTTAACGCCACCATTACGCCCTCGTTTTGATTCAATAATATTATTTCTTGTTAAATTTTGAGCTATCTTTTGTAAAAAGTTATGAGGTAAATCTCTTTTATCAGCGATTTCTTTAACAGTTAATAAATGACCTGTTGAGTTTTCAATGTGTATTAACATCTGTATTGCGTATTGAACTTGCTTAGTAAAACTCATTTTTAATTTCCTTATTTAAGATATTTAGATGCTATTTTTAAGGAATTGTTACACTTTTTTTAATAATATTTATTTCATCTACCTTTTTAGGTATAAAAAAAGACAATGCTCCTACAAACATAAAAGCTAAAACAATTAGAATCATTTCAATTACAAAGTCCTGAGGTTGTACCCATATTTCATTAAAGAAATTCCACCGACCTAAAATTTCTACTGCATTCCAAAATATGATGACAGTAGGAATTGCATATCTGACGGCAGGTGCCATTTTTTTAAATTTTATTAACCGAATGAATAAATATAATGACCATGCTAAAGAAATAAAAAAGGTAGCATATGTTATTAGAGGATATTGCCCAAATAATGCTTCATCATATACAAGTAATAATACAATATAAAAAAACCAAGTTATATAAATTGTTTCCATAGCTGTTATTGAAGAAATAGTTCGATTTCTAACTGAAGATGGTTTTCCAACTTTTAATTTCAAATGACGATGAAACCATCTGAAAAAGTGACACCTTGTATCTTTATTGAAGAAAAAATAAAGTACTGTAGCTAAAAATATTCCTATAGATGATGGCATCATGAGATATTCTGGTTTTGTTGCCACTTCTCCATTTTCCATTAAAGGTGGAATACTTAAATGGTTTGCAAAATAGACGAAGGAAAATTCTACCCAACCTGTCCAAATAAATATTCCCGCAAAAAAACCCAGCCAAGTTCCCGTTGTTTCGTTATTGTTTCTTGCACCTATTAGGAGAAATATGGCCCCTATCAAGCCAAGAAATGTCGCAGCAGGGTATTGATATTGATGTCCGAATATAGATTCTATGAGAATCATTACCATATGGCCAATTGGCATTGTAAATAAAACAACTAAAAAAGCTAAGATTCCTATAAATGGCGTTTTTTTCATTAATTTAATTCTCTTGGGTAACTCATCATTTTTATCGCATCTGAAGAATATTGATCTAGTGATAAAAGACCTTGAAACATTAAATATTCATCCTGAAGTAACAATACTACTTTCGATATAACAGATTGCAATAGATGAACATGTTGATTTTCTATATTTAGATAAATTTGGTTTTTTACTAAAGGTATTGTGATATTCCCCTTTTGAGAAAAATGATTTTTTCCATTAATCAATTTAGCGAATTTCCAAAAAATCATAATATTCCATCTCAATAAATGTTGACTTGTATTCAAAATGTATCCGGTGACGCGTTGAGCACTGGAAAATTTTAACAGGTCCATTTTTTATATTTATCTTTTTCATGTCAATTCGCCTTTTAATTAAATCACAATTTTATTGTTATTGAGACCTATTCGCATTAGAAGTTACTAGTCCATTTTATTAAATGTCAACTCTAATCAATAAATTTCTTAAAGTTTTAAACCCATTTCCTTTTAAATATAATTTGCATTCTATTTGAAGAAATTCGTAATATCAACCGACCAGTCGGTTTACAAATGAACCAAAATAAACAAGATAAACGAAAAGAACAGATTTTAGATGCGGCATTATCCGTCATTGTAAAAAATGGATATGAAAGAAGTCGCATGGATGATATCGTCCTTTCATCCCAACTTTCTAAAGGTGCGATTTATCATTATTATAAATCTAAAAAGGAAGTTTACTTGTCATTAGTTGATCATTGGGTCAAAAACTACAATGCGGGATTTATAGACAATGTTGAACAACATTCGACTGCATCAGAACAATTGAAAGGACTGTTTGATTTTTTTATGGATCAGTTTGAAAAAGATCCTAATGCTTTTAAAATACTAGTCGAATTTTGGTCTTTAAGCGGTCGTGATTCTGACTTTAATAAAAAATTACAAAATGTCTATTCCGAATTTTTAGAATACATAGTTCGAATTATCCAAAAAGGAGTTGATTCTGGCGAATTTAAAAATGTAAATCCGCAAATCACAGCTCTCTCAATTTTAATTAACATTGAAGGTATAAATTGGTTCACGCTATTTGAGAAATCAGGGGTTGAAGCTCATGAATATATCTCAACAATATCTGAATTTATTTTATCCGGTGTAAAAAAGGATTAAGATACATTATGACTGAAACTAACAAATCGTCCCAACTTCAAGGTGGCCAATGGCTTGTTTCACCTGTTGAAAATACAACCATTTTTTGCCGCGAAACCTTTTCAGAAGACCATCAAGATATTGATACAATGGTTAAGGAATTTGCACGAGATCGCATCCTACCAAATGCTGAAGCAATAGATAAACTTGATAAAAAATTAAGTTTATCTCTTCTCAGAGAAATGGGCGAACTGGGACTCATCGGCGTCGATTCACCCGAAGAATATGGTGGAACTGATTTAGATAAAATCACATCTTGTATCGTGGCCGAATCCATGGCTCGTGGCGGATCACCCTCTTTTGGATGCACATTTTCAGTTCAAGCTGGAATTGGAAGTATGGGAATCACTTTTTTTGGTACCCCCGAACAAAAACAAAAATATTTACCAACAATTATGACTGGAGAAACTGTTGCTGCTTACGCATTAACAGAACCTTCTGCAGGTTCAGATGCTTTATCAGGTAAAACCACGGCAGTTTTATCAGATGATGGTAAACATTATATTATGAATGGAGAAAAACAATTTATCAGTAATGGAAGTTGGGCAGGTGTATTTACTGTTCTGGCTCAAGTCGATGGAAATAAATTTTCAGGATTTATTGTAGAGCGAGATACAGAAGGATTTGAAGTTGGTGCTGAAGAAAAAAAGATGGGAATGAAAGGTTCTTCCACAACTTCTTTGAAATTTACCAATGCAAAAGTACCTGTTGAAAACCTACTCTATAAAGTAGGAAAAGGTGCTACCATTGCTTTTAATATTTTAAATATCGGAAGATATAAATTAGCAGCTTCTTGTATTGGTGGATCGAAATTAGGAATTGAACATGCCATTAATTATGCATTGAATCGTCGACAATTTGGACAACCCATCGCGTATTTTGATTCTATAAAAGGCAAAGTTGCAGATATGACTGTTCGCGTATATGCTGGAGATTCAATGCTGTATAGAACGGTTGGACTCATCCAGGATTCTATTAATGAATTGGATAAATCTGATCCCGCTTTTTATATGAAAATGGGTGAAGCACATGAAAAATTTGCCGTTGAAGCTTCTATGGCAAAAGTTTTTGGGAGTGAAACATCCGATCTTATTGTAGATGAAGCTCTTCAAATTCATGGTGGATATGGTTTTACTGAAGAATATCCTATGGCTCGGGCATATCGTGATGATAGAATTAATCAAATTTGGGAAGGGACGAATGAGATAAATCGTGCTATTGTTACTGGATATATGATGAAAAAAGTTCTGATGGAAGAAATTTCACTTCGAGATTTTTTAAAAGAAATGGACAATTTTTTATCTGTAGATATATTAACTCTTTCAAAAGAAAACTATGGCCGTGAAATTCACGGGTTAGATTCAGCAAAATTGCTTGCATCTCTTGTATTCCAGGAAGCACTTTGTGAATATGGGCAGGATTTAAAACATCAACAACAGCTGAGCGAAGCATTGGCAGATATTTTTACTTTAATTTACACTGCTGGCTCTGTCATCTCTCGAGCAAGACAATCACAATCAAATCATGAAATATCCGATATGAGCTCTGTAATTACTCGGATTTTCACTGCTGAATCACTTCTGAAAATCAAGTCCTTATCCAATATCTGTTTAAATAAAATATTTGAAGAAAATATCCCTAATGAAACTGCACAATTTGTTCAATCATTGGAATCAATTATGACTTTAAACACTGATACAATTTCTCTTAAACAATCTTTGGCTGACTTTATGTACACCAAAAATAACTACCCATTCTAAAAGGAAAATAATTATGAAAAAAGCCTCACTGAAAAAAATCGTACCATATTTAAGCAAACAAAAAAGACAGGGACGAAAATTGTCATTTATTCATTTAAACGATTTTGATTTGAATGAATTTTTATATCACCGCGAAAACCGTTCATAAGGAGAAAATATGTCTGAATCTGTTATTATTGATGCCGTTCGTTCGCCCATCGGCGTAAAAAATGGGAATCTTGTTGGAATCCGCGCAGACGATCTCACCGCCCAAGTGGTAAAAGGATTGTTGGCACGAAACGAAAATATTTCACCCGACAAAATCGAAGATCTCGTTTTGGGTTGTGCCTTTCCCGAAGGGCCTCAAGGAATGCTCATGGCGAAAGGTGTGGCTATACTCGCTGGTATTCCAGAAACAACCGGTGGATCAGTGGTAAACCGATTTTGTGGTTCTTCCATGGATGCGGTTCATCAAATCAGTACAAAAATTGAATCGGGAGATATTGAAATCGGAATTGCTGCAGGAGTAGAGGATATGTTTTCTGTCCCCATGGGCGGTTTTAATCCTGATTTTCACCCTGAATTGGCCGAGCAAGAATATTATATAGGTATGGGAGAAACAGCAGAAACTTTGGCTGAAGAAGGAAATATTTCCAGAGATACACAAGAAATGTTTGCAGTGGAATCCCACAATAAAGCCTTAGATGCCTGGAATAATGGTCGTTTTGATAATGAAATAATTCCCATCGATGTTTATGGTGAAGTCACGGTAGAAAAAGACGAAGGTCCGAGAGAACCAAATCTGGAAAAGATCCAAAGTTTGAATCCTGCTTTTATTGAAAATGGAACTATAACTCCCGCAACATCAAGCCCAATTTCCATTGGTGCTTCTGCTGTATTGATTACTAGTCGTGAATTTGCGGAGGCAAATGGACTTAAGATCCGTGCCACAATAAAAGGTAGATCTGTTGCTGGTGTGGACTGGAAAAGAATGGGCATGGGTCCAATTCCAGCCACAAACAAAGTATTAAAGAAAACTGGATTATCCCTGGATGATATTGATGTGATTGAACTCAATGAAGCTTTCTCTGCCCAATCTCTTTATGTGATTGAACAAGGCGGTTGGGATAAATCAAAAGTGAATCTAAATGGCGGTGCGATTGCTTTAGGTCATCCACTGGGTTGTTCTGGGGCACGAATTATTACAACCTTGTTAAATGTGATGGAACAACAAGATGCCAAAACCGGACTCGCCACAATGTGTATCGGATCCGGACAAGGTATCGCAACCATAATTGAACGATAAGGAAAATCATGTCTACAAAAATTGAAAAAGTTGCTGTCTTAGGCGCTGGTGTGATGGGTGCACAAATTGCAGGTCACCTTGCAAATGCAGGGATTCCATCCTACCTATTTGATATTAATGATGAATTGGCAAAAAAAGGAGTGGACTCACTTACATCTTTAAAACCCGCTCCACTTTATAAACCCAAAAATGCTGCATTAGTCACGCCTTGCACCTATGATGATGATATTGAAAAAATCACTGAAGTAGATTGGATTTTGGAAGCCGTTGTGGAACGATTAGATATTAAAGAACAAGTTTATAATAACCTTCTTCCCCACTTAAAGAATACTGCTATTCTTACCTCCAATACTTCAGGAATTCCATTAGCTGATTTGACTGCAACTCTTCCTGACGATTTGAAACAACGATTTATGATTACTCACTTCTTCAACCCACCAAGATATATGCAACTGTTGGAATTAGTTCGTGGAGAACAGACATCCGATGATACCTATAATACAATGGTTGAATTTGGTGAATCAGTACTGGGGAAAGGGATTGTTCATGCAAAAGATACACCAAATTTTATTGGAAACAGGATTGGGGTATTTGGAATGATGGTTACCATGAATCTTGCAATTGAACAAGGATTTACAATTGAAGAAGTTGATAAATTAACGGGTCCAATTTCTGGTCGACCCAAAAGTGCTACCTTTCGAACTTCTGACGTTGTTGGATTAGACACAATGAGACATGTGTCAAAAACAACCTATGAAAAAGTATTAAATGACGAAGAGCGGGATATGTTTAAAATTCCTGATATTTTAGATCAACTCGTTGATTCTGGGCGATTAGGACAAAAAACAAAAGCTGGTTTTTATAAAAAAAATGAAGATAAAACCATTTTTTCGTTGGATTTAAAAACGGGTGAATATTCGCCTCAAGAAAAGGTCAGATTTGATTGCTTCCGAATCGCAAAAGGTCATCAAAAACTTCCTGATAAACTTAAAGCACTTTGTTATGGGGATGACCGTGGAAGTAAATATTTTTGGGAAATCACAGCTCGGACTCTTATTTATAGCGCAAATCGAATTCCTGAAATTTCTGACGATATTGTTAATATTGATAATGGCATGAAATGGGGGTTTGGTTGGGAAATGGGTCCATTTGAATCTTGGGATGCTATTGGTGTTCAAAAATCAGTAAACCGAATGAAATCTGAAGGTAAAAAAGTACCATCTTGGATTTTGGAAATGTTAGAATCTGGTCGAGAATCATTTTATATCATTGAAAAAGGTGAAAGAAACTATTGGTGCCCGATTCAGAAACAGCCCGTCGTAATAAAATCAAACCCAAAAATATTGAATCTTGCTATTCATAAAACGGGTGTAAAAACGCTTAAACGTGATTTGAGCGCCAGTATTAATGATCTGGGAGATGGAATTTTAAATGTTGAATTTCATTCTATTTTACAGCCAACGCTCAATCCAATCGATGGCTCATATATTGAAATGATAAATACCGCTTTGGACCTCATTGAAAAGGGCGATTATAAAGGAATGGTTTTAGGTCATCAAGGTGCAAATTTCTGCGCCGGAGCAAATTTGAATCTCATTTTGGATTTATGTAAAAACCAAATGTGGGATGAATTAATCATGGCAATTAAAGTTCTTCAGGACACGACTCAGAGAATTCGATTCTCCAAAGGGCCTGTTGTAGCGGCACCATTTCAGCTTGCACTGGGTGGTGGTGTAGAAATTATTCAACCGGCTGCTCATCGTGTAGTCGCTGCAGAAACATACATGGGACTAGTGGAAGTGGGCGTTGGGCTCATTCCTGGTGGTGGTGGAAATCTACGAATGATCTTGAATGCTATGGATGGCGGAACAGGACGTATGGGTGCATTTCAAAAAATACAAAAAGCTTTTGAAGTCGTTGGGTTTGCAAAAGTGGCAACTAGCGCAGATGAAGCAAAGCATCTTGGCTATCTCAAAAAAGACGATACTATAGTTCTAAATAAAGATTATTTAATCCAAACGGCAAAAGAAAAAGCGGTCGAGATGGCCAATGGATATGAACCACCAACTTATCGAGATGATTTAAAGCTCCCAGGTTCCGGTGGGCGCACTGCACTGTCAATGGCTCTAAAAGGGTTCAAAATGCAGGGGAAAATATCTGAGCATGATTTGAAGATTGGTGAAAAGCTTGCTTTCGTATTGACCGGTGGAGACAAAGCAGGCCTCACAAAAACGGTGGACGAACAATATATCCTAGATATTGAGCGAGAAGCATTTGTATCTCTAGCAGGAGAAAAGCTTTCTCAAGATAGAATCAGTTTTATGCTTAAAAAAGGGAAACCTTTACGTAACTGATTTTTATCTTTTCTTGGTTGGTTAGAAAAGAGCCCTTTGTCAAATTACAAAGGGCTTTTTTTATAACTTTATAAGGTATTCATTTAATAATTTAAAAAAGCCTTCATCATTTACAGCATATGCCCATTTCACGTTTGGGGCACGATCAGTTACGCCCCAATAATCAACCACTGTGGCTCCTCGAGTAAACTTGCCACTTGTTTCCACTTCTACATTCACTTCTTTGAGTGAAAACAAATCAGGTTTGAGTAAAAATGCAACTGTACAAGGATCATGAAGCGGGGCTCCGTCAATATGATACTTTTCTTCATCATATCGTTCAAAAAACTCAATCAAAGATGCAATTTGTTGACCAACAATTGAACCCAAATTTCGTATTGCATCCACTCTTTTTTTGGTAGTTAATACTTGATGAGTTACATCCAAACTCATCATTACAATAGGACGTCCACACTTGAGAACAATCTGAGCAGCTTCTGGATCAACATAAATATTAAATTCTGCAGATGGTGTAATATTCCCAGCTTCTTTTAAGGCACCACCCATTAAAACTATTTCTTTGATTTTTGGTAGAATTGCAGGCTCACGCTTCATCGCTAAACCAATATTTGTTAATGGTCCTGTTGGAATAAGAAATATAGAATTATCATCCGCAGTTAAACATGCTTCAATTATAAAATCAACCGCATGCTTTTCTTCTAAAGGATGATTTGGTTCATAAATATCAATCCCATCTAATCCACTTTTTCCATGCACATGTTCAGCCGTGACTAATTCTTGCACTATCGGCTTATCCGCTCCAGCATAAACTTTCACATCAGGCCGGTGGCAGATTTCGCACATAATTCGAGCATTTCTTTGTGTCAATTTCAAGGGCACATTTCCTGCAACGGTTGTTACGCCTAACAATTTAAATTCATCTTTTGCTGCCATGGCTAACGCTAATGCAACCGCATCATCCTGACCTGGATCACAATCTAAAATTATTTTTTTCATTTATTTTTCTTTTTAGGTACAGGGTCATATCCACTATCACCCCAAGGGTGACATCGACTCATTCTTTTTATTGCTAACCACAGCCCTTTTATCGGCCCCCATTCATCTAATGATTTCACGGCATAATGGGAACAGGTAGGTGTATAACGACAAGAATTTGGAAAGACTGGCGATATAAACCATTGGTAAAATTTAATTGGAATCTTTAGTAAAAATGAAAAGACTTTCACAAGTGATTTAATTAAAAGATGCCATTAAATATATTGTAAATATTCCGGCAGATAAGAGAATAACTTGAATTAAACTTTCTTTAAACTTAACATGATTATGCAAATCAGGGATTAAATCTGCTAATGCAATATAAATAAAACTAGATGCCGCAATTCCCATAACATAAGGTGTTAAAAACTGCATTTGATCCATCAATATATAAGCTAAAACTGCACCCGCTACTGAGCTTAACCCTGAAATAATATTTAACCCAAATGCTTTCTTTTTAGAATATTTATTTTTTAATAAAATAGCAAAATCACCAACTTCTTGTGGAACTTCATGAAAAATAACCGAAACAGCAGTTACAATCCCTAATTGATAAGATGATAAAAATGCACCTGCAATTAAAATCCCATCTACAAAGCTGTGGAAGGAATCTCCGATTAAAATTAATGGACCTGATGCTTCATGAACTTCACAAGAATGACTGTGGCAATGTCGCCACACAACAAATTTTTCTAATATGAAAAATAAAAGAATCCCTAATAATAAAGTTAAAGCCAATGTTGGAACAGGTAAATGCTCCAAAGCATGAGGAATCATTCCTAAGAAAGCGGTACCCAATAACGTTCCAGTAGCATAACTAATTAAACCCGGAATAAGCGTATTCTGAATTCTATTTGGGAATAGTAAAAATAGTCCCGAAAGCACTACAGCTCCGAGACTACCTAATAGACTGAAAAATATTATTGTACCAAGTAACACAGGTTTTTCCTTATTGAAATTTTATTGAATAAATATTTTTTTGATAACAAAATTTTTACAATGATAATAACTAGATAAATTTTCTGGCTATTACATCATTGAATTTAATGTCTTTTAATCATATCTAATTCCAATAATGCTTTATGACAAACAAATAGGAATAAACAGTTTGAGCGCTGTAATTACAAATCATAAGCTTTTACATAAGTTCTATGGCTTTTATAAAGTTGGAATATTGTTGAAATATCTAACCTCATTAATTCATCAGCCACGAAGGTCGCCAAGTTTCAAGAAGAAAAAAGATAAAATGTTGACAAAAATAAAATTACAAAGTATGGATACATCATTCATTGTATCTCCTTTGTTATCAGCCTTTTTTGTTTTTTGTGTGCTTGCATCTCCGTCATTCGTCGGAACTGTAAGCCCGTGTGCTTGCATCCCGTGTTTTTTACGGGGTTTTTTGCGGGGCATTTTGTGGCGAATAATCCAGGCTAAATTAAATAAAAGAAAAAAGGGAAGATCGAAACATCGACCTTCCCTTTTTCTAGATTAATCAGATTTAGACTTTAGATTAGAAAATATATCTTAATCCAATCTGCATTTGCCATCGTGAAAAGATACTTGCATCATCGATGAAAGTTGATTCGGCACCATTAAAATCAAAAGTTGGCACTCCAGCTTCGCTTATTTCAGTTACTGAAAGTGGCGCTAGGGCAGATTGATCTGCAACTTTTCTAACACCCCAGCCATCGTTAATGAGATTTGCAAAATTTAGAATATCAAAACTCAACTGAAATTTCCCAGCACTTGTATTGAATTCATTTAATACTTTTAAATCAATATTACTAAACCATGGGTTTACTAAACCATTTCGTTCAGCAATATTTCCACGATTTTCACTTAAATAAGGATCCTGACTAATAAAAGCATCCAATGCATCCCATTCTGTTGGATCAGTAAGAACAATATCATTTTCATCAGTTGGGATATAAATTAAATCATTTGAGTATCCATCACCATTTAAGTCATTTGAATAAACATGTGAATATCGATTTCCACCAGAATAGGTATATCTGTTTCCTTCAGCCATTTCAAAGAATAGGCCAAAGTTAGTTGACATTTTCTCACTCCAATTCATACGATAATTTGCAGTCGCAATTATACGATGGCGATTACCAAATTCAGATGGAGCCAATGTTGGATTATTTGGATCACCCTGTACTGGCTGACCTTGCCAAAGCAATGATGCAATCTCTGTGGATTTTAGATTGTTTTGAGCATCTAGGTATGTGTAAGCACCACTTACATCAAATCCGTTGCCAAAACTTTTCTTAAGTTGAGCGGTTAAGGTCAAATTATATCCATTTTGATCATCGGTATTATCAATAACATATGCTCCAGCACCTTCGCCTGGCCACATTGCATTTAATTCATTATTTCCCCAACCACCATAATAAGGACGGCCGTCACTTAAATTTTTAATGGGTGCAATTAAATCAGCATTTCGCATATAAATCGCATTAAGATCTTTCCCAAATACCATTTCAAATGTACCAACCATATTACTTGGCAATTTCATATCAATCGCAAAATTAGTTGTCCAAATTTGCGGCCATTCAAAATCATCAACCATAGCATTTAAATCAAATGATTGTTGTAATGTAGATTGAATTCCTTCACCTTCTGGGCGATCAACACCATCATCTGTAACCGTTGGGTCATCACCTGGAAGATTTGGATTTGCCCCAGGATTTGAGATTACGTTTCCAATCCATACGAATGGTAAACGACCTGTAAAGATCCCGGTACCACCACGTATTTGCATAGAACGATCACCTTTCACATCCCAGTTAAACCCAACACGAGGCGAATAAAGAGGTTTAGATTCAGGTAATTTTGCCTGATCAACCACTTCAGCTTCACCATTTTCATCCAATAAAGATAATCCTGTTGAATATGGGTTCTCTATCGGTTCAGTATTGTAGATAGGAATATCAACTCTTAATCCATAAATAAGATTAAAATTTTGATTCACTGCCCACTCATCCTGACCATAAAAAGCCATTTGAGATACATCAATTATTTCACCTTTGAAATCACCTGATCCATTAAAACCACGGAAATCCACATTGGTAGGGTTACCCAAAGAATCTAAAACTGATGGGTCTGTGGCAGCCATAAAATCATCAACAGAATCAAATGTTGTCAATCCTGTGGTAAAGCCTAATCCAAAGAAGAAATTTCTGAAAATGTTAAACGAATTGAAAAATTTAAAATTTTCATAATTCACACCTGCAGTAAAAACATGATTCCCACTAAAGAAAGAGAGATTGTTGGTTATCTGCAAAACATCTTGGTCTAATATATTATGAATTGAAAAAGGTTCATGACCTAATGTCGCATAAGCTGTACCTTCTTCTCCAATTTGAATCGTTGGAAAATTTTCACTTTTTGGCGTTCTCCAATCACGAAATTTATTCTTACTTACAAAGAACCTATTTGCGATGTTTCCACCAAATGTGCTATTTAATTCACCTGCATAAGAATCAAGAATATTATTAATTTTATATCCACTATTTTCAAAAGGTAAGCTGGTGCTATTGGGACCGCGACCAGTATTATTATAGCTTAATGCTACAAAATGGGGAGGCAAATCACGATTAGCATCTAAACGGCTATATCGAAAACTGGCATTATGATTTGCATTAATGTTTACATCCAATTTCAATAACATTTTATCATTATTAGTTTCGTGATTATATCCTTCGTATGCACCTGTATCATAATCATAAACATCTTTCATACGAGCTGAAATAGCATCCATATCGGCAGCAGTAACGCGTGATTCACCAAAAGTTACGTCGCCATCTCTATCAGCAACAAAATTTGAAGCTGGATCTGAACGACGTTCCATTTCATAATTTGCAAAGAAAAATACTTTATCTTTAATAATCGGTCCACCAACTGAAACACCTGTTTGATTAAATGTTAAATCAGGATTCGCCACTACATCATTTCCAGAAACAGAATTACCAACAAACGATTCGTTTCTTGTATAAGAATAGGCTGATGCTGTCAGTGTATTGGTTCCACTTTTTGTAACAGTATTTATTCCTGCACCTGTAAAGCCACCTTCACGAACATCAAATGGCGCTATTGATACTTGAACTTGTTCAATGGCATCAAAGGAGACTGGCTCTGCATTAGTTTGTCCACCTGGTGCTGGATCATCTAATCCAAATGGATTATTAAAATAAGATCCATCCAGCGAGATATTATTATATAACCAATTACGACCACCAAAACTGAAATTTCCATCACTTCTAGGATCCATACGAGTTAAATCTCTCGCACTTCGTTTGATAGATGGCATTTGAATAACTTGTTCAGCACCAATAAAGGTTGCTGCACCCGTACGATCACCATTCATTACATCATCCATTTCGGCCGTTACTTCAATACCGCCTAATGAAATAGCTTCTTGGGATAATTGAAAATTCATTCTTTCAGTAGCACCTAAAGAAAGTGAAATATTATCTAAAGTTTGGCTCTTATACCCTATATAGGATATTGTTACTTTATAAGGGCCACCCACTTTCATGTTTAAAATAGTATATGCACCACTTGATCGAGTGGCTGCACCGTATTGTGCACCCGTGGGTGTATAAACAGCAACAATATCTGCACCAACTAATAGTTTTCCATCTTGATCTGTTACAGAACCACCTAATCCAGCGGTTGTAACACCTTGACCAATTAGTCCGGAAACTAAAAAAGTTAGTAATGTGGTTTTTACTAATTTATTCATTTTACACTCCATTTTTATTGATTATTAAAACAAATTCAGGAAATATCCTCATAATTGAGACTCAGATTGTAATAATTAAAATAATTAAAACAAATTAAAATAGCAATAGTACTTATTTTAATCTAAAAGTGGTACGCCAGTCCAATCTGAAAATGAGAAAAATCTTCCATATTATTAAATTGGGTCCCTTCTTCTCCCATGAATTTTGAAATTGATGCGTTGATTTTCCAATTATTTATGGGCGTATAGTTTGCGGACATACCTAACATGGATTGTGAATCCTTTAAATCTATAAATGTATTTCCCATGAGTTCTAAGGCATCATCAAAATAATTGGCAGACACAGACAACAACAATCCCAAATCTGTAAAAGACGCGAAAGGTGTGCCCAAGCCAGGTTGGAATGATCGAATGTAAATATGATCGATGGAAACACTATCAATGGATGAGGATTTGTTCTCATAATAATCATCCCACGAATCATAAATAATCTCCTGTCCGATTAGCTGACTACTGATCATTAGATTATTTTCTGTTATATATTCCAGTTGAAATGCGAATTGAATGTATTCCCCTTCCTCCCAAATACCGGATTCATTCAGATTTTCCAAATCATATTTTTTTGAATGGAAATATGACGCTTCACTTCTTAAAGTAAAATCTTGAATAAATGAAACGAGATTAACTCCAAATGCTTTTGTTTTTCTAAATGCAAATACAGGTAAAATATTACCTGGGGTGGGTGGATTAATTATTCCAAATTCAGAAAACATTCTATCAAATCCATTAAAATAAGAAAATCCTATATCACTACCAAAGATGTTTGTTTGAACATGGATACCAAATTCCGGAGATTTTTCATTATATATAAATTCTGTGATATCAATTGGTGGTCCAAATGGAAAATCTTTTTCACCAAAAGGGACTCTGTTTCCAACATGGTCCGGAATGTATACACCTTCAAATTGCCAGTCATTCCAATAATATTTCACTGAACCGGAAACTGTCCCAATCTTTCGGTCTGCTCCAGGAAGGAACATATAATAGTAATCGTAGGGATTCAAATTATCGGTGGGATTGTTTCCGTCCACTGCACCCCAAGCATGAATTTGTTTTCCTACTTTCACTTCTCCCCAGCTTGGGTACCACATTAAATAAGCTTCCCTAAATTGGAGTTCATTTTCATTATTTTCCCATCGATACTCCATTGCGGTATTCGATTTCAATTCAAAATCACCCAGAGAATATCCTACTTCCGCTTCTGCTATTCGGAAGGGTAATGAAATCTCCGATTGATTAGTTAGACGAAACATTTTACTAGGTTGAAAGCTTCCCGAAACTGTTACTTGTGCAAATAAGTGTGAACTCACTTGAAAGAAAACGAAAAAATAGAATAAATCTTTTTTAAATTTTAAAATATCAAACACTGAATTTACTTTTTCCTTTAAACTAATAATTTATCCGAAAATAAAGTTTACTGTCAGTAATACTCCCAGCAATGCCAAGAACCACAGTATCATTTTGATCTCGAAGATTTGATAGAGATTCATCTCTCAACGGCAACTCAGAAATGAGATAATTTCCATAATTTTCATCAAACACATTAACCGTTAATTGGTATAATCCCTGTGATAAAAAAAATATACTCATATTATAAATTGATTCACCAATTTCATTCATTTCTTCCGAAGAAAGTATCCCGCTAAATTCTTTAACTAGTGAATCGGGTGAAATAACCTTTTCTACTTTAGCCGAAGATATATAACTCTGAAGGGATGTTATCCATGAAATTCCTTCCAAAGAATATTGATTTATGATTAAAGTATCATTCGACCAATGAGAAAATAGCGCATCAAATTGATTGGCTTCTCTTACGGGTGTAGTTGATCCTTGAATTGTATTCCCGCCCAAAGTTTCAAGTTTGAATTGAACTTCATTGCCCGGTGAAATCTGCAACTCGCTATATTCAGACTTCGGTTTGTACCCGCCAAACGAATAAGTATATAGAAAAGAATTATCGTCCATTGGGCCATGCCCGCCACCAAAACTTTCTTCAAATTCTCCAGCAATAGTTACCCATTCAAATTCTGCAATTATGTTAGTTTCAGCATCGAGTAGAATGATTGAAAGGGTTGAATCATGAATTTGGGGTAATATTTCATTATAATCATCAACACGGGGCTCTCCAGCATCAGGGATTCCATTGCCCCTTCCTTCAAATAAGCCTAAAGGTCCCCGAATAGCAATACCAATATCATCATTTAGAGGTTCATCTTCATCCCATAATCCATTTCCATTTACATCGGTGTAAGATTCCCAATCGCCATTATCGTCTCGTCCATTAAACAATGATGTATCAGTAACAAGTATGGTACGATCTACACGAATAATGGACTCTGAAAAATTATTGGAATTGAGAATAGCCTCAACTCTTAACTCTGATTTATAATTTTCAAAATCCGATGCAAAATCAGCAATACTTAATTCTTTTGTACAACTTGAAAATATTAAAATACTAATTGGTAATATTAATTTTATCATATATTTCTCTTTAAAGGTCAAATTCAACGCCAAATGTTGGCAAAATTGGGAACATTCCAACTGCAGTTACTTTGTCATTTTCTAGATCCCAGCTATAAAGAAATGTATTAAAATTGTTTGTGATATTGATCACCTGGAATTTGAATTTCCCATCTATTCCAAATGGCTTGATATTCCGCTTCCAACTTAAATCTATCCGAAAGTAGTTAGGATATCGAGCTGAATTCCTAGGCCCTTTTATTTCCACTAAATTCGAATAGGGATTATCAGTTGAGACAATAAAACTCCCCGGTGAATTTTCAGTATAAGTATATCCTACAGTCGGAGTATAGGGTTTACCACTACTGTTACTTAATGTAAATCCAAATGAATTTTTATCATTGTACTTATAATTAAACACAACATTTACGCCATTGGGTTGATCATATTTTGGAGAATAAATTTCCCCACTCTCTTCTTTTATTTTACCATCACTATTAAAATCGTATCTTTGTTCTGTATTCAGATAAGAATAGCCAATCCACCCAGTTAAAGGTCCACTATTTTTCTTTAATAATATTTCAAAACCATATGCAGTGCCTTCCCCTTCTATATAATCATCATTATCCAAAGATGGATTATTATTGGGATTCAAAGTAAGCGTATTATCATAAGGTTTATAAAATCCTTCTAAACTCATATACCAGTTTTTCCCCACCCATTGCTCAAACCCTAATATAAATTGTTGAAGAGATTTTGCAGAATTATTCTCAAGAATGGGTTGCCAAAAGTCAACAATATTTAGAATTTCATCTTCATCATTAACAGTAAATAAAAATTGTTTATAGGAACCATATGCTCCTTTTAATGCTAAATCTTCATTGATTAAATACTTAAATCCAATTCTCGGTTCATAATACAAATCCTCATGGAGTGAGTACTTAGAAATTCGAATACCAGGTTGAATCATTAGGCGAGATGTTGGATGCCATTTATCTTGAATAAACGCACTAAATATATCTGGAGATTGGGATTGATTAAACAGAACTAAATCATTGATATTCTGTTTAAAGTCCATCTGAAGTTTTTTTAATTCAAACCCTGCTGTAACAGTATGTTTTGAAGAAATAAACCAATCTAACTTTTCTTTCAGTGTCCAATCATTAATTTCGTTAAAAATAACATTATTTACTTGAAAAGATTCATCGACTGAATCCTGAACAGTAGCCATAACATTTAAATCAAATTCATAATTCGTATTTGAAATGGATAAAGTAGATAAAAACTTAGAATTAGGAACGTATCGCCATTGTAAACTGTTGGTGATATTTCCCCAATCCCAATTAAAATCAACTTCAGTTGATTCACCAATTTTAAAACCAATCGCATCTCTTCCATAAAAAGATGAAAATGTTAAACGACTTTTAGGAGAAATATCATAAGTTAGTTTTCCTTGAGAATCCCAAAAATAATATTTCCAATTCATAGGCTCATCTTTAGCCCAGTAATACATTTTAGCCACCTGATCTAAATAAGTGCGTCTAATTGACCACATCCATGACCCATTTTTGATTGGACCTTCAGCAAGAATTTTTGAACTCAAAATACTCACATCTCCTTGCACATTACTCACATCCCAATATTTACCAAATCCCTGTTTTTTAAATAGGAGTCCTTTTTTAGAGTTGCCTTCTTTTGTTGTTATATTTAAAACTGATGAAATCCGATTTCCATATTGTGCAGGAAATCCACCTATAAGGAATTCTGCATCAGAAATTGCTTCTGCATTAAAGGTTGAAAAAACGCCACCTAAATGGTAGGGGTTATATACTTCTATTCCATCTAAATAAATAAGGTTTTCGTCTGGACTCCCGCCTCTAACAACCAATGAAGAAGAAAAATCACTTGAAGAGCTCACGCCTGGTAAAAGTTGAAGTGTTCTGAATAAATCTGTTTCAGCAAAAGCTGGCGCGGATTTAATATCTCTAATAGATAAATTGATGCGGCTTACTTCTACTTTGTTTTGGAATCTCTGCCTTTCTGCTGACACTGTTATTTCATCACTTTGAATGACAGTTGTATTTAATTCAAAATCGAACCGAAAATCATCATTCGGATTCAAAATGATATTTTTTTCAATAGATTCATATCCCATCATCATGACTTTTAATGTATATGAATTGGGTTGAATATTTGTCAAAACATAATATCCGGCGTTATCCGAAGCTGTTCCGATTTGAGTATCAATCAATACGATATTTGCATACATGATTGGTTCACCCGTATCAAAATCAGTAAGAAATCCGCTAATTCGACTTACTTCATCTCGGGCCATTAATACAGAAACCCCTAAAATGAATAACAGTTTTAATGAAAATTTATAATTCATTTTTATTCTTAAACTAAATACTTTTAATCTCTAGGAAGCCGTTTCAAATTTTTCTCTTGAAATATTTTATTATTAATTCCTGAATCCACTTTGATTTCCGAGAATATTACTTCAGTCGAGTGTTGTTTTTGAACATCTTCAACAAAAATCCGCTTCATTACATAATATTCCTTCATTTGCATGAATGAGAATTCTTTTTTCTTTTTTAGTTTACCCCGTTTATCAAATGATTCTTCTTTTACTGCATTAAGTGTTGATTTCTCAATCCAAGACATATGCTTGGAATAGGATGATTTAAGGGATTTATTCGGAGTAATCTGAATCACAAAACATTCCTTTCCATCTATTGTTTTATCTGCTAAACGAAGGTATTCGTTCTCATCTAAATTTCGGCTGGATAAATCTTCGTAACTCAAATCTGACCCCATGAACGAATCACCTTTTTTCTTTGAAGAAATTCGTCTCACTTTTTTAAATGCTGGGAGCCACATGCGCATTTCATCGTCTTTTGTATCATGTTCAATTTTTAAAAAAGCTACACCTTTATCATCCTTAGGTTCCAAAAACCAGATAAGTTGTTTTTTATTCCCATCAATGGATTTTGATATCATCGCATTTGTCCGGGTTTTTCCTTTTTTATTTTTCAGGATCATTTCTGTTTTATTGAACATATCCACCGGTGATTTCTTTTCATCAATCATTTTTGCAATTTCTAACCCCGTTTGCCCAAATAGAAATGTAAAAAGTAGGGTTGAGTAAATTATTTTTTTCATTTTTTTCCTTTGATATTAAAATTAAATCTTAAAGAGTTCTAACAAATGAACGACTACCATCGTATTGCAGCTGAAGCCCAAGTATATCCGGCTCCAAAGGCAGCTAAAATAATAGTGTCACCTTTTTTCACTTTTCCTTCTTCAACAGCTTCACAAAGTGCAATGGGAATTGAGGCTGCCGTTGTATTTCCATACCGTTGAATGTTGGCATAAAACTTATCCTGCTCTACCCCCATTCGCTTTGCCACAGATTGAATAATTCGCAAATTAGCCTGATGTGGAATAATTAAGGATACATCATCAAGGGTTAGATTATTTTCATCAAGCGCTTCTTGAATGACTTCTGGAAATCGAACTACTGCATTTTTAAAAACTTCACGACCATTCATATAAGGTTCAAATATTTTCCCTTGTTCAATTGTCAATTTATTAATTTGATTGTCCCCAGATGAACCGGGGCCCTCCATCCAAAGGTTTTTTAAATCTTTACCTTGGCAATGTAAATGTGTTGATAAAATTCCATTCTCACTTTCACTTGCTTGTAAAATAGCTGCGCCTGCGCCATCTCCAAATAAGACAGCTATATCACGACCTTCTGTCGTTTTATTCACAAACTTTGATTGGGCTTCTGCACCAACAACCAATGCCGTTTTATACATTCCCGTTTTAATAAATTGATCGGCAATTGATATTGCATATACAAAAGCAGAACAAGCAGCTCTTATATCAAAAGCAGGGACATTTCTTAATCCGAGTTGATCTTGAAGTTGAGAACTGATTCCCGGGAAAAAATAATCAGCTGAAAGTGTTGCAACAATAACAATGTCAATTTCTTCGGGTGAAACTCCTGCCATTTCAATTGCTTTTCGGGCAGCAGGAATTGCTAAATCAGATGCGGCTTCATCTCCTTGTACCCAACGTCTTTCTTCAATTCCAGATCGGGTTTTAATCCAATCAGGTGAAGTATCCATCATGGTCGTTAAGTCTTGGTTTGTGACCACATTTTCAGGCACGTGAAACCCAACCCCTATAATTGCACTTTTGTTCATAATTATTTTTCCTTTTGATTCATAATGAATTATTATTTTCTTCAATCAATTTATCTTTTAATAACTCTGCCATTGCAGATAAAACAGTTAATGTTCCCAGTGATGTAGAAACCATCGCAAAAACCATAAGTCCTCCAATATACTGAATCGGAACAAACGCTGAAAAAATTAATGCGCCAAATCCCATATTGGATGCAGCATCTAAAATAATTGGATAACCAACATCATCGATCACTTCGCGACTTAAAGAATCATTGTTAATTGTGCGAGATAATCTTCTGAATTGAGAAATGTAATGGATTGCAAAATCCACCCCAACTCCAATAATAATGGATGATAAAATTGCAGTAATATGGTTTAAAGTCACACCCAAATGCCCCATTAATCCGAAGTTTAAAATAACCGCAGATGTTAAAGGAATTACTGCCAAAACTCCCCATAATACTCGCTTAAAGAATAAAGATGCAATAACGCCAATTATCAACAAGGAAAATAGAATACTAAATGCTGAAGATTTGATAATCATAATAACCATATCTCTAAATACAACTATCATTCCTGTTACAACTATTTTAATATCTGAAGTTAAATTAGTTTCTATGAACTGATCTGTTTCATTGACATAATCAAATATTTCACCTGTTGACATTATTTTCGCAAGAGCCGTTACCAATCCGGTTTCATATTCCATATCATCGACTAAGGAAGAATAATCATTCGAAAATCCACGAATAAGATTTGTTACTTTATCTTTCGATTCTGGAATTGTATAAAACTCTGGATCGTCATCCATAAATGTTCTATGCATTTGTTTTACAACATCCGAAAAAGAATAGCTCAATGATACTTTTTCTTCTCTTTTTAAAAATGTTTGCAAATTTGCAATATCATTTAATACATCCGGATTACGCATATCGCCATCCACTCGTACCCTTAAATCCATTGTCCCGGTCATTTCTTCATCCATGAAATCCATACTATCTCGAATTTCAGTACCCTGTTTGAAAAAATGTGCAAAATTCACATCAACCGTGATTTTATGAAACCCAAACAATCCAAATACAATCAGAAGGATACCTGAAGAAAACACATATTTCGGATGAGTTAAAACCACTTTTCCTAATTGATCAATTAATTTTTCAAAAATACTAGGATTATTAAATGCATTTGAATCCAAATTCCACTTTTTAAGCGTTATCACTGCAGGCAGCAATAATGAACTCAAAAACCATGCCCATAATATTCCAGCTGAAATAGTAATGCCATATCCAATCATAGGTTCTAGAGGAGAAGATATCATGGTTAAAAAAGCGGCTACAGTTGTAATACTTGTTAAAAATATTGGAATCAATAAAGAATCCATACTTGTCGCAATGGCTTTTTGAACATGTCTTTTATTTCTCATTTCTTTGAAAAACTTCGCCATTACATGAACACCATCGGAATTTGCAATGGTTAATAAAATTATTGGCATGGATGTGTGCATCATTGTAAATAAAAATCGCTCTGATCCTGTAAACTTAAAAACCCATCCCATAAAACCCATCATAGATATTAATGAGAGTCCAATAACCATCATGACCATGACAACTCCTGGAATACTTCTCAAATTAAGTAACAGGATGGAAATCATGATAATAACACCAAACATCATCAACGATTGAACATCATTTCGGATTAATTCGGGTACTGTTCCAGTTACATAGGCCGATCCACCATAATGAATTTCAAATTCTGATAAAATAGGATTAACTATATTAACAAGTTCATTTCGAAACTTGTCCATCCCTACGCCATTATAAGGCTGAGCAATTAATACGAGATAATCTTCATTTTGACTAATAAATCGTTTTTTTATATCAGGGTATTTATCGAGATAACTTCGAATACTACCAATTTGAACTGAATCTAATTGTCGTCCAGGTTGCAAATCTTGAATGAGCAAATCTCCGTCATCATTATCCATCCGCGTTGCGGTAGCGATGCTTGTTACTTCTTCAATTTCTGACAAACCTTCTAATTCATCGGATACATCCCAAAGTGCTTCGAAAGCCCTTGTTTGATAAATAGACTCTCCCTTTTGACCAAAAGCGATAAAAATGACTTCTGTACTTCCAAATTCATCTTGTAAAGCTTCCCAGGCTTTTCTCGATTCCAGTTTTTCAGGAAGCATTTTCATCATGTCATCATCAACCACTAAATATTGTACGCCTGATGCCATCACTAAAGTTGCCAACAACGATAATATAATAGATCGAATCGGATGATCTAAACTTTGGCTAATAATCCATCGACGCACAGGGTGAATCGAATATTGATTTGAAAGTTTATTCATTATTTCTTTATTATTCCTTTATAAATAGTTGGTCAACATATTGATTTCCATGTTGGGTAAAAAGACCACCGGAAATCATTTTTAAAAAATTGTGAATCGCATCAGAAGGTGCCAAGTTATTTTTCAGAAAAAACTCTGGCTGAAAAGTTGAATTAATAATATTCATATACAAGGTTGCAATAACATTTATATCAACATCTTTTCGAACATATCCTTGTTTCTGAGCATTAGATAAAATGTCATAAAAATCTTCTCTACGTGCCAATCTAAAATCTTCCATCTTTTTCCAAACACGTGGGAAGCGGTTCTTCAAATCCGCTAATCTTTCGATAGAAACACTGGAGATATGTCCCATAATAAATTCCATCACTTTTACAAATTGGATGGCTGGATTTGGTTCCGTTGCTATGAGATGCTTTAGTTTTTTTTCAATTAAACCTAGAAAAAAACCCACACTTTTATCGACTAAAACTTCCTTTGTTGGAAAAAATTTATAGATTGTTTTTTTACTCATTCCCAAATTTCGAGAAAGGGAATCCACGGTAAAAGATCGCACGCCTTCTCGAGTCAAAGCTTCAAAACTTTGCTCAAGTATATATTCTTCTTGATGTGTTTGGGTTTTAGTCATTGGAAACGTTTTTCGTATATTTCGTTTCCATAAATTACTATTCACATTTGATAAATAGAAATATAATTTATACTAATTATTTAATACTGCTTGAACAAATAAAATTATATCTGAGATTGTTACCGACCCATCTCCATTAAAATCTGCAGGAGGAGTAGGTGAATAACCAAAGCCATATACCATATCAGACATATACAATAAATCAAAAATATCTAAATTTCCATCAAGATTAATATCTCCAATAATAAACTCCGGAAAACTTCCTAAATAATTCAAAGGAAATTTTTGAGCTCGAGCAATAAAACTTTGTCCACCCCCTAGAAATTCATGAGACCAAACCACCTGATGATCTGATGTAACTTCTATCATTAAAGCATCATCACAATCGGTGATAAGTGTATTTCCATTCGGAAGCCTAAAAGCTCCGCCTTGCATTAGAGTATAAAAATATCCCGCATGAATCCAAATTGGTTCAATTGGTCCAAAGGGCTGATCAGGTATTAGGTCATAAACTCCATCATCATTTAGTGGAGGTATTAGTTCAAAAACGGCGGCAATATTATGGTCGCTATAATTATTGTTAAAAAGAATCAAATTCCCTTCTCCCGGAGATCCTTCTGGAATCCAATTCACGCCATGTTGTCCAAATAATAAATGGTCAGAGTTTGACCCACGGTCATACGATTGTGGATTACCCCAGCGGAATAAATAATCTCCGCCCAACCCAGAATTTCCACCTATGTGCCCACTCGCTTCTTCAGAAGACGTACTATGATCAATAATATAAATCTCATCATGATGTCTAGAAGAAATTGCGATTTGATCCAACGTTTCATTATAAGCTATTGCATTTAAATGTTTCCAATCACCGTTTGCTCCACCCGGACCTTGGTTACTCCCTGCATTCCCATAATTAATATTCTGTAATTCAGGATGATCTGAAATTATTCCATAATTCGGTAATGTTGAATCTACATTTTGAATTAGGTGATCCCAAAGATGCCATTCCCAAATGATATTGATTTCATTCGTTCCAATGGGTTCGATTTCTAAAATTGCTTCCGACCACATTTCATTTAAAGAGTTATCTATGGATTGCCTTCCTACATCATAAGCTTCTTGGGCTGTTTTTCTTTCCCATACAATTACCAATATATTTCCATTGGGAAGTGGTTCAATATCATGATGATGCTGATAGGTTTCATTTGCAAATTCATATGACCAGAGAATATCTCCTTCCCAGTTATATTTAGAAATTCCACCACCCACACCACCAGCTGACATAGATGGATTTTGAACACGATATGGATAAATTAAAGTACTATCTTCTAAAAGATATGGAATACTTGCAGCTCCGCGTGGGTGGATCCAAGAATTGATTCCTTCTAAATTATTATTAATTAAATAAGTTGTATTATTTCCAGCAGTCCCACTTCCCGTAGGTGTGAAAAGAGTCATTCCATTAAACGCTTGTCCAAATAAGGATCCGATTAGAAATAGACCTAAATATAGATATTTTTTAATTTTTGTCATTTTATTAATTTTTAATCAAATAGAGAAAATTATTTTAACTAATAGTCGTTAAAGATGTCAATTAGTTAAATAATTATTTTTTTCATAAACTTTTAATAATTTCACTTTATTATTCACACCATCTATTTTGGATAAAAAGGAATCAATTGATACTAAAACGAATTATAAGAGTTTATCTAATTATCGGAAAAACATTCGGTAAATGGATTACCCCTATTATTACAGGAATATTAATTTCTTTATTAAGGGTTGGTGTCTGGTTTGGACAAAAGATAGATATTTTCATATTTCCTTCCATAAAAAAGAAATTAAAATCACCCATTATTATCGTTGGGAATCCAAGGTCAGGCACAACATTCTTACATCGTTTTTTGATAAATAATGGACTGGGTGTTGGATCTCAGCTTTGGCAACTAGTTTATCCATCCATAATAATTCAAAAACTGATAAAACCTTTTCTTCCCATTTTGGAATTTATTAGCCCTGCACGCCACCATTCGACAAAAGCACATAAAACAAGTTTGACCTCCGTCGAAACTGATGATGTCTCCTTGTTATTCCGATATTTTGACGGATTTTTCCTATACGGCTTCTTTTTAACTTTTGATGAAGAAGATTTATTTGAATGGGTAGATCCTAAAATTCGAGATACATCTAAGCGTGATTTCAATTGGTTTGAAACCATGTGGACTCGAAATATGATTTCAAATAAAGGCGAAAGATATATTGGAAAATTATTTAGCTTAAGCGGAAACCTACCAGCATTTATAGATCGTTTTCCTGATGCCAAAATATTATATATGATACGTGACCCCTTAAATGTCATTCCATCTGGATTAAGTTTAGTCACAGGTGTTTTGGATAAAAAATTTAACTTTTGGACCTTAAATAAAAAAATCCGCGATCGATTTATTCAACGATTATATAAGGCACTCATCCAATTATTAAATCGATTTCATGATGATTGGTCAACTGGGAAAATCGATAAGAAAAAAGTACTCATAATACCATTTGATGATATCATGTCAAATTTTGAATCTGTAATGGATAATATTATGGAGTTTGTAGACTTTCAGGAGAATGATGAAATAAAAAAAACAATTCAAAACACGGCCAAAAACCAACGGCGATATAAAAGTGAACATAAATATAATCTAGAAAAATTTGGCTTAACCGAAGAACAAATTCGAAAAGATTGCGCAAATATATATCGAACATTTCTTAATTAATTTATGAAAATATTTTCCAGTCTTATTGCAGTTGTTTTTCAATCTATATTGGCGCTAGATCTTCATGAAATTCAATCATTAACTCATTGGGAAACGCTCCAAACTGATGATATTAAAGTCAGCTGGAAAATGGTTCAAGGATTTCCAATTAGCCGTGCTGAAACAATTTTTTATCATCCTATACAAAATGTTGCACTACTGGTTCAAGATTTAGATCATTATCCGGATATATTTGATCGAGTTACAAGTACAAACCGGTTAGAAGAAAACATTGTACAAATTGTACTGGATATGCCATTCCCATTTGATGGAAGAGATTATATCGTTCAATACACTATTGAAACTCAAAATAATAACTGGATTTTTTCATATTCTTCTATTGAACACCCTAACGGTATATTAGAAACAAATCATGTACGCTTGCCCAATGCAGCAGGAATATGGATTTTAACAAAATTAAATGAATCCCAAACCAAAATCGTATATGCATGGAACGGCGAATTATTGGGGAATTTTCCAAACTTTGGATTAACTCGAGCATGGGTAGTTCAAGGAACAGAAGTGTTAAATTGGTTAGATAAATCATTATCAAATTTGGATAATTAATGAAAAAAATAATTTTAATACTCTCAATAGGATTATTAATAGGTGAAGAATCTCCATTCTCGTTTAATGGATATTTTGATTTTGCAAATATTTCAAGATTATCTGATTATTCAATAATAGACATTCCTTATCGAATGGGATCTATTGATTTTTTTCATCAAAGTGAAAATATTTCTCTCAATGGAAACATTACCTTAGAATACCAACTCAGATCGAATACTCATTTTTTAGAATCAAATGACCCTCAAGATTTCAAGTTGGATTTGCGCGAACTATATACGACATATAGTGGCGATAATTTTGAGTTTAGGATGGGAAAACAAATCCATTCATGGGGTAGCGTTGATGAAAACAGCCCTGTAGATAATGCCAGCGCCTTTGACTATTATTACATTTTCTTTTTGGGACGTGAACGAAAGATGGCAACTTTATCAGGAGCTTTAGATTATTATTTTGGTTCTTTAAAAATCAATGCAGTATTTTCGCCAATCCATACAACAAACCGTGTTCCTTTAGGCGATGATGATTTTCCTATCACGCTTCCTATCTATCCATTAGAATCACAAATATTTCAGAATCCTGCTCTTCCATTTGAGGGCGGAATTCAAGGAACCTATTCTTTCGAAATCGGTGAAATTTCTGCATCTTATTATTCTGGATATGATCGAACTTTCAACCTCACAGGTGTCAATGTTTATGGACATGGCTCTGATCTATCTTTCCCATATATCGATATTCTTTTTGGATATCGTAAAACTAACGTTCTCGGGTTTGGAGGCATTTTTCTCACAGAATGGTTTATTCTTCGAGGAGATTATGGATTTTTCTCAACAGAAGATAAAAACTTGAATATTTTAAGAGATAGCCCCTTTAATCCAATTTGGAATGATTCCCTTCATTTCTCATATCCCTTGCATGAAAAAGCAAACTATTATCAAACAACTGTTCAAGTTGAAACAGAAATCCCAATTGTAAGTATTAACTTTATTGCTCAATATTTTGAATATGACACTTTAGAATATTCTTCAGACCAACTTCCAATTGATCAAGAAATTAGCATTCCTAATTTGGATATAAATCCTGATGAAATGACACCATCATTTTTCTTTATGCCTGGAATGGGCGTGCCACTAGCATTTCTTACAAAAAAAGCTGCAATTATTATCATGGATAAATCGTTTTTAAATGAACAACTAAAACTCACCACTACCGCAATGCTGGACTTAGGACTTTATCACGGAATTTCTGGAATTGCAGGTTCATTAACAGAGTATAAAGTTGAATATAATATTACTCAGGATTTATTAGGATTAATTGGGCTCACTAAAGTTATCGGAAATAAAGACCACCCAGATGGCGACAAGTATCAATTTAATAAAATGGAAGATTTTTCACATTTAAGAATTGAACTAAAATATTTTTTCTAATTAATAAACTTTTGAAAAATTTTAGTAAAATATATAAATAATTATTGGTTCTTTATTTTTTTTATTATTAACTAATATTCTAACATATCAACTATATAAAAAATGAAAATAAAAATTAGCAGCGTTGGTCTTTATATTCCACCAAAAATAGAAACAGCGAACGAATTAGCTAAAAAAATCAATAAGTCGGAAAAATGGATTATAGATAAATCAGGCGTAAATGAGAGGCGTATATCCACTATCGACGTAGATAAAATGGGTTCAATCGCTGGGTTAGAAGCTTTAGAAAACGGTAAAGAGCCCGATTTAATAATTAATGCTTCTGGGGTACCAAAACAAACAATCCCCGACACATCAACTTTTTTCCAACGAGAATTAGGATTTAAAGGGATTCCATCTTTTAGTATTCATTGTACCTGCCTCTCATTTATAACTGCCCTAAATACTGCAGCTTCATTAATTATTTCTAATTCCTATAAACGAATCCTAATTATTTCATCAGATCGAGGAACTCTTGGACGAAATTTCAATGAACCAGAAAGCGCATCTCTTCTTGGAGATGGGGCTGCTGCTGTGGTGATAGAACCATCATTTGATAATGAAAAAAGTGAACTACTTTATTTTGATATGAAAACATTTCCAAGTGGGGCAAACCTAACTGAAGTAAGAGGAGGCGGAACGAATAAACATCCGCATGACCCTAACACGACTAGAGAAGATAACTTATTTACAATGGATGGCCCTTCTGTTTATAAAATTGCCAGAAAAGAAGTATATCGATTGATGCTAAAAACAATGAAATCAACTGGGCTTAATCGAAAAGATATTGATTGGATTATTCCCCATCAAGCATCCAAAAAAGCAATAGATGCCTACATAACCACCGGAGGATTCTCAAAAGATAAAGTGGTCAATATTATTTCCAAATATGGAAATTGTGTTGCGGCTTCTATCCCAATGGCTTTTGCAACTGCAGTGATTGATAAAAGAATAAAACGTGGTGATTTAGTACTTTTTATTGGTACGGGTGCGGGGCTTTCTGTGGCAAATGCTTTAATTAGATATTAATTATTTAACCAATATCATTTTTCGAATTTGATAATCAATTCCGTCATTTATTTTTAAAAAATAAATCCCCGATGAAAAGTCACTTCCATTCCAGTTAATATGATGGATTCCCGAAGTGTATATTTTATCATTTGAAATAATATCCACTTGATTTCCTAATATATCAAACACTCTAATATCTAATTTTCGATTATAAGGAATATTTAATTCTAATCTTGTTTCTGGATTAAATGGGTTTGGGAATGAATAAGAAATATTAAATTGATAAGCCAATACTTTAGAATCAATACTAACAGCTCCACAATCTTGAGGAGCAAAAACCGGAAAAGAATAATAAAACTGATCTAAGCTCAATTCGAAATGATCACTTTCCGCAATACAGAAATTCACACTATCACAAAGCATATTTGCACCAATTGCAAAAAAAGGATACCCACCATTATCATCATCATTCCAATCCATATTCATTTCACAAAAACAATCTGGGAGTTGTTCCAAGTTGTTATTAAAAACCCATAAATATGTCAGGGCTGATAAAGAGCAAATTGACTCAGGAATACTTTCAATTTGGTTATATCCTAAATCTAAAAAATATAAACTTTCTAAAGTTCCAATACTGTCGGGCAAAGTCACCAATACGTTATTATTGATATAAAAAGATTGGAGTCCAGCCATTTCAGTGAAAGATTCTGGTAGTTGGCTAATTCGATTCCATTCGAGATAAAGAGATGCCATTTCAGTCCAGTTCCCAATATTATTGGGTAAGGTAAATATTGTATCATTCACGCCTGAACTATTTCCATAATTCCCAGCAACGAGAAATCTAAGTCGCCCGTTAAACCAAGTTTGAGTTCCCAATTCCAAGGGAGAATCATATTCGAGATTATTAATGGCTATAAGGCTATCTAATACAGTTATATCTTCATCATAAAGGCATGAATCTCCAATCAAAATTGTAACATTAGATGGCAACTGTGAGTAATAAGTATAAGCACTATCGCATTGCCCATAAAGTCCGGACAGTGCTAATGATATAAAAAGAATAGGAGAATATTTCATTACTTTAATAAAATTATTTTTTGCGTTGCAGTTTTATGTCCAGATGTAATTTTCACAAAATAGATTCCCGATGGGTGCTGGTTGCCATTCCATTGTATTTCATGGTATCCTGGTTCAAAAATATCATCAATCAATAATTCAATTATCTGACCTGTAATGTTAAATATTTTCATTTGGATTTCCCGTGACTCTAAACCAATAAAAAACGGAATCATTGTCGTTGGGTTAAATGGATTAGGATAATTCGTTAAAAGATTGAATTCACCAGACATTCCTGAATAATTATCTATATCCAAAGAATAAACAGAACTACATGTATTAATAAATGATAAACTACCTTCCGAACTAAATGCCAGTGTTGCGGTTGAATCTTTACAAATACACCGACCATCTTCTTCTTTAAACGTCATTTTTGGCGCATCGAATTCAAAGGTTTTAAAAACACACTGCTCAAAGGATAAAGGTCCATCCACCGTTTGTGAACTATGGGTCCAATTACTAAAAAGCATATTTCCGCCTTGCCAAAAATATGTTCCTTCTTCATTTTCAAAATTACATGGTTTAAAAAATAGAATATACAAAGTTCCCGTACCGCCTGCACCACCTCCAACATTAACAGCTATTGTTCCATCTTGACGTAAATCGCCCAAAAATGACATGGATCTGGTAAAGCGTTCTCCGTTCCCATTTTGACCCGAAGCTACTAATTCTAATCCAAAGCCTCCTTCTTCATTATTGATACGTTGAAATGTTTTTACAGATTTATCCGCGTTTAAGTATAAAATATAAGCATATCCTTCATTAAACTGATTGGCGCCTGTCATAAGATCGGGCACACCATCCCCATTTAAATCTCCAACTTTACACAGTGCATGACCAAACATGGCTCCATTGGATGAATTATTATTTGTGGCTTCCGGCAATAATTCATTAAAACCACCTTGGTTTTCACCGATTTTTGATTTAGAAACAACAGTAAATGTAATTGGGTCCAGAGAAAGAATCCAAATGGCGCCACGTCCATCATCTGCTTTAAATGACCCTACAGCAATTTCAATTGTTCCATCTCCATCAATATCTCCCAGAGGTGCAACTTCTCGTCCGCCAAAACCTTCGCCATTTTCAATTCCATCTCCAAAACCACCTTGAGTTGAACTAATAGTTACGGTATTCGAATCTATAATGTGTGATGTGGAATCTAAAAATACAATATCAATTGCACCACGATTGACACCACCATCATTCGAGTTAGGATTGCAAATTGCAAGATCAATTCTACCATCACCATTCAAATCTCCAAGCGCTGATAATCCTTGAGAAATAATATTTTCATTTTTAATGAAATCTTTCACTGTCCCATCTGTATTTAAATGTAAAATATATAACGAATTATTGGGCGGAGAAATGGATGATACGGCAATATCCGGAACAGCATCTCCATCAATATCTCCTATACCTGCAACGCCATATCCGAAGTAATTACTTTCATTTAATGTATCTGTGAAGTCGCCTTCTAACATAGAAATTTTTTGATGAGATTGGACCGTGCCATCTTGATTCATAAATAAAATGTATACGGCTCCAGCATCTATTGCACCATCATCATCGGATCGTGCCCCCACAACTAAGTCCGTAACACCGTCTCCATTAATATCTCCTGCATTATCATGATCACGACTGAAGCGGTCGGCCATGTCTAAGTTGGCATTAAAACCAGATTGCCCTTCTTCAATCACCCTAAATAAATCTGGGCCATACAGTGTTTGAGATTGAGGAAATACCGTCGTATTAAATATAATTAGCTCTATTGTAAAAAAAATACGTCTCATTCTTTCTCTCCGTTATTACGCCATTTGACTAAAGGCGTTCACAAAAGTTAAATTATTTTATATAAACCATTTTCTGAAATTTCCTATGATTTCCAGCCTTTAAAACGGCAAAATAAACACCCGTCGATACAGACATCCCTTGGCTATTGGTTGCATCCCATTTAACATTATATCGGCCCGATTTCTTTCTTTGGTTTACAAGTGTTTTTATATGTTGACCTTTGAGATCAAAAATATGAAGTAAAACATCTAACTCGTGCTCGAGTGTAAATGATATTGTAGTTGTTGGATTGAATGGATTTGGAAATGTTTTATATAATTGGAATGTGGATGGCATCATTTCTGAATTATTTCCAAGAGTAATTGGAACACCAATAAGTTGAATAATTTTTTGTTTTTCCGAATGATAGGCTGGCGTTATAACAAATTCGATTATTGCAGTTTCGGTTGATTCTGAAATGTCACCCGTAAATGTAAGTGTTTCAGAGTAACCTGGAAGTAAAACCAAATTCCCATCTGTGGGCTCAAACCATCCTGCTTGATCTGTAAATGTATAATTTAAGTCTAATTCATAATCACCGTTATTAACCACATCAAATGAAATGGGAGCAGATCCTGGAATTAGGTAAACACCATTCCCTTCCATCATCTCATAAAGATCATGGACTATGACACTGTAAGCTGCTGGAAATAGCCCGGGTATTCGATGTGCACGATAAACTGCTCCGTTTGGTAAACTCAAATTGTAATTAGCTTCCCAAACAATTTCTCCAGCTAGATTCACTTCCAAACTTCTGCCTCCACCTCCCACAGTAGTAATTAGAACATTCTCATTTTCCAATTTTTGTGTATTACCAGAAGCAAAACCAAATAGATTTTCTGGAAGTTCATACGACCAAACTATTTCTGCATTATTTTCCTCAACCGAAATCTCAATTGCCCGAGATATTGGTTCATTGACCCCACGAAATTCAGGTGCAAGATTACCGTTATCAAATGTAAGAATATTTCCATTCTCTAATTTTTGAAGGCTATGTTGAAAACTGAACCCAATATCATTCCCTAAGGTGACATCACCAGACGCCATTGCGTGTCCCATATTCCAAATGATATTCCCTGATGGATATCCAATTTTTGTAATCCGTGACAAATGGCGGGTTGATATATATATTGCACTTTCTTCTTCATCAAAAATCACCGCATTTACATGGGTCCAATCATAATGAAGATCTTGATAAGCTTGGTTCCATGAGCCACCAAATTGATCATAATCCATCATATTAAAATGGTCAAAAACGCTCCATGACCAAACAACTTCTTTCGTTGTCTTATCCCATTCTACTAATTTATCCCCAATCCATGGAAATTCTATGGTAGTCCCATCTGCTTGAAATCCTAAACTTTGAAATAAAGGAGTCCAAGCCCCAATCGGAATCGGTCCCAAGGAACTGGCTTCAACAATACCAAGATAATTTCCATTGGGAAGTTGAATAATATCATGATGAAGAAATTCATCATTAGGCTCTTCCCATACTGTTTCACCATCAAACGTAAATTCCATTCCCGGCAAATTATTTTCGGCAGCAGAAACAAGGGTACAACCGAATACATCTCCGTATATATTTGTGCTATAATAAACTATACTTTCGCTACCGCTATTCCATATTTCTCTTCCATTGTGATCAATTGCTGCAGAAAAATAATTAAAGAACGCTCCAAAAACTGTTATTCCATTTTGGATTTCGGATATATTTGAGATTATTGTTGTTGATTCAGATAATGACGAACCCGTTGAAAAAGAATACGAGTTTGTCCAAAGCCCTGATTCACCAGTAGAGTTAACCGGACGAATACGCCATTGATAATTTTTATTCCAATCAAGAGCATCTTTTTCAATATAAACTAAAGTGGTAGCATCTACATGAAGAATATGATTAGAGAAATCTGAATATTCGGAGATTTGAATTTCATAATGATCTGTCTCCGGTTCCTGCTCCCATTCAAATAAAATATGTAAGTAATTTAGAGTTGAATTATTCTCGGGCGTAATGAGTTCTGCAATAATACTAGATGGGCTCACTACCATAAAAATAATTATTAAACAGTATAAATTCGAATTGTTTTTCATCATAACAATTAAACGAATTAAAAACAACTAAGTTAAAATTTTACAAGAAAAGATTCTGAAAAGATATTGTCTTTTAATCCAACATCCGGTTTAAAAGCACTGAATTTCATAATGGTTTTATTACCATTTTCTTTTGCCATAAGCATTTTTCCAGGTGAAATATATCCATTTTCCAAAACAAATTTAGAAACAGTTAAAGTTTTTTCAATTTGAGATTCAGATGAGTAAAACTCAATTTTAATAATTTGCCAATTTTTTGTATTAACCCATATTTTTCTTTTAAAATAAGCGCTACTATTTTTAGGCCATGCCATGATAACTTGACTTTGTTGTCCATCCACATATTCAATTCCAATAAGAGAAAGACTATCGCTATCCAATGTTCTACTTTCAAAATCTTCATAAATAAAATCGGTGCCCATAAAAGATTTCGATCTTTCCTTAGCTTTTATTTTTTTGGCAGTTTTCAATTTTGGCAGAAAAATCCATTGATCGGTTTTTCCACTACGATAAATCCAGCTTAAAAGACCCGTTCCTTTAACCATTAAGGGCTTTTTAAATCTGACTAAAGATTTAGATTTAAATTTTCCTATTTTATAGTTTTTTTGAAATCGAGTGAATTCTCGAATTTTGACTTTTTCCTTTCCTCGTTTAATCCGAATAATTTCGAGACTAATCTCAGTAATAGAAGATGTGGGTTTTTGAACTTTCTTTACCCTTTCCATTATTTCTAATGCTGAAATTCCCTGCCCAAGGCTTTGAGAATAAGACATGAATATAATTAGTAAAACTCTATTAAGATTAGCGATCATTTAATTTGATAAATAAAAGTGAAAATGGAGTCAAAATAATACTAAGAAGTGAGATGGTTAAATAATCTTGTTTATATTTCAATTCAACATACCCAGCTATTTGAAGACAAATAAAAATATAGCCAATGATTATAATATCAAAATATGTTTTTATGAGCTGGGAAAATAATTCACCCATATCTAAATCTGACTGAGGTAATTCTAAATTGGATATTCCAACTCCATACATGAGTACCATGCCTGAAATAAGAAGAACAACCATACTTAGCGTTTTATCTTTTTGTTCAGCCTTCATCGATATAAAAATTTAGGGTTTAGCAAACTAGTTAATGCCGGCAAAGTTGCCAATGCACCAAATAAACAAAATGAAATAGATCCCATAACCAATATTCCGAAAATCTGGACTGGAACGAATACTGAAAAAAGTAATGAAGAAAAACCCACCACAACAGATAAACCATTAAATAAAATTCCTTTCCCGGAAATTCTTAATGTATTTGCAATGGCATCATCCATTGAGTTCCCTTCTCTTAAATGAGCTCTCAAATGCCATAAGAAATGGACTGTATAATCCACGCCAACACCAACAAGGATTCCAGTAAGTAAAGATGTAGTCATATTTAATGGGATATTTAAATAACCCATTAATCCAAATAGCATGACAACTGAAGCCACCATGGGAAGTGTTGCTAATAATCCGCCAACAAATGATCTGAAAACTAAAGCCATGATTAAAAATATAATAATAATGGAATAAAATAGGCTCAGCAATTGTCCTCGCAATACCATTTTAGTTAAAACACCTAATAGAGTTGCACCTCCCGTTAAAATCATGGGCGGTTCATCATAAAAATTAGCTTGAATAAATTGTTCGGTATCGTCAACAATTTCCGAAATAGTATAAGTCTGAACTTCTTTTAATCTAAGAAATACTTGAGTAAAAGATGGATCATCCGTATCGTCCAAAAACAGATCGAAATCTTCGCCGTCTCCTGTCATAGTATAAAGAAACATATATTGAGCAATCAATTCAGGATCATCAGGAATAACTTCAAATTCAGGATTTCCACCATTGAATCCAGCATTCATTTTTTTTATCACATCTACGATTGAATATGATTTTGTTACAATTTCATGTTGCTCCTTTATATGGTCCGTCAGCATTTCTATATTGCGTAGAGTATTGGGATCAAAAATATCACCTTCAACTAAAATATTCATTTGAGTAGATCCACCAAATGCTTCACTTATTTTTGTATTCGCAATTCTAACTCGAGATGATTCAGGAAAATAATTATCAGGGTTTGTATCTACTTTTAAATCTCGTATCCCTATAGAAAGCCATGTGCCTGCAATTATTAATGTTAATAAAACTGGAATCCTATATTGAGTGAATATGCGACCTAATCCCACAAGAAAATTGTTTATACCTGTCATACTCTCTTTTTTAGTTAAATACGTAGGACGAGGCACCAAGACTAGAACTGACGGAATAAGAAAAACACTCAAAAGAAATGCAACTAAAATTCCAAAAGATATAAAAACACCCATTTCCCGGACGCGTGGTAATACATGAAATAATAAGCTTAAAAAACTAATCATCGTTGTGAGCCCTGCCAAAAATATTGGAACACCCAATTTTCGAATTGTTTTTCTCAAGATTGCTCCACGAGAAGCACTCGGGTCTAAAATAGTATATTCATAATAATGAGATATAATATGAATCCCATAATTATTTGCTATGGCAATCAACATTATGGGAATAAGTGTTCCAATAAATGCCACCGACTTATCCATCCAGCCCATAACTCCAAATGTCCAAAGTATCGAGAATCCAACCACAAAAAATGGAAGAAAAACACCTGTCCAACTTCTAAAAGAAATCATAAGTAACAAAATTCCCAATCCCAATGCAATTGGAGTAAATACACGTAAATCACGTTGCATATTTTCAATAATGGTTACTCTTGTTATCGGAAAACTCGCTACATAAAAATTTTCTGGAGAATTAAAACGATTCACAAGTTCAAAAATGGTGGTTCGAAATTCAAATTCATCATACTCAAATGAAGAATTTATTTGCCCAATAAAACAAATAGTTCGAAAGTCTGATGAGACTAAATGGTTCATCATTCCAGCCGAGATTAATTTTGATTTAAAATCAGCAAAATCAGCAGAATCTTTAGGGAAATCCACTAATAGTGGTTCAATTTCAAATCCACCCTTATCTGGAATGATATGCTTTTGGGTGAAAATAGAAGTCACCTTACTAATAAGGTCTAGGGTTTCAAATGAATTCTGAAAAGTATTTAATTTTTGAAGTGTGTTCGATGAAAAAAGGCTATCCGATTCCACAGCTATAATGATAATATCACTTCCAGAAAAAAGCTCATCTACTTTTTCCATTGAACGAACTATCTCATGATCTCGTGGAAGCATTGATCGCACACCAGGATCCAATTCTAATGTAAATATTTTCCAGCCAAGGATAACCGTTATAAGAAGCACACCCGCAATTATGGTGCGTGGATATGCCGCATCTAAGTCAAAGAGTCGTCGTGAAAATTTTCGAATATTCATAATTTAAAAGGGTGAAATTTACAAGATTAAACTTACGAATGAAATTTGTTCTATAGTTGAAATGATAGATGATTTTAAACACTCATAAAATCAATAAAAATGTTATTATATAGAAATAATACCAAAAAAAGTCCTACAGTGGATATTAGAGAATAGTTCCAAAAATATTCAATATTAGCAAACAAAATAGTAAAGACCCCATTTTATTATAGATGCGACGTTTTCAATTTCATAAAACTTAATTATTTAAATAATTCAAAATTTATAATAGTGTAATTTTCACGATGCCATTTAACATTTCACAACTCAAAAGACCGGTGGTTTTACTTGGAAATGGAGAAACTCCAACTCATAGGGTACCCACCAAATTATTGAATAATGCTGAAACAGTTTTATGCGCCGATGGAGGTGCAAATAAACTTGAAAATTTTAAATTAAAACCGAACATTATTTTGGGTGATTTAGATTCAATTTCTAATAAAAGCTTTGACTGTGAAGTTATTGAATTAAAAGACCAATCTAAAACTGATATAGAAAAATGCTTGAACTGGTGTTTAGAAAATGGGATTAATAAAATATCCTTAATAGGTTTTTCTGGAGAACAGGATGATCATTGGATGGTATCCCTATGGACATTAGTATCCTTTGTCGAAAGCATGGAACTCACCTATTATTCTAATTTCTCTAAAATAATCTGTGTAAAAGATTATACTCAAATTGATTCAATTAAAGACCAAACTATTTCCATCATACCTACAAAGGAAAATATTAAAATCACTACGACAGGATTACAGTACCCTATCAATAATTCAATTTTAAAACCACCATCCTTTGGAATTAGAAATTCTGCAAAAGGTAACTGTTTTTCTATCCAAGCAACTGGACCTGTTTGGGTTTTTTTGAATTATGAGAATTGAAAAAATACAATTAATCATATGAATCAATTTCACTTACTTGACTGGGCAATACTAGGTGCATACACTTTAGGACTAATTTGGATTGGCATATTCAAACTAAAAGATCAATCATCATCACAAGAAGAATATATTTTGAGTGGACGCCGATTAAGTCTCGGTGGATTTGTGGCAACATTGGTCACAACTTGGTATGGCGCCATTTTGGGCGTGGGTGAGAACACATTTTTATATGGCGTCCAAACCTGGTTTATTTTTGCGCTCCCCTATTACGGATTTGCTTTAGGATATGCTTTCTGGATCGCACCTAAAATTCGGGAAAAGAAATTATTATCTATTCCGGATCATTTTCGTTTTTATTATGGTGAAAAAGCAGGAATCATTTCGGCCTTATTCATCACCATTTTGGCAAGCCCTGCCCCTTACATATTAAGTATGGGGATTTTGCTTCAATTTCTTTTTGGAATTCCCTTTGGTATGGCATTATTAATCTCAACCACTTTTAGCGTTATTTACGTTTGGAATGGTGGGTTTTCTGCAGTTGTGAAAACAGATATTTTACAATTTATTTTAATGTTTGTTGGATTTTTCCTATTAATTGGTTTTTTATGGAATGATTTTGGATCTCCTGCTGTATTGATAAAATCTATACCAAAAATACACTTAGATCCATTGGGTGGAAATACTGTTCAGTATGTTTTAGTTTGGTTTTTTATTGCAGCATGGACTTTTATTGATCCGGGATTTTATCAGCGGTGTGCAGCAGCAGAATCTCCCGAGGTTGCAAAAAAAGGACTCTTAATATCTATTGGGGGTTGGATGGTATTTGATAGCTTAACTGTTCTTGCAGGCCTATATGCAGTCGCATTAATCCAAACAGATCAAGCTCTATTATCTTTCCCATTATTGGGACAATTCATTTTACCGATTGGATTTTTCGGACTATTTATCACAGGACTATTTGCAACTATTATGTCTACCATTGATTCCTTAAGTTTAATTAGTGCAATTACGTTTGGACGAGATATTCTTTGGCGAATTCAACGACAAAAATATGATTCAAATCCAGTACCATTAGTGCGAAAAAGTTTGATCATTATTTCATTTCTATCACTATTCTTTGCATTTAGTGTCCCATCAGTCGTTAGACTTTTTTATCTCATCGGCTCGATTCTCATTCCAGGATTAATTCTTCCTTTTTTATTTACATTATGGACTGAAAAGATGGCTCTTTCAGAGTTATTGGTGAGTCAATGGATTATAACTCCGGTTATTATATCTCTGGTATGGTTAGGCATTTCTCAAATAGAAGGCCAATCTTTATTTGGAATTGAGCCTTTTTATCCCGGAATGCTTTCATCTATATTAATTGGATATTTTGTAATAAAATAAAAAAGGGGTATTCAAATTGAATACCCCTTTTAAAAGACTATTTAAATAATCTATTTTGCTAACGATTTTCCAATTGAGCCTAAATCAGCAAAAGCTTCATCAAGTCTTTCAATCATACCGACTTCACCTGCTCTTAATAATTTTCTAGGATCATATTGTTTTTTATAAGGAGTACCATCTTCTGGATCTATTTGATACTTAAACGCTTTTGCATTTTCGTCAACATAAGTACCTACTGCATTCGCAAAAGCAAATTGTGTATCCGTATCAATATTCATTTTAAATACACCATACGAAAGAGCTTCAGTGATTTTTGCTTTATCAGAGCCTGATCCACCATGAAAAACTAAATCTAATGGTTTAGTTCCTGTTCCACACGTTGCTTGAACGAGGTCTTGTGAATTCTTTAAGATCTCCGGGCGAAGTTTAACATTACCTGGTTTATATACACCATGTACATTGCCAAAGGATGCTGCTAAACTAAAATGGCCTATTGGTGAAAGTAATTCCCAGGCACGAAGACAATCTTCAGGTTGAGTATAAAGAAGTGGATTATCAGCACCAATATCATCATCGGAACCAACCCCGTCTTCTTCTCCACCCGTTACACCTAATTCAATTTCGAGACTCATTCCAATGGGAGCCATCCGCTCTAAGAGTCGCTTACTTTCAGATAAATTAAAATCAATTTCTTCTGCAGATAAATCTAACATGTGTGAACTATAAAGTGGTTTTCCAAATTTTTCAAAATGTGCTTCACTATATCCTATCAAAGCTTCAACCCATGGAATTAATCCTTTATTCGCATGATCCGTATGAAGCACCACACAAATCCCATATTTTTCGGCTAACAGATGAATATGTTGCGCTGCTGAAACTGACCCTAAAACTTTAGCTTCAAATGCATCTTTTAAACCATTTCCGGCAAAATATTGGCCTCCACTATTTGAAAATTGAATAATAACATCCGATTTGTTTTTAGCCGCTGCTTCCATGACCGCATTCACAGAATTTGTTCCAACAACATTTACAGCTGGAAGTGCATATCCACCTTCTTTTGCTGCTTTTAATAATGTTTGATAATCTTCACCACTTACAACACCCGGTTTTAATGAATAACTCATATAGCCCTCTTTTTTTTAATTTTGACCGATTTCAGTCAATAATTGATTAAACCAACTTTTATTATAATCAAAAGGTTTTCCCCCCTTGATTCTTTTAAAATCTATTAATGACAATGTTTCATTTTCATTATCATCTAAACCCGCAACCCCACTTAATCCATTTATGGCTTGTTCAGCTGCAAAAAATGCTGATTTTTTTATTAAATCTAAATCCTGAAGATTTGGCTTCGCGGATCGTGCAAAATATCCACTTTTTTGAACCAAAACTTTATCTGCATTTAAACCTTTTGCAAATTTTTGTGCAAACCATTGCCCTGGATTAATTTCATCTAAACGAACATGTCCAAAAGCATCTCTCGGTACCTCTTCTCCATCCATTTCCATTTCTCTTACAATAGTTTCAAGCCCCGCACCTTCACTTATGAAAATATTTATGCCGTCCTTTTCATCCATTCGCTTTTTTAATCTTTCTACTTCTGATTGGAATTCAAAATCCATCTCAGGAATATACACAGCATCAATATCCCATCGTCTTTGATCGAGTAACATTTCAGGAAAAAAAGTTCGATTTTTCAATCGCTCACGATAATCAAAAGCTGTTTTAGCCGTTAGCCAACCACAGTTTCGACCCATGACTTCATGGATAATGAGCTGTCGTGTACTTGTAGTATTTTCATTCGCTATATTCTCAAAAAATACAGCTCCTTGTTCTGCCGCAGTCCAAGCACCTAATGTCTGGGTAATAGGAAATACATCATTATCCACTGTTTTTGGTAAACCCACTACAGTTAAATCGTATCCATTTTCTTTCAAATAGAATGAAAGTTGAGCTGCCATTGTATTAGTATCATCACCACCAATAGTATGAAGAATATCAATTTTATCTTTTTTTAATTGTTCAGCTGCAACCTTTAGGGGATCTTCTCCAGGCTTAACATACCCACGCTTTATACAATCATCCACATTTGTCAATTTCACTCGGCTATTTCCAATTGGGCTTCCACCAAATTCATAAAGAGTAGAAAATTTAGATTTTACAGATTCAGGGAATTCAATAAAATTCCCAGTTAATAAACCTTGATATCCATTCAAATATCCAATCATTATTGCGTCAGGGGAAATAACATTATATTTTTCTATCAAAGCCCCAATGGAAGAAGATAAGCAGGGCGCAATTCCACCGGCAGTTAAAAATGCTATTTTCATAAAAACCAAAATTCCTTTAATAATTTAGACGTGAAAGTTAAATATGATTTCTTATTAGTAACTAGACTATGTATTACTTATTCTGATAAAATATTAATTATGCTCATAAAAACAATTGGATATGTCCATGGTAATTAATTAAACTATTCTCGATTCAAACCTAATTTTTTAAAATTCTACGGAGAGAGGAATGTTGAATATTTTTAAAATATGGATTTTTACATCCATTATGTTTTCCCAAGTATCTGATTGGAACCCAGATGAAATGCACCAAAAGGCAATGGAATACCCATCGGCCCAAACTTGTGCACCATGTCACCCTCAGCAAACACGAGAATGGTCAGTTTCACCTCATGCTTATACTCAAATGAGCCCTGTATTCAATGCCATGATGGGAGCAGTAGGTGTTTTAACAAATGGTACAAATGGTGATTTTTGTATGCGATGCCATACTCCAGCTGGAATGGCTATGGGCGAACCTATTTTTATGGATAACCCCGATAGACAGCAATCATCTCGCGAAGGGATTACCTGCATTGGTTGCCATCGTGTGAATCGAAATTATGGCCGTGTTTCGGGGAGGCAACATGTCATTCCTGGTGATGTTTATCAAGAAGTATATGGCCCTGTTGGTGGAGAAGAATTAGAAAGAGTTCAAGATTTATCTGAATTTCAATTAGCGACTGAAGATAATAAAAAAGGGATGGCTGTACATCTAAGTACAACTAAATTTTTTGAAATGTCCGAACCATCCTTTTGCGGGACATGCCATGAATTTTATAATCATGTAGGATTAAGAAATCAAGAATCTTTGACAGAATATCGCCATTCACCTTCTGCAAAAGATGGCACTACTTGCCAAGATTGCCATATGGGGAAATTTGCTGGTGAATATACCGGTGATGATAAATCTAATTATGAATGGGGACCTGCCGCCATTGTGAATGGGAAACCAACAAAAGAAAGAAAATTAACAAATCATATGATGGTTGGACCTGATCATTCACTCATTCACCCTGGATTATTTCCACTTAATCCTCAAGCCATTGCATTGGCAGACGTTGAAACATGGACAAAATTCGATTGGAAGTCAGGTTGGGGAACAGATGATTTTGAAGATGAGATTGGTGACGATTATGAGTTTCCTGAAGAATGGGAAAATTATGATGACCGCCTTGATGCATCAGAAATTATACAAGATAATGTCGACCTTCTCAATGAATACATGGACCAACGATTATCTCTTCTGAGAAATGGGTATGGAATAAGTGACATTGTAGTCACGAAATCTTCTTCTTCTAGTCTAGCATTCAAAATAAAGGTTGATAACTTAACCGACGGACATAGTGTCCCTACTGGATTTGCTTTACGTCCATTGTATTTAAGAGTTGAAGTAAAAGATAGCAAAGGAGAAATTGTTTATCAGTCCGGAAATTTAGATCCAAATGGCGATTTCCTAGATGAACAATCCTTATATGTTCAACATGGGATTCTTAATCTAGATACTGATCTTTTTAATTTACAGCCTAAATTTACTGTTAGAAATATTCGAGGAGGCGAAAGACCTGAAACTGTTCCTGTCAATTATTCTGGAACACCTCTACCTTTTTTAAGACCTTTTCCCATGAGCTTCACATTTGCTGGCCGACCAAAAGGCATTAGGCTAAAGAGACATGGAATTAAACCTGGAGATTATCGCTGGGCAAAGTATAAAGTAAAAAAGGAGAAACTAAAGAATGATAGTGAATATACTATTAATATAAAGCTAATAGGGTCTATGCTTCCTGTCAATCTTATTCATGCAGTCCAAGGGGTTGGATTTGAATATGGCATGACAACAAAACAATTAGCCGATCGTGTTGTTTCGGGGAATACCACTATATGGGAATATGAAGGTAGCGTAAATATTGCTTCTGGTAATAGAGAAGTCAATTTTTCTCAAATTGAAGCCAAACCTTATCGGTTTGAAGATCTAAAATAGGATATATGGTTATGAAAAATACACTTTACGCACTCATTTTAATTTCTTTATCATTCTCACAAGAGCCTTATATGTTTCCAGATGATCAACTGCCACCACAAGTGGAAATTTTTCCTGAGAGACCACCCATGTTGTTAGAACTGGGCGAAAAATTCTTTAAGGTTGGCGAAGTACCATATGGCATTAATCCTTGGAGCGGAACTTATTGGCAACCAGCATTATGGGTTTTTGGTACTTATCGCACTTCAAACCAATACTCTGCATTATCTAAAGCAGACTCACCATCATTAAATAATTGGGTAAACCGATTTGACTTATTCGCCAATATTAAGCTATCTGGAACAGAACGATTTTTTGCCGCGTGGCGTCCTCTAGATAAAGGTGGTATGACGGGTATTGACTTTACACAAGAGAATGCTGAGTTCACTCACAACTTTGAAGAAAAGGGAGATGGGGAGTCATTTAAACAGTGGTTTTTCCCGGCAACGTGGTTCTTTGAAGGAGATATTGCTGAATTATTTCAATTCCTTGATTATGAAGATAAGCTTCCAAGAGACATTGGTTTCACACTTGGCCGTCAGCCTATATTTTTTCAAGAAGGGATTGTGATTAATGATATTCTAGAAACCTTCGGTCTTGCCATAAATGGCTTATACTTCCCAAGAGCTTCAAATTTGAAAATTTCTCTCATGACTGCTCGCAATCATCCAGATCGAGATGGACAAGATGAATATATATATGGTGCCTTTACCGAAATAGATTTCCATAAAAATATGGTCAATCTTGATATTGCCTATGTGCAAGAAAATCAATCAGGAAAAACAAATGGTATAGTTATAGGTGGTAGCAATGTACAAAAATTCGGATTTTGGAATACTTCTTTTAGAGTTGGGTATTCTAAAGCATTAGGTGAAACATCCGACATTGGAGATGGGATATTCTTAATGGGTGAATTTTCAAGAAAACATTATCCTTATAGAAATATTATGTATGTGAATTCATTTATTAAATTAGATTCATTTACACCTGCGGCCGGTGGTGGTGCCGTTGGGAGAACTGGGATTCTTTTTGCTGGTTCTGGCATGACTGGATATGGTTCTCCAATGGGTACAGCATTGGGTGCGGATGAAATGGGTGCAAGTGCAGGTTACCAGTGGTTTATGCAAGGAGGCAAACAATCCATCTTGTTCGAAGGGAGTTATCGACAAGCACTCGATGATGGAACCGATACAAAAATTGGACTTGGTTTTAAATTCATGAAAGCATTAGGGCAACGATATGCTGGTTTTATCGATGGATTTACGGTAATACCCAAAGATGGAAGTTTATCTACTGGCGGTAGAGTAGAACTCATGGTTCGTTTTTAATTTTAAGATAAATCAAATAGATATTTCACACTTAATTAATAGGATAGATTATGAAAAAACTCCCTTTATTTCTTTTTTGTAGTATTCAAATACTATTTTCTCAAATAGACTATGACCCTAAATTAATTCGTGGTGCAACTGCTTGTGCAAATTGCCATCCTACTGCAGTTTCACATTGGGAGGGGACTGACCATTTTAAGGTCTTTTCAGGAACAGATACAGAACCCGCTATGCACCGTCGCCCTGAGACGAAAGAAATTCTTGGAAAACTCGGTATGAAAAGTGCAAAACGTGGTGTTTGTGTAGATTGCCATTTCACCACACAACATTTAGCAGGGAAAAAGCGAGCACGTGCTATAAGCGGCCCTTCTTGTGAATCATGTCATGGCGCATCAGGAAACTGGATAGAAATCCATGGTGTTTACGGTGAAGATGCATCAGGCGGAAAAGCAACTCGAGAAACTGAAATTGCATCTCATAAAGTTGAACGATTGCAAAATGCAGATGATAATGGTATGATTAGAACCAATAATATATATGCTATTGCTAAAAATTGTTATCAATGTCATACTGTACCAAACGAAGATCTTGTTAATATAGGTGGGCATAAATCCAATTCTGATATTGACTTTTCCACTTGGTTAAATAAAGATATAAAACACAATTTTCTTTATTCAGATGGCAAATCAAATAGAAATGCGCCTAGAGATTTTGATATTGCTGAACGACAAAAGAAAAATAAAATTGTCGGATTATTAGTAGACTTAGAGTACAGCTTAAGAGGATATGCAAAAGCCACATCTGAAGGAGATTATTCCATATCAATGAAGAATAGAATTGAAACGGCAATTTCAAACTTGACTGCATTTGAATCTAGTGGCGGCGAGAGTAAAGATATATCAGAAGCATTATCATATGTGAAGAATATTTCTATTTCTTTAAGCAAAATGGATGAATTATCGATCACCGCAGACAACGTTAGAAAAATTGCGATTACCTATTCTGATAAATAGTTTTCAAAACCAATTGAGATATAATAGAAATAATCTTATAAAGATGATATAATTCACAAACCAGACTCATGTTTAATATCATCAAAAAATGGAGTGTATTCTTCATTGGCCTTGCAGGAATATCTATCCTGTTAGCTTACGTCTATTTTATATACCCTAGTAATAATATAGATTCATCTTTTGGCTTTAATGTAAAAATCAATTACCAACATACCTCGAATGTTATCTCGTGTCAACATTGTCATTTAAACTCAGACTCAACTTCTTCTTTTTTTAGCGATCTAATTACACAACTAAACCCCGAAAATGTAGATAATTTTGAATATAAATGTATTCAATGCCATGGCCATTTAAAGCATAATCCGCTTAATCCGCATACATTAGAATTAGATGGAGATATTTCTCAATGTAAATCTTGCCATTTTGAGCATAAAGGAAAACAAAGTAAACCCTTATTGAATGAGTCATCCGATTGTACTAACTGTCATAAAAATCAAACTACTGATCTAAACAAAATTCATAAACAAATTTTATTAAGGGGAAATGATGTAAAATCCTGGAATTTTAATCACACAAATCATCAAGTACTTCACTTTCAAAAGACGAATCATTCATTTGATTGTTTCAGTTGTCACCAACCGGAAGAAAATGGAAAGATGTTAAATGTCCAATTTGATCCATCTTGCTCATCTTGCCATCAACATACAAATCAAATCAAACAAAACCCTTTAACTTTAATCCAAATCCCAGGGTTGGACTATGATGTATTGATTGATGAAGAAATAAATATCGGCGAATGGCCCTTAGATGCAGGTATCGACTTAGAAGAATCCATTAATCCATATCTAATCCAACTATTATCATTAGATGGTAAGTCGGCATATGATGTATTGATCGATGAAGAAGTTGAATTCATTGATTTAATAGATGGAGCTGATTATGCTCACGAATTGGAAACATTATTTTGGGATTTTAAACTAGTTTTATTCTCTCTTTCCAAGCCTCACATTATACAAGAACAATTCGGACTAACATCACCACTGGAAATTCAATTTATTATTGAAACTATTCATGATTGGTTCCCAAATCTTTCTGAAGAAATAATCAACTATAAAAACGGTATTATCGCAGAAACCTTTGTTTATGAAGATTATTTAACAGATGATGCATCGATAAACAAACTCCATAAATCTGCATTTGATTTTAATATTACTTACCAATCAATTCAACATACAGACCCAGTGCTTACTAATATATACTCCACAAATTATAAAAAAATGGAATCAACATTATTGATTGAAAAACCAGGAAATTGTTTAAAATGCCATTCTATTAAGAAAGGATATGTTGACTGGAAAAAACATGAAAAAGATGAGTTGTTTCACCCGTTGGGAAAATCTTTTTCACACATAACTCATTTAAAGGAGTCAAAATGTATAGATTGTCATATTGAATCTGATCAGGGTTATGAAGCCATTACAACCGAGTCTTGTATGTCATGCCATGAATTAAACAATAATGAAAATAATTGTATCGTTTGTCACTCATATCACCCTCAAAATAAGGGAAAGATTAAATGAGTCAAAAGGACATAAAATCACTCGAAACTCTATTCACTGAGATCGCAGCCGAAGATAAAATTATAGATAGAGAAGAATTTAAAAATGCTCTCAATATTCACGATGAAAATATTTCAAATCGTCTATTTGATCTTTTTGACGATGATAATAGCGGAACACTTGAATTAAATGAATTTTTATCTACTGTAAATCACTTAAAGAATGCTGATGACCAACAACAGTTGAAATTCGCATTTGACCTCTATGATATCGATGGCAGTGGAACCATTGAAGAATCTGAATTAAGTGAACTCATTAAAAGTGGACTTACTGAGAATAATCTTACATTTTCAGACGATCAGGTGGTTGATTTGACTCATTTAATGTTCAGTGAAGTGGATACAGATAATAGTGGCGAAATTTCATTTGGTGAATTTCAAAAAGTAGCGGAAAATTATCCTGATTTATTATCAGGGATGACGGTGAGCCCCGTATCTTGGCTTAAACCAAAAATAGAATTATCACCAGAGCCACAATCAATTAAACCAAATCCTGTTTTAGAATATTTAAGAGAAATATTGTATAAGATAGATCAAAAGACCTTCTTTTTTTATACAACCTATTTTTTAATAAATATCTATTTATTTCTGTCAACACTTTCGACTTATAAAGATATTAATATTAATACATTCGTTCCATTAGCCGAAGGATTTGGCGCTATGCTCAACTTTAATGGAGCAGTCATATTATTACCTATGCTCAGGCATTTTATAACCAAACTAAGAAAAACATTTTTGTATAATTATATTCCAATCGATGATGTTGTTACATTCCATAGGTTTGTTGGTCATGTTATGTTCTTTTCTGCACTAGCTCATGGCGTATTATATATTTTCAATTTTGGATTGATGGATCAATCAATAAACTATTTTTTATTCTTTACTCTCCCTGGCATAACTGGACTGTCTTTGTTTATAATTTTATTTGGAATGTGGATAACGGCATTACCAACTATTCGAAAAGGAGGACACTTTAAACTGTTTTATTTTGCTCACCTAGGATATGGATTATGGTTGATCATATTCATTTTACATGGGCCAATTTTTTGGAAGTGGCTATTGGTGCCAGGTCTGCTATTTCTTATTGAACGTTGGGTAAGAAGCAACAGCTTAGTACAAGAAACAAAAGTATATGATGTATCCTTATTACCATCATCTGTCCTTGGGCTATATATGGAACGACCTAAATCGTTTTCATATAAACCTGGTGATTATTTATATTTAAAATGTCCAGAAATTTCAGAATTTGAATGGCACCCATTTACAATAAGTAGCGCACCCGAAAATAATGATATTATTAGCTGCCATATCCGTTCAGTAGGAAGTTGGACAGGAAATTTATTAAACTATTACAAAGAATTGCCACGTAAGGAATCAATTGGTAAAAAGATAGAATTACCAGTGTTAATCGATGGACCTTATGGAACACCAAGTGATAAAGTTTTTGATTCGAAAGTTGCCATACTTGTAGCAACAGGAATTGGCGTTACTCCCTATTCATCTATACTAAAAAGTTTATTACATAAGATTTATTCAGACAAATCAGGTAAACACCCCGATAAAATATATTTTTATTGGCAAAACCGGGGTCAAAATTCTTTTGAATGGTTTGTAGATTTATTAGCTGAAATAGAAGAAAAAGATACTGAAAAGTTTTTCGATTTGAATATTTTCCTCACTGGAACTCAATCGCAAAAAGATATGAAATCTAATATGTTATATATTGCAATGGATATGAAACATAAAAAATCAAAAGTAGATTTGATTACGGGTTTAAAAGTTAAAACAAATTTTGGTCGTCCAAACTGGAATCAAATATTTGAGTCTATATCAACAGAGCAAAAAAATAAAAACATTGAAATCTTTTTCTGTGGACATCCAGCCGTAGGGAAACAGGTAGAAATAACTGGGCATAAATACGATTTTATTTTTCATCAAGAAAACTTCTAATATCTAATTTATTCGTTCTATAGGTCACCTTTCATTTGTTTTATTAAATGAAATAAATTCCGTATGCAATCAAACAAGAAATTTTAATGACAAAAAAACAAATCCTTTGGTCACCACGTCATCCTGAGCAAACTCAAATAGCCCAATTTTTACAATTAGTGAATGCGAAAAAGCAATTAAGCCTATCGTCTTACGAAGAATTGCATTATTGGTCAGTGAATAATGTATCGGAATTTTGGTACCAGTTCTGGGATTATTCAGAAATAATACATTCTGCTTCATATCATCAAGTTGTAGATGATGAAAAGAAAATGCCTGGAGCAAAGTGGTTTCCAGGAGCTCGACTTAACTTCACAGAGAACCTACTTCGACACCGAGATGATAAAATTGCCATTCATTTTCAAGGAGAAGGACAACCAGTTAGATCTATTACATATAAGCAATTATTCGATGAAGTTGAACAACTCGCCCACTCATTAAAAGAAACTGGCGTTGTAAAAGGAGATCGTATCGCAGGCTTTATCCCCAATATGCCAGAAGCGATTATTGCTATGTTAGCAACTGCTTCAATTGGGGCTATTTGGAGTTCATCATCACCCGATTTTGGAATAAAAGGTGTATTAGATCGTTTTTCTCAAATAGAACCTAAAGTTATTTTTGCTGCCAATGGATATTTCTATAATGGGAAAATTTTTGATTCTTTGGAAAAACTTCAAGAAATCCTTCAATCTTTACCATCAGTTAAAAAAGTCGTTGTCGTGGAATATACTGAAGAAAATCAACCGATCTCCCATATTGAAAATGCTGTACACTATTCTAGTTTCCTATCAACACATCCGTCAAAATTAACCTTCGAACAGCTCCCTTTCGATCATCCGTTATACATTATGTATTCTTCCGGAACAACCGGATTGCCTAAATCAATCGTTCACTCGTCTGGGGGAACACTCATACAACATTTAAAAGAATTACGTTTACATTGTGACCTAACAAGAGACGATACTATTTTTTATTTTACTACATGCGGATGGATGATGTGGAATTGGCTGGTATCATCTCTGGCTGTTGGTGCTACACTTGTATTATATGATGGATCCCCTTTTTACCCAAATAAAAATGCTATGTGGGATATGGTTGATAAGCTGGAAATTTCTATTTTTGGAACCAGTGCAAAATATATTGATGCATGCAAAGAAGCGAAGGTTTTTCCAAAACAAGATGCAAACTTATCATCTTTGAAAACCATTCTATCTACTGGCTCTCCTCTTGTTGAAGAAAGTTTTGATTATGTATATTCAAAAATTAAAAAAGATGTTTTGCTTGCATCAATTTCTGGCGGAACTGACATCATTTCCTGTTTTGCTCTTGGGAACCCAATGCTTCCTGTCATACGTGGAGAATTACAATGTCGAGGACTAGGAATGGATATTCATGCCCTTGATCATGCACAACATTCCCTTATCAATGAAAAAGGTGAATTAGCTTGTAAAACAGCTTTCCCGTCTATGCCTATATATTTTTGGAATGATCCTGATGGAGTGAAATACCATAATGCATATTTTGATCTTTTTCCACATATTTGGCACCATGGAGATTTTATTAAAATTACTGAAGATGGTGGAGTTAAAATATTTGGGAGAAGCGATTCTACTTTAAATCCGGGTGGCATTCGAATCGGTACGGCGGAGATATATCGAGTAGTTGAAACATTAGATTACGTAGATGATAGCCTTGTCATAGGACAAGATTGGGAAGGGGATCAACGTATAGTTTTGTTCATAAAGTTAAGAAATAATAATGAATCAATAACTGGCGATAATATCTCTGAAATAAAATCATTAATAAAAACGAATTGTTCACCAAGGCATGTTCCAACAATTATCCTGCCAATTAATGACATTCCCTATACAATCAATGGGAAAAAAGTTGAAGTGGCTGTTAAAAAAGTAATTGATGGTGAGAAAGTCACCAACAAAGATGCTCTAGCTAATCCGGATAGCCTTGAATTATATAAAAATATTCCAGAGCTATCCAGATAGCAATTTATTTATAATGCAGAAACTATTCCGATTAAGTCTACAACTCGATTTGAATATCCCCACTCATTATCATACCAATTCAATGTTTTCACCATATTCCCTTCAACAACTTTGGTAAAAGGCGCATCAAAAATAGATGAATGTGGGTTTCCAATTATATCTGTCGAAACAACAGGCAAAGTTGAATACTCAACAATTCGTGATAACCGCTCTGTTTGAGATGCTTCATAAACAGCTTCATTTAATTGTTTTGTTGTAATATTCTGACTCAATGTAAAAACTGAATCTACGACAGATCCATCAGGAACAGGAACGCGCATAGCGATACCATCTAATTTCCCTTCGAGCTCGGGTAATACTTTCCCAACTGCTTTTGCAGCACCCGTAGATGTTGGGATCACATTCTCTGCTGCTGCCCGACTACGTCTCCAATCGGAATGAGGCACATCTGCCAAACGTTGGTCATTCGTGTACGCATGTATTGTATTAATAACCCCATTCTCAATTCCAAAATTATCTTGAAGTATTTTCGCCATAGGCGCTAAACAATTCGTAGTACAACTAGCATTAGATATTAGTTTATGTTCCGAAATCAATGTATCATCATTCACACCAATTACAACCATATTATCAATATCTTCTTTTGCTGGTACAGTTAAAATAACCCGTTTTGCTCCTGCGTCTAAATGCTGGTTCAATGCTGCCCGTGTACGAAATATTCCCGTAGCTTCAACCACAACATCAATATCCAAATCGGTCCATGGAAGTTGAGAAGGGTCTCTCTGATTTAACATTTTAATTGTATTAGACGAAGTCTTCATAATATCGCCTTCGGTATTAACCGTATCTTTAAAACGTCCCATAACTGTGTCGTATTTCAGCAAATAGGCTAAAGCATCATTGTCGGCTAAATCATTAATCGCAACCACGTCAATATCCGATCGTTCGTTCATTATTCGGAATACTGATCTTCCAATTCGTCCAAAACCATTAATCGCTACTCTCATGATGCATCCCCTTTATTTTCCAACGATTGGTAACTTTTGATTAATTCTAAAATACGAGCCGAAAAGCCCCAGCCATTGTCATACCAACAAACTGTTTTCAATAATGCATTCGCAGAAATCATTGTTGCTTTTGCATCAAATATCATAGTTTCACTACAGCCAATAACATCTCTAGATACTATAGGATCATCAGTATAGCCAACAATGGACTTAAGTGATGAATCAGCAAATGATTTAATCGCTTCATTAACAACATCTACGGATGGAAGGTGATTTAATTCCGTTGTTAAATCCACAGATGAACCATTCGATACAGGTACGTTAAATGCAGTGCCTGCTATTTTCCCTGAAAATTGTGGCATTATTTTTTCAACAAATCCAGGAGCCCATGTTTTATTTGGAATTATATTTTCAACTGCAGAACGACTTCGGCGTAAATCAGCTTGAGCTGAATCGGCTAATGGTTGATCTGATGTATAAGCATGAATCGTTGTCATCATAGCTCGCTTGACACCAAATTTTTCATCTAACATTTTTAGCATTAGCGCTAAAACTTGAGTGGTGGAAGATGTTGTCGATATTACCTGATCAGATAATTCAATTGTTTCTTCATTAATCCCCGGAATTACAATTCGATCAATTTCATCATTTGGTGGGACTGTCACAATCACACGTTTTGCGCCTGCATCTATATGCTTTTGCAAATCAGCTGATTTTCTATATTTACCCGTAGCATCAATTAAAACATCTACATTAAATGAATCCCAGGGAATTTTTCCGGGTTCACCTCCAGGAAGAATGCGGACTTTTTGATCATTCGCAATTAAAAAATTACCATCTAAAGTAATATCTTTATTAATTGGGCCATGGATAGAATCTCTTACTAATAAATAATGAAGAGATTCTGCAGGTCCTAAATCACTAATGGCTACAAAATTAAAATTTGGATTTTTATACCCTTGTCTGAATATGTTTCGGCCAATTCTTCCGAAACCAAAAAGAGCAATATTTATAGGATAACTCATAAGTTAGTTTTTTCCGTAAAGTTCAGCATCGAAATTAAAAAAATATATACTATAGAAGTAAGACAAAAGTGAATTTTAAAAGAAATAATTTGAACTCGTATAGGATATCAACCGTAAGAGTAAGTAACAATAACAAGAAAAGGAAAACACTATGAAACAAAAAGATAAAACAAAATCAACTGTAGTTGCAGGTACATTATTGGCAGGTGCAGTTTTCATTTTATCCATCACATTCCAACATTCAAATGCGAATGAAAAAGAGCATCCAACAAATGATATAATCAATACAATTAATTATTTTGAGCCGCTATTAGACTCAAATGAAATAAAGATTGTTTATTCATCTGATGATAGTACATCTATATCATCAACGCCAACATCCTTCTCAAATGCATTTAAATTGGCTCGAGAGGAGTTCGGCCCCGGACACACATTTGTTTGGGATGGGAATCTCTATCTAACAGACCGAGATGATGATAGGACGGATTCAGTTCAATTGGCTATAGATATAATCGCTCCTGAACAAACTAGTTCTGTCAATGTGGACTAACCCCTTAATCAATAATAGTGCCTCGTCAATTGACGAGGCACTATTATTTAATCTGAATAATCTTGGAATCGGCCCCGAGCTTTCAAAAAAGCAAACAACAAAAGAATGACAAATAAAATTCCAATTTTCATTTTTTTCCCGATTGACTAAAACCTAAAGAACCATACCGATCATTTAAAACAATTACGCCATCCATTTCTCTATTTGAACCGATATAAGCAGTCGCTTGTTCATATTTATTATAAGTCTGAACGTATCCATTTTCGTCTTTCCCCGTTCCTAAATATAAAGTTCGTTTCTGATCTTGATTGAAGGCAGTAATAAATCCACCATGACCATCATCTTTTATGGTAATAGAATTCACTACAATATCACCATAAGATTCAATTTCACCAAACCCACTTAAAATAAATAATAATGCACTCGTTAAAATTCCAATTAAAAAACTTTTAAAATCTATTTGCTTCATAATAACTCCTTATGTATTTAATATAGTTGGAAGGTCTGCAATGGAATTAATAAAACCATCTGGAATAATCCCACTGGACTCAACCATCCCTTCATGATATTTACCGGTTTTCACTAAAACCCCGGCTATTCCTGAATTTTGTGCACCTTTGATATCATTGATTAGGTCATCCCCAATCATAACGACTTCTTTCGATGCTAATTTTAATTCATTTAGCCCATGCTGGAAAAATGATTTTTTTGGTTTTCCAACAAGATATGCTTCTTTTCCTGTGACATATTCTAATGCTTTTATAAAACCACCTGCATCCAGTCTTAATCCCGAATCAACTTTGTAATATTTCCCTTGATGAAGAGCAATAATTTTTGCGCCATTCATCACATGACGGAAAGCTTCATTCAAAAGATTAAAGGTCCATTGACTATAATCACCAATGACAATTACTTCTGGATTTCTAAAATTCTCTTCAAATTCTAAATAATCAAGTTTTAAATTTTCTGAAATAAAAAAACGACAAGTCGGAGACCCCATTTTCCGTAAATATTCAACACCTATGAATCCTGCAGAAATAATCTCGCTATCTGTACATACTAACCCAATTCTATTCAAACTATTTGTTAATGTTTCTCTATTTTGTTGAGTTGTATTTGTTAAAAAACGAAAAGGTATTTTATTATTGTTTAAAAAATCCAATGTATCAATTGCACCCGGGATTGGTTTTCCAGATTGACAAAACACACCATCCAGATCAAAAAGAAAACCTTTAGCTTCTTGAATCAATCTCATTTTCTTCTTCTAATTTGTCTTTTAAGTCGCTCATTTTTTGAATAGATGTATTTTGGCCTAAATTTTCGCCATTAAACTCTTCATGCCATCGTTCTTTTGCATAAAGAATTCTCATAATCAATATTGCAGTATAAATTAATAACAAACTGATAAAACCAATAACATGCATTGAATTATCTCTATCAACCATCAATAGTAAAATAAAAAGTATGACCGGCATCCACCTGATTAATTTTTGTATAATTTTTCCCATAAAATTAATTTAGAGACTCACTCACAAACGCCAACATTAGTTTTTGTTTAGTTAAATACCCTAGACGAGTTTCAATATTTATATACCTAATTTTCCGTCTTAATGACTCCCAAGATAAACTTCCATTGTCATTATTAATTAATGTATCTTGAAGTACAACATTATAGGGACCAACTTTAAGTTTCTCAAAGTCTTTTTCATTGGTACATAAAATAAAATCTCGAGGGTTTTGATTATATTTTAAAGAAATTCTTCGACTATTATCCAATTCGTATTTCACATTATAACCTCTGAAATTATTATGAACAGAGATCAACACCCCATCATTCTTAGGCATTATAATTTCTAGAAATTGAGTTCTTTCCAAATCAAGATCATTTAATGTTTTATCTAAAGTTCCAGGCGCCCAATATGGTTTAAATTTCGTTAATGCACGTCTAGTACCCATTCTAGAGAAAATCCGATTCGGATCAACAATAGTTGATAAGTATGGAATTTCGCGATTATCATTTTGTATAAAAAATGCTGTTCCAAGGAAATGTTTGATATGATAATCTAAAGCCATTTTAGCCGTTTTTTCATCTCCATGTAGCCAAATATAATAAAGCGGCGAATTACCGTTCTTAACAAGGTTATATTTTACTCCTGCAAATTGTATAGTTTTTGCTAAAGAATCATTACTTACTTTTTCGATCCCAAATAAGGAAGAAAATACAAAACCAAAACTTAATATTTTATTTAACAAGAATCTCCTTTTGTCAAACTAGAATGGGTTAAAAACCCATTTGCTAATTTAATCGCTCTCTTCATCGTTCATTCGATACCACAAGGCTAAACCCAGCGACCCAGCAATAAATACCACTAAAATAATGAAAAGAATCATTTTTAATGTCATGTAATCGTCCTTCTTATTAGAAAATTATTCACGATAAAATACTATAAATAATGGAACTGAAAAATGAATAAGATAAGTGTATAATCATTTTTAGCAATGAATCACCAAATTAGAATTTGAGTATTAGGTGCATGATGATTGATTTGTTTTTTTATTACTTCCATTGCGAATTCTCTATCATCGTTTGGAATAGTAACAACACCATTTTCTAAAATATATTTTGAATAAAATAAGTCTGATTTTGGTTCCCGTTTCCGAATTCTATTAAAATAATCTTTCCCCATTCGAAAAACGCCCAAGGTTAAATCTACAAGTGCATCTCCATCTATTTCCGAAAATATTTCTGTGATAAAACGCGTATAAATATCTTCCCAGTTTTTCACAATTAATACTGGATCAATGCAGAGTCTCACAGCCCAACCTGATTCTATTGCCTGTTTTAACGCTTTTAAACGTAGATGAAATGGCGGTGCTGTTGATTCATATCTTTCACAAATTTCCTGAGGAGATAAGGTCCAGCTCAAAATAATATTCTCTGTTGGCTTCAGCTCTTTAAGTGATGAAAAAAGGGCACTTTTTGTTCTGATTTCAATTTTCAGATTTCTCTGGTCTCTTGCAAAATCTATCCACCGGGAAGTCAATGGAATTATATTTTCCATAGCCATTAAATCTGTATTGTAAGAGATAGAAAGAATCATCGGTTTACTTGGGTGATCTAAAAAATTTAGCCTTTCACTAACAGATTGATGAAAATCATTTTCATTTACAAAAACTACCATATTTCCTGACGGATACATCCCCTGTAAAAAACAATAGTCACAATTGTAAAGACAATTTAAAATTGGTGTATTGTAATAAATATTTGGTTCCCCATAGTCCTGAATGATATCTGAAGCTTTATATAAAAAAGGAGCTGTTTTTTTAGCTAAAACTAATTTCATCGACCCTTTTTGAATTTGAAAATCTTGATGAGTTCGATTAAATATATCTTTATAATGATCAATTTCGATTAAAGTCGCTTTGGGGAATTTGGATAATGCTAAATCAGTTAATGGATATCCAAATGCATCCTTTTCAATATAAATATGAGAAAACTTAGGAAGTAAGTTTTTCACAAATAATTTGAAATTTAAGATTACGGTCAGTTTTAGAAATAGGTTTATAGGACTCTAAATTTGGAAAACTGGTTTTTTGATGTCGTATCCTAAACCCTTTTGAAAAATGGAGAAGTTGTTCCTGTTGTGCTTTTGTCAATAAATATTGTCTAGAAGTTGATTGAATCCATTCAAAATCTTTTTGATTTAAAATTGGTTTTTCTTCAATGAACAACTTTTCTAATTTAAATAAATATGATTCTATGGAATCCATATGGTGCAAAATCATATTTGAAATAGGTAATGCAATAATTTCTTCAAACTTAAGATTCATGTGATCTGATACAATTTTAATAAATACCAATCGGTGTACCGGGACAAATGAAGAACATACATGGAAAATTTCTGATGCTTCCATATCGACTAGCCCCTTATAATTACTTTGTTTTTCCGAGATTACTTTTTCCACTGTTACAAGAGACTTTTCTTCAAAATTATGTTTTATTAATATATCCGGATAATAAGTTTTTTTGGTAGCTTCATCTTCAATTTGATTCAGAAGATAACATTCACCAATTTTTGTTGTAGAGCTGTTTCCTCCTGCAATCCCGATATTAATAAATTGAATTAAATTCAGGTTTTTATTTTTTAAAACTGTCTTTATCCTTTTCTCTATATTTTTCTTCCCAACACCAAGTCCAATAAGAATTCGGTTTTCATTCATATATACTGGAAATGAAAAGGATAAATCTTTTTCAAGGTTGAAATAATCAATTATAGGTTGAGATTCTGCTTTTAATGCAGTTAGAAAACATTGTATCAAAGCAGATTAAAAAAAAGAGAAACGAATAATTTTCCGTTTAGGTTTATATTTTTTCTTCCAAGGCTTTTTCCCTTCCCAAGTAAAAAACAAGAAGCGAGTCTTCCGGCCTTCAGGGCCGTACATAAATTGACTTTCTTTTGATCTTTTTTCCATATCTAGATTTATGGATTCAAGAATCAATTTTTGTGTGTTATAAACCATACGGTCAAAGTCTTCATACACAATATCTCTTCCAAATCGAGCACCAATTAAATTTAAAGTTTTTCCCATTAAATATATTAAAAGACCTCCTCCTGCACCAATTGCCATATACTCGGATGTCAATTGTCCGGCTGCAGATGCGCCCATAGTTGAAGCAATACCTAATGTCCCAAGGACAATACAAGGATTCCCCATAGAAAAATATGATTTTTCTGCATATCGCACTTCCACAAGGCTTTTAATAGGAACCGTCATTAAAACAACTTTATCTTGCCAAAATACAATTCTTTTATTTTTGATTGTAAATTTATTTGATGAAGTAAAAATATCATTGGTTTTTGTAAACAGCATGACTCGCTGAGAAAACCCAACTGATAAAAATAATGATATGATCAAAATCTGAATTAGTTTAAAACGCATAATAATAAGACGCAGAATTTAAATACGTGTACGCAATGCGCTCATCAAAAGATCAATGTCTTTTTGGGTATTATAAACTTGAATTGAAATTCGAATATACGATTGTCCATTCCGCTCAAATATTGGAATTTCTATATTATAATCTGACCAAAGTTGTTCTTTTAAATCTGAAGATGTATTTTTCGGAAGAGGATGAGCCACCATTTGCCCCAGCCATTTCCCACCGGGTGAAATAGAATCTGTGTTAAAAGTATTTCGAAATTCAGTATGTATGTTTTGAATTAAATCAAAACAAGTCTGCTGTTTTAATTTTATTTCTTTCTTATAAAATTCTATAGCTGTTGGCAAACATAAGAATGCAGACATATCTCGAGTCCCCTGCCAATTAAAGTCTTGAAGAAATTCAGTTGGTCCTGGGTCATCTCCATTTTTCCCCCAACTGTAAACGACTGGTTTTATCCAATGCTGATGCTCTTTTTTTACAAATAAAAATGAAGCCCCTTTGGGCGAGCATAACCACTTATGGCATGCACCAGTATAGAAATCACACCCTAAATCATGGATATTCAATGGAATATGTGCTGGAACATGAGCTCCGTCTATTATTGTTAGAATATTTTGTTCTTTTGCTTTCTGAATAATTTTTTTTACAGGGAAAATTAAAGCAGTAGAACTAGTAATATGTGACAAAAATATTACTTTTGTTTTTGGGGTCACACCCTTCCAAAATAATTCTATAAAATTCTCTTCTGTCGTAACTGGAATAGGGATTTCCTGTTGAATTATTGTCACATTTTTCTTTTGTGCCCATTCACTCCATGCACGTATCAATGCTCCATATTCATGATTTGTCATTAATATTTCATCACCAGGTTCTAAATCTAAATTATAAATAATATTGGTTACGGCAGTCGTTGGGTTTTGAAAAAATACAATTTCTTTTTCATCACATCCCACAAAATCACTTAAAGAAAGTCGTGATTTTTTTAATGCTGGATAAAGATATTCTGTTAAAAACTGTACAGGTTGATTCTCCAATTTTCGTTGCCAATTTTGATAATCTTCAAATACAGGACGCGGACAAGCACCAAATGAGCCGTGATTTAAATAGGTCATAGTTGGTTCTAAAAGGAATAATTCTTTTATAGAGTTCATTCTTGAATACCCTTAATAAGATTTAGCTCTTCCGCGGATGCATATTGCTTGTCCCAAGCTTGTAATTTTCTTTTCATAATTTTTTTATATTTCCAAGGAAATAAAAGAATAAAATATGCCATTGTTAAATATCCAAATGGAAGCATTGGTGCATCTTCATAAGATTTTAATTCCCAAAATGGTAGTGTCCCCTTCTCATGATGTGCCGAATGTCGCGTGAGATTAAATAATAAATAACTACTGATCCGATGATTTGAATTCCATGAATGTTTAGGTTCAATTTTTGTTCCTGGAACTCTTACCAATCCATAGTGCTCTAAATAATTAACAGTTTCTAATAGAACTTTTGCCCAAAGCACAGATCCAAAATAAACAATTAAACTAATGGGGCCTCCTAACGAAATGAGCACCGTAAGAATAAATGATCTAAAATAAACTTGGAGCATTTGATTTTTATATGAAAAAGGTTTTAAACCTAATTTAATTAACCTGTTCGATTCCCAAATCCAAGCATTCTTAATAGTCCCTAAAGTAGATCGTAAAATAAATACGTAGATACCTTCTCCACGTCGTGCTGATTCTGGATCATCATAGGTCGCTACATATTTATGATGCCCATGTATATGCTCAATTCCAAATGCTGGATCCCACGTTATGGCCAATAACCAATTGCTAATTTTAAAACCAAGTGAGTTTTTCTTTCTATGTACCAATTCATGTCCAACTACCGTTCCCATACCGCCAATCAATAAACCTGATGAAAGAACAATACCCAATAAATCGAGATTAGAATAATCTGTTTTCCATTGAAGAAAAAAGGTATCATTAGATAAAATATTATAAATAATGGACTGCGAATTACTCATTCCTAAAAGCGTCATGTTAAATAAGACTATTAAAAGCAGAGGAAAGTTGGCATACAAAATTGGATTAAATTTATTTTCAACCTTATAAAATTGAACACGGTCATTACCAAAAAGATTATCACCAAATATCACAAAAACAGAAAACCCAAAAAAGAACATCCACACAGCTGCTGGGTTTTGCCAACTACAAATAATCAAAATAATAATTGATAATGGTGCTAATAAATATTTAAACATGTTAATTAGATAGTGGATATATTTTTCGAATTATTAATCTATTCATAAGTATTAAATATATTGAGTGAACTTTATTAATCATGTTTTTAAATGGATAAATCGCACATTAAATATCAACAATTGAAATTAAAACTATAACGTTTCAGTTGTTTTTTGATCGATTGGATTTCTTGAAATTTTAGGTACAATTATCCAAGCAATTATATAAACAATAAGCCCACCACCCATAAAGAGTGATAATAAGAAAAACAAACGTACAATTACGGGGTCAATATCAAAGTATTCACCCATGCCAACACAAACACCCGCTATCTTCCCTTCTTGTGGAATTCTATAAAGTTTTTTCATGAAAATATTCTAATAAATAATAATGTACCAGACCACATATATCCAAGATAAAATGCCATGGATCACTGCCCAAAATACAGATTGATTTAAATTAAATGAAATAGCCATGGCTAATGCTGAACCAAATGTTACTCCAGTTTTGACCATCTCTTTGCTAGTATAATGAAATGTTTGTTTCATAATTGTATAATTTTCACCTTAGGTAATTTTCTAGAATCGTCTTAATCTTTTTTTCATAATTCGAGCATGATCAATTAAATCCAACACTAAAACTTCCGAAAGTGATTTTGAAAAAAATGTACTAGAAATTTGACGTAAATCTCTTTGTATAATTTCATAATTACTTAATGCCGGTTGTTGAAGCGATAATTTAATATTTCCTCGCTCTCCAGCATCCCAATCAACATCAAAAGTATCAAATAGTCTCTGAACCAATGTAATCTGATCTTTTTGATTCATGCCTAATCTTTTTAATGTGATAAAAAATTCACCCATAGATGTTTGAAACCCTGTGAGATAACTCGTTCGAGTTAAGTGATTCCAATAGCTTAATTCTAATTCTAAATCTCTTTTTACCCTATTTAATATATGAAAAACTTGATTCATCCCTTTATGTTTTGGCGTAGGGTCATGGCCATATTTTGGAGACCCAATTTCAGAATCTTCTAATAACAATTCAACTCTCTTTAATTGATTTTTCACCAAATTGGAATGATAAGAACGCATAGTTTGACTTACGTGTATTCGGTCTTTCTTGGATAAAAGCATGAAATAAACTGTATCTTTCAATGTTAATGATATTTCTTCAATTAAATCATCGTTTTGACTTATTTGAGATTCTAAAAGTGAAAACTGTAAATCACTATTGTATTTTTTAAGAGGACTATCAGAATCACTTAAAGATGATTTTAATTTATCTAAATTGTCCTTAAATGATTTATCAATAGCTATTAATATAGAATCAGGATTGTATTTTCCCCGAAGTTGTTTAGTCGTTTGTAACCTTTTCATATTGATTGGAATGTACCGTTAGAAATTGATACAAAGCAATGAAGCAAAAATCACTATTTTAAAAGCAATATTTTTTGAATTTTAATATTCCCACCATAAGTGAGTCTAGCAAAATACATTCCAGAAGCGAATTGATTTGCATGCCATTTTATCGAATAAGAACCTGGTAGTAATAAACTATTAACAAGTGTTTCTACTTTTCGCCCTCGGAGATCAAATATATCTATAGTTGTGCTTGAATAAGTATTCATTTCGGGAATATCATATCTAATAGTTGTACTTGGATTAAATGGATTTGGATACGCTGGATATAAAGCAACTTTCGAAGGCAATACAGCTCCATTTATCTTTGCAACTCCTTTTTGAACAATTGAATTATTACTGTTCACTAAATTATAATACAGATTTAAATTTTTCACTTTCAAATCTACCATAAATGAGATTGTATCATTTTTATCTTCAGTCATTCGTGCAAATTCTAGTAAAGAAAATCCTTTTTCTGGAACATGAGTTGAAATAAATAACTCCTCATCTTGATTTTGTTTTTGATTGAATTCAATAGCTAGATTCCCTATTTTATATGAAAATTGGATCTGCCCCGCATGAATAGATTTATCAAGAATCACTAATATTTCATTATTCTTTTGAATCATGTCTAAAGGACGACCTACCTGAATTGTATCTCTTATGATTTCCCCATAGTTTTTTTGATACCATGACCACATGCGAATAAATGCCATTCCATCTTCAATATCAAATTTGCTATTTGGTGTTGAAACAAAATGTGGAGCTTCTCCTGTTACAGGTGCTAATTCATAATTATAGTTTTTTGCTTTCCAATGAGTCACCAATGTATCTAGATCAACAAAGGAAATGGTTGAATCTAAATTGTAATCACCCAATAAAGGTGTTACATAGGTAAATGCAATATCTACTGTGGATAGCTCAGCCTCATCTTCTAAATATGAAAAGTAAATTGTTATTGAATCATGACTCGCAAAAGGTGGTTCTAGTGTAAGTAATAAACTTGAGTCTGATTTTATAAAATTAAAATTCACAGAATCTCTTACACCAGCACTTACAGTAAAATTCAGTGAGTCAATTTTCTCATTAAATAAAAATGTGATGGGTGTACTTTCCATTAGAGTGATAAAAGAATCAATGGGAACAGAAATTGATTCCACACTTGGAGGAAGAATATCAAATAATTGAATTGTATCTACAATCATAGTATCTCCAAACATTTGATTTCCTGATTCATCAAATATATCTACGCCAACTTTGGACTTAACAATAAATTTCTCATCACCATTTGGTGTTGAATTATATTCAAGATTTACTCTGATATAGGATTCTCCGCCAATTAGAAAATTGCTATCCGTTCTTGTTATACTGGTAATGGTAATTGTATCCGCAGCACTGTTGTTAGGGAAATATTCTATTTCAAAATCATTTTTATTTATAGATGTAGTTCCATCATTCTGTCCAAAAACTGTATCGTCAAATACGATATCTAAATAAGAATTATTCCAAGCTAAAGCAGTTGAGTCTACTGTTGGTGGTATATAATCTCGAATTGTAAATGTGGCACTAAAATTAAATTCAATATCATTACTCTCTGCATCAGCTAAAACGGCATTAAAAGAATAGAAAATCACAGCATCGCTAGGATAAGGTTCAACCGGTATAATTGTCAAGGTAGGCGGTTCTCCTTCTATAGATAATACAAATGGAATATCTGTTCCTGTACTATCACCTGTTTTTAAAGTTACAAATGATGACAAAATTGCAACCGTCACTGCTTCTCCAGTTTCAGCTAAAAATATATTTTCATTAAAACTAATAGTTAAGGAATCTTGTTCATTCACATTTAATTCACCATCATTCATAGAATCATTACCGAAAGGCGGGTTTTGATCATTTAAGATAATTGGACCAGATGATTCTCCCATCGGAACAGGAATACCCGATAAACTAAAAATACTCATAGACGTGGTTGGCGAAATTATAATATTCTCTACACCTGAAGGTAAATTATTAAAATTCATAAATAGCCGAACCGTTTCTTCTCCTCCAACTAATGTAGTATTAGTAATAGAAGTTAAATTAGCTGTAGATACATTTGTGGCATTCCCATCATTAGACTCTATACTTACGTTGAATCCTGATAAGTAGAGTGATTGAGTTGCGATTGCATTACCATAAACCCCTACTGAAAACACTAAATCAACAAATTCGTTGCTATCAGCAAGCGTGTAAGATTCAATATAAGCCGAGGCAAGTAATGTAACTGGATTAGATTCCACGCCGGATGACATAACATTTCCAGAAACATCAAAAATAGAATTCACCGTAGGATTAAGCACAAAGGTTTCAACCCCGCTAGGAGAAGCACTTAAATTTAAAATTGCATGAATGGTAGTTTCGCCTCCTACCAATGGTGATCCATTCTCATTTGTTACGCCAATAAATGTTGCAGATCCACAATGCCCTCCATTAGCATTATACACATACGAAATATCAGATAACTCCAACGCTCCCGAACCATTACTCGTTGAATAAACACCTTCATTAAATGTGATTGAAACATAATTATTAATGGATGAAATAGAGCTTGATTGAATGACAGGTGGCGACTCATCTGCAGTAAAAAACCGCAATGTATCAAATTGGAATGCATTATTATTTAAATCTTCAATTGTAGGTAAAATTGATAATTTTATAGCCGTTAACTCTGGAAATTGTCCATCGGGATTTATGACAAAACCTATTTGATCACCCGACACAATACTAAATGTTATATTTTCTCCCGAAATAGCTTCTTCCAAGATGAAACAATCTGTGACATTCCCATTTGAGATATTTGCGCCATCAACTGAATTTCTAACTGTTTCTGTGAATGCAATGGAAATATTTGAAACCGTAGAAATATTTGATGCATTATTTAAAGGATTTGAAAATTGAATAGTTGGAGCTAAAACATCAACCAAGGAAATTGAAATTCCATTAATATCTAATAACGGGACCCCTACGCTATTAAAAATCGATGAAACAGATGCAGGACCCAGAATAAGTACTTCCCCACCACTGGGTACATTCGGATATTCCAAATTTAATACAACTGTTTCTTCTCCTCCAGCTAATGCACCGCCAATCGATGTATTTATAGATGTTAAATTTGCTTCATTTGCATTACCACCATTTGGGTTAATCGAAATTGAATAGTCATTCAATTCAAGGCCAACCCCATTTCCATTATAAATTTCAGAATATTCACCACCAAATACCCCTTCACTGAAAAAATAATCTACGGATGAAAAATCACCGGAAACTTGCGTTGAATCAACTAATAAAGAATACCCTATCCACGTTTTAACGGACCCATTTCCTCCATTTCGATCATCGACGACAATATAATATGTTCCAGCATCCCATTCTATTTTTGGAAGCATGTTTGCATAATATGGATTTGATTCAAATCCTGATATACATTCAAAACTATATTGCTCATTTGTGCCATCTGGATAAAAAATGGGCGTATTAGAATCATCTTGAAAAAATACCCAAGATGCTTCATTGCAATCTTCTGTATATATTCCAATTTGAACATCTACATCCGTCTGATTATCACACGTTGTAACATAAATAATCGCAGGTTCTTCTAAAATAAGTTTATAAGTATAATCCATACCATTGGCACCATTTTCATGAGCACCTCCAACCGGATATGGAAATGTACTTTGATCCCAATCATCATCTTCAACTGTTAAATCAACTAAATGGCTGAAAGGGAATTCTGCCTCTGTAATCTCCATATCAAAACATGAACCCACAGCACAAGGGTTTGGCGTACATATCGTTCCTTCCCCTTGCCAAGTCCCGCCATTTGCGTCACACTCACCTTCAGTATTCTCTTCGCAATCACCGCCATCATCATCACAACAAGCACCCGTTGCTTCTCCGCCAGCAAAGATATCATCAAACCACATTCCTGATCCATTTTGAGTTAATATTCCAGGGTAACCATTTCCAGTTTGATCCACAACAGTTGTAGACTGATTATCATTAAAATTCCAATAAGCTTCCAATCCTGGTAAAGGATTGATAACCTGATTCATAGTCCCTTGAATTTCAATTTGGTTTCTAGCCAAACTCCAAACACGTACTTCATCAATCGCGCCTTCGAAATAATAATTATTTGAAGCACCACCATAACCAATCCCTTTTCCAATATCAAATTTTTTATCAATATCAGTCCATTGAATTGGACCACCACCTATACCATATGTATCAATTAGAACACCATTTTTAAATATTTTTACTGAAGCCCCATCATAAGTAGCAGCAACATGAACCCATTGATCAAATTCTAATTCTATTCCAGGCCAGTTTTGTAATCCGTTACCAAAAATATCAGTTTCATTGGTTGCGCATAATAAAAATCTCCATAATCCATCAAAATAAATAAATGAAAAACCAGCTTCATTATCTGGCCCACCGAGTGTCATATAATTAATAATACCTACAAAATTTTCAGGAGTATCTACAAAAGATTGCTGAACCCAGAATTCTAAAGTCATTCCTGATGTTGGTTCCAGGTTTTGGCCCGCTCCTTCAGATTGATCAACTGTACATTCTACATAATCTCCATCAGGAATAAAGAAAAAACTATTATTTTGCTGTGCAATCAATCCTGAGATTAGAATGATGAACTTGATTGATTTATTCCACATAAATAAATCCAGAGCCAAAACTCTTTACTCTAACTGAATCATTATTCGCATCTCTTAATCGAGTATTATTCCCAAATAATAATTCTGAGTCTCCCGTAGAAATAGCTGTAAAATAAACCGTTGCCAATGGCCAGGTTCCCCCTTCATTTTGATTCACGTCAGAATCGGGCAATAAATAAATAAAAATATCAAGGGTCCCATCTTCATCCATCACAATTTGGATAGGGTCATTTTGGCTTTGAAAAAATGTATCTGCTTTAACAGAATCAATTTTAACACTTCCCCAATCATATCGAACATCTAATTGTGCTGCTGCTGCGGGATTTAACTTAAGCCCATAAAGTTGAACTGAAAATGAAGAATCTTTTTTTGTATCAATTTCGGAAGGATGAAAAAATAGAGCTGGTGGATCCAAATCCATATTTTCAGGATCAAATGGATTATTTAAGTCATAGCTTGCTTCATCACAGGAAAAGATGAAAACTGAACTACAAAATAGAAGTCCGTTTAAAAATTTCTTAGAAATTAAAATTGAATTGAACTTTATTTGCATCAGGGTTGTATTCTAAATCGAAGAAATAATCTCCATCAAAAAAATCGTCACTCGGCGCTACAAGATATGCATGAATCATATTTACGAACCAAATAGATAATCCAACACTGCGAATATTTTTCATAAAAGCATTATATTTTCTAGTATCGGATGCATATTGAATTATTTGAGGGCGTAATTCTAATAAATCATGAGGGTCAGACCCATTTTGATAAGATTGATAGGTTTCCTGAAAACCACCCCATGCTTTATTATATTGATAATATGCAATGAGTGCAGCAGTCCCCAGAGACGCTTCAGTTCCCATAAAACCATATCCCGGTATTTTTTTATTTGACCATACTTGCCCACTTCCTGGGAGTGCTGTGGACAATAGAAGCGCTTTAATTTTGCTGGGAATTGGTGGGAGGTGGATCCATTTTCGTTTTCGTTTTATTTTTTCAACTGTAGCAACTTGAGTTGTATCAGATTCAATTGATAAATTCTCCGGAATGGGTAGTCCACTCACATTGTAGGCCATTTTTCTCATTTCCAATAAAAGACTATCTGAAATCCCTGAACTATTTAAAGAGAATTCATTTAGCAATGTTTCCATATCAACTGAAAACAATCGGCCTTTAATAAGAAATTCATCATCCCCTTTTTTCTGAATATTTCCAGCAATGACATAATTTACATTCAGCCGTCGGCCAAGATCGATGACACATTCCGTGCTCCAACAAGACCAATAATCTTTGTTCCGAGGTTTAAATATTTGTATTTGATTGGTAATCCCACGATCTTGGACTTGAAATATTTTTAAGTCACGAACCGTTTTTCGTAATTCTTCAGTGAGAAATGTTGTGAGGGGCTCAGATATAGCCCAACCTTCAAACTCCAAAATTGCAAGTTGTTTACCTGTTTTAAGCGAAACCGGTTTAATAGTCTCTTCAGCAAAACAGAGACTTACAAACTGAATAACAATTATAATTCGAATTATGGACATTTTTGAAAGTAATGGTTTGTTTTCCGCCATCCCTAGAAAATTACATCACTTAAGGAGAACTTTGCAAAGAAAGAGGGAAAATAAATGAATTTAAAATTGCTTGAATGGATTATCTCTGTACCACTGATCAATAAAAAAAGATATTTCTTTATTAATGGCTTTTTCTACATCTCGATACAAATTATTGCTTGATGTTTTCCCCATTATTTCATGAGAAAATATTTTAGATGTCATTACTTTTTTACTTATAGTCCCGTTAGCAATAGATTCATAATAAATGGATTCTGGAATTGAAAAATCATAGATAGAAAATATAACAAGGAAGGATGAAACTTTTTCTATTTTAGAATCAATGATGTGAACTTCTACAACTAGTTTTGGTAAGTAGTCTTTTACCATTCTTATATCATATTCAAGGAAACGAAGTTCGATGAAACTTACGACTCTATTTTCCCACACATCATCATCCAATCCTTTCAGACTGAATTCAAAATTTAAATTTTCAATCCCTTTTAAATTGCCACTATACCACCTATCTTTGGCACTAAGAATAGTAAGAGACATGAATAAAATTATCAAGCATTTTTTCATGCATAGAATTTATTCCTTATTTTTAAATTTTTATAAGGATTCTTTAAATACTCATTGATTATAGTATCAAAAAATTAGCAGAAAATACACTACTAAAAATATATACTAAACCCTAATCCAACTTTTTGTGCAAAAGGATTTATTTCAGGTTCAATTGATACTTGAATTTGTTGGCCATATTTATATCGAACTGCATCTCGTTTTTGCACAATCATTTTCCAACCGTAAATCCAATCATAAAAAATATCGCCTACCAATATAATTGCACCCACCACAATGAGTCCACCACCAGAACCATCATTCTCCTTATTTAAAGGCACTAATTTATAGGCAATATCATCTCCAACTTGGTTAATTGGAATTTTTTCATACCGTTTCTCATTGTTTTCGCCGTCATTCAGAATCATAAGATCATAATCAGACTCTGGCCAATCTCCTTCAGACATCATAGATGCACCAGCAATCATCAAACCAAATCCACTTGCACCAATCATCATCAGCCGGCTTGCTTTTTTTCTTTCACCTGCATAGCGATGAACAATTCCAGGAATAGGTATTGACGATAATGCCAAACCAATGGTAAGTCGCCTATTCATATCCTGATATTCTTCAAAAGTCATTTCAACCGGAATTGGATATAAAGGTGTTTCATTCAATATATCTCCATTAGGGATTCCTTGCCCATTTAAATTTGTAAATAAAAAAAGTATAATTAATATATTCTTCATTGATAAGCCTCTTCTGTTATTTCTCGAAAACCATCTTTTCATCTTTAAACGATTTGAATTCTAGGGCATTCCCACTTGGATCCTTAATGAAAAATGTGCCCTGTTCTCCCTTCTTCTTTTTAAACCTAATTCGAGGTTCAATTAAAAAGGGTATCTTCATATTTGTTAGTTTTTCCCTTAACATATCCCATTCATTCCACGGAAGAATAATTCCAAAATGTCGGGCTGGAACTTGGTTACCATCCACTGAATTTGTTTGAGCTACATCGCAATCATCTGGAGAAAGATGCGCCACGACTTGGTGTCCCTTCATGTTGAAATCAATCCATTTTTTTGATTCCCTACCCAATGAGCATCCTAGTACCTTCATATAAAATTCCCGTGCTAATTCAAGATCATGGACAGGAAATGCAAGGTGAAAACGATTAATCATCATTTCACCAATACAATTTTCTGTGTCTCCACAAAACTATTAGACTGCAAGCGCACAAAATAAATCCCACTGGAAAATCCTGACGCATTCCAGATAATCTCATGTTCACCCGTGACCAGATTCCCATTAACCAGAGTTTCCACTACACGGCCATTTATATCAAAAATTTGTAGCAGAGAACGTGTTTTTATAGACTCTCCGCCATTATTAAACCGGATGGTGGTACTTGGATTAAATGGGTTTGGATAAATTTTAGAAATTCCAAATTCATTTGGGACAGGCTGATCTTTATCATTTTCAACCAAATCTTCACCTTCATAATACAATCCAAATAAAATCATCATTTCATCGGTACTTAAAAGTCCTTCGGAAATTGTTTCATCTGTATCATTATAATATCTGGCTTCTAACTCTAAACCATCACCAGCATGAAGCACTAATGGTGGATCGTAGTTGACGATAGGTGGATGTTCCCAATCTAGAGCTAAATAAATTAATTCACGGTAATTTGGATCAGTTTGACTTACACGATAAACCTTAAAGTCTAAATTAGTTTTATGAGCATGAGACCATAATTGAAAAATGGAAATTGTACCATCAGACCAATGAATTTCATTAATTGTTGTTTCTTCACCAGGAGGAAAAACTAGATTATCACCATTTAACTGTAAAACCTCCGCAACATGTTCAACTTCTGATGGATCAACAAAATAATAATTATTATATATTTCTCCTTGAATGGTTTCATTTGTATAATTAGCATAATGCGGATTTAAATCAAAACCAAATGCAGGGTCAATACTTAACGCAACTCCATTAGGTAAACTATAATCAAAAAATCTTGTTTGAGTGCCTGTTATAAAAACGTTAAAAGCCATATAATATGCAACTGAATTATTATAACTCCCATCCAAGTTTCTTAAATCTCGATACGTATTAAGAGGAGGAAATGGGCCAATTAAATCATCGTCAAAAGTATAAACAACAAAATGATGGCTTCCCGGAGTCATCGCAGTTTCAATTCGGTTCACATAAACAATATCTGGTGTATCAATTTCCGTATAATAAAAAAATTCTCGTTCAAAATTAGGTGCTACATCGAATGGACCTACATGAAATTGAACACCATTTTCAGGAATAGGTAATGGCTCAAATTCAGGCATCTCAAAGATTGTTGTATCTTCTAAAAGTATCACATCTGCTACTACACCAATTTCAGGTGCTCCACTAATAATCCATTGTCGTATAAACTCTAATTCTCCATTTGTAAGAAAATCAACCCCCAAAGGCATTATGTTACCATAATCAGTGTGCTCATCATAAAAATGCTCATAATTATTTGCATTAATTTTTTCCCAAAGAAAACTGGAATAAAGACTTGAAGCCCCTGATGTACCGACTAATTCTAAACCATCTTCCGCAGCCGCAAAATTTGTTGGAGTTACATTAATCAATTCTTCATAAGCAACATCTTCGGCTAAAATTAATCCCGATTGTTCTGCGAAATATTGACCGTGATCATGACATACAACACACTTTGGTGTCCAAATAGAATCTTGAATTATCTCCCAAGTTGAAGATTGTCCCAAAGTAAAACTCAATATACTGATTAAAAAAATTAATATTTTTTTCATAATTATTATCGAACCACTGCAAATTTACCTACAATGTCTTCCTTATTTTTCCCAGAATTTACGTCAACTTGTTGAATATGATATATATACAATCCTGGTGCTATTTCTTGATTATTTACAGTACGCATATCCCACCATTCATTCCCAGACATTGTATCATTATGATTTAACTCTCCGATTAACTCACCTGTTAATGTAAAAATTTTAATGACACATTTTTCAGGTAAATTGGTAAACCGAATCCTGCGAATGAACTCTGATTCTTTAAAATTAGAACGAACAATGTAAGGGTTTGGTACAACTTTCACCAAACTCAAATCATCTTGTGATTTAATCCCGGGATAAGCTTGGATAAAGTTTCTATCAAGGATAGTGGTACCTTTTGAATTTTCAATAGATGCATATCCATCAGGATTTGCCCATTTACTTGGATTAGAATAATTAGTGTCAATTACAGTTTCGAATAGCCCATCTCCCGTTGATACAAACCGGGTTTTATAAGTAGGCTCCACACCCATATCATAGGCTACAACTGAATAAGTATATTCCAATCCATCTATAACATTTTTATCTGTGAACAAATATTTGAATGTATCATTATTAATTATTTTCCAATCTGGTTCATCCAATTGAATCATATCAAATCCAGTATCACTCCCAAGAAAGAACCATGGATAGTAAGGATCTTCACCATGAATACTATGTCCACGACTAAGAGTTTCATCACAATCATAAGAATTTGAAAAAACACAATGAAGTGAATCTTCTTCAGCAGAAAGATCAAATTGTTCATAAGGTCGCCACCCAACAAATAACCCATCAGTATCATAAATTCTATCTTGAGAATTACCCCAAGATTGTCCACTATCTATGCTTTTGTAAATTTTATATCCTTCAAAATCAGAATACCCAGTAAGTACATCATTTGATATTTCTGCAATATCATTCCAATAAATATTTACAACTCCTGTATCAATTTCCACATAAACCGTTGGACGAATGGGAGGCGTAAATCCCTGATACCTTGAATTATACATTACTTGTGCAAATCGTGCATTATTAATTAAATCATCTTCGTCTTGGCCAAAAATTATACAAAATGAAAAAGGAACTTCTCGACCAACAGGAAGATCGAAAGGACCACAACTCATAAAGATTGAACAATCTAATCCTTCAGGATCCCTTAAAAATGCGGTCTCTTCATATAAACCTTCTAAAGAATCAAAATGTGGGTTTAGTTCTGTGCCAATATCTGTACCTGGATTGGGTGTATGAAAATGCCATTGTTTTTCATTATCACTTAATCTTGCCGTATCACCTGCCATAATTTTATACATTATTTCTTCTTTATTCCGAGCCTGTGGGCATCCTAAATCTCCAGCATTACAGCTACTAGTATTATTTTCCATGTTTACCACGCCAGGGCGACTATACCAATCAAACCAATGCCAATCTGACATTTTCAGAGGTTCATTTACAAAAACATCAATAGTACCATCTAGATTATAATCAATATTTCTTGTGGCTCGTGGTGAATCCAGTAATTGAGTTGCTACCAATCCAAAATCATTTCCTACCGCTTGATCTCCATTCATAGGGTATCCTCTAGCAGGGCCACTTACGCCATCAAAATCTCCAACCATAGCCATAGATATTGACATGCGTTCATGATTGAGTTCAAAAACTTCCCAATAATATTTCATAAAATCATCATCATTTGTATGAATCGGTGAATTGTAACCACTTTTATTCCCCACCAATACATCTGAATCAAAATAAAATCCAAGAAAAGTTCCTTGATAATTAAATCCTTTCCCATTATTTATTTTAGTTCCATCAGGCATTATCATACCTTCACCACATTTAGGATTTCCAAACTCATCATAGATTGGTTGTCCATATTCATCTTCAGCACACCAATCACCACTTTCATTTCTAACCTTAACAGTAACAAATAATATATCTTCGGCATAAGAAACTCCATATGAATGGGCTTCCATCCTTACTTTTAAACCCATGGGATAACCAGTTTGTTCATATTCGTCATTGGTATCTACCATATTCCCACGATGCGCCCATCTATCATCAAATTCCATATAAACTTCCATATCTGAGATAAACCTGCCAGGTACGTCTTCCCAACATTTCGGATCCTTTCTAGATTGGGTACACCCTGGCAATGTAATATTATAATCTTGAGCCCACCATCCTGGCCAAAAAGATTCTTTTTCCCCACTTGTTTCATTAAATCGAATCGGCCATGTATCTGTAAAAGCACTATGCGCTAATAATGGATAAGTATCATCTGGATCTGTAACATAAGTGTTACCAAATATTTCGCCATTTGACACCTCTGTATTATGCGTATTCACGCGCGCCATGGTTGAAGCATGCCATTCACCATTTGTTGAACCCGAAATTCGTGATAACCAAGATTCTGCTACGTTATATCCATAATACATATATTCATCATCATCAGTCCATTCATTCAAATCTTTTCCATAATTATAAAAATCAAATTGATCTTCTCTACGAATCAATTTAGGCCGTAAAGCCCAAGGATAAATAAAACCTATTCGAGCTGTTGAAGAATTTGGATTCAATTCTTCAAATGCAGATAAAGATATTGTTTTAGTTTCATCATTGATAGACCATTGATAAGGAGCATCAAAATATTCTTTTGATAGTTTTTTAGAAATACTATCCGGCTCCCATCGGCCAAAATCATTATCAGAATCAAATACAATTCCTACAAAATTTGTATCTCCATTTTCAAACCAAAGATCATAAGCTTCTCCAGATTCCCAAATACCATATTGCGTGATTCCATTATTGTCTATAATGTTTTCAATGTGAGTCCAACTAATTTCATGAGAATATTTTTGACCCGGAACCCCCGATAAAAAAGCAACTGATGGTAAATAAGAATATTCATTCCAAATTCCCATAGGATGTTCATCCCAGTTAATAATATTCCCATAATTTGAAATAGCAGCTTGGGCTTTTCCTTGTAGTAAATATCCAATAGCACGGTCATTCATTGGGTTAGTCGGGAATGGATTATCGCCGATTTTACCAGAAGTAGAATATTTGAATAGATCTGTTTGAATTGAATTATTATCTTTTATTTCTTCCGAATAGATAAAATTCAAAATAATAATTATTTGTAGGGTTTTGTAAAAATGATTCATTTTATCAAAACAATTTAAGATGGTTTACTAAAATGATTCTATAGTAACCTACTTTTGATTTTTGGATATAAATATAAAAAAAAAGCCACCTGCCTTACGACAGATGGCTTTTAACTAATCCTAGGGTTGAACTATAAAGGTTTTACCTGTGTAGCAACAGGGCCTTTAGGTCCATCACCAACTTCAAACTCGACTTTTTGATTTTCAGAAAGCGTTTTGAAGCCGTCCATCAAAATTTCATTCATATGAACAAAAAGGTCTTTAGAACCTTCACATTCGATAAAACCATAGCCTTTAGAATTATTGAACCATTTAACGGTTCCTTGTTTTGTTTCTGGCATTTGTTTCCTCTATCTTTATTAAGGTGTGTTATAAGCCAAAATTAATTGACTTAGTGGGCGATGAGAGATTCGAACTCCCGACACCTGCGGTGTAAACGCAGTGCTCTAACCAACTGAGCTAATCGCCCTAAATATCAGCGCGAATATTACCTATTTCTTTTTAGAATTATTAGTTTTTTTTCTATCATTAAATACATCAGGAACTGCAATTTTCAAAACATCTGTTATTTCTTTGGCAAAGTGAAAAGTCAAATCTTTCGCAACATGCTCTGGAACATCTTCTAAATCTTTCCGGTTATGGTCCGGTAAAATTATTTCTTTAATTCCAGCACGATGTGCGGCAGTTACTTTTTCTTTAACTCCTCCAATTGGAAGCACATGACCTCTTAATGTAATTTCTCCCGTCATAGCCACTCTTGCCTTAACTGGAATTCCAGTCAATAATGAAACTAAAGATGTAACCATACTTACACCCGCAGAAGGTCCATCTTTTGGAATCGCACCTGCAGGAACATGAATATGAATATCAGTTATTTCATTAAAATCTAAATCAATGCCAAATTCATCGGCGCGTGAGCGAACAAAAGTGAGTCCCGCCGTAGCAGATTCTTTCATCACATCACCAAGTTGCCCCGTTAATGTAAGGCGCCCCTTCCCTTTCATTTTTGTTGATTCAATAAATAGAATATCACCACCAGCGGCTGTCCATGCTAAGCCCGTAACTACACCTGGCTGAGTTGCACGTTCTGCTAATTCGGAATGGAATTTGGGAGCCCCTAAATATTCACCAACTTTAGTTTTGTTAATTTTAAACTTACTGGCTTTTTCTTCAACTAAATCACGAGCAACCTTGCGAAGTACATTTGCAACTTCCCTTTCCAAATTACGTACACCTGCTTCTCTTGTATAAGATCTAATTAGCTCTTTTAAAGAGTTGGAATCAAATGAGACCTGTTCTTTCGTTAATCCATTTTCCTTAATTTGCTTTGGTAAAATATGTCGCTTTGCAATTTGGACTTTTTCATCTTCAATATATCCTGAAAAGTCTAATATTTCCATTCGATCTCTAAGCGCCGGTGGAATTGCATCCTGATAATTGGCTGTGGCAATAAACATAACATTGCTTAAATCGAAATCAACTTCTAGATAATGATCACTAAATGAATGATTTTGCTCAGGATCCAATACCTCTAGTAATGCCGATGATGGGTCTCCTCTAAAATCTGAACCCAATTTATCAATTTCATCTAACATAAAAATTGGATTATTGGTACCGGCTTTTTTAATGCTTTGAATCACGCGACCAGGAAGCGCACCAATATAAGTTCGCCTATGTCCACGGATTTCAGCTTCGTCTCTAACGCCACCAAGAGATAGTCTTACAAATTTTCTACCCATAGCTCTTGCTATGGATTTTCCAAGAGATGTTTTCCCAACTCCAGGAGGTCCACCAAAACATAAAATGGGACCACGTACGGATCCATTCGGATCTTTTGATTGTTTCAAATTCCGAACAGCTAAATATTCAATTATTCTTTCTTTAACCTTTTCTAAACCATAATGATCTTCATCTAAAATACTCATGGCTTCTTTTAGATCTATGCGATCATCAGTAGATTGGCTCCAGGGTAAATCAGATAGCCATTCTATATAAGTTCTTGAAACATTGTATTCTGGGGACTGTGTTGGAATTCTCGACAATCTATCCATTTCTTTCATTGCTACTTTTTCAGCTTCTTCAGGTAACTTTGCTTCTTTTAATTTGTCTTCTAAATCTTTGAGTTCAACGGATGTTTCATCCTCACCTAATTCTTTTTTAATTGCTTTCATTTGCTCTCGCAAATAATACTCACGTTGTGTCTTTGTTATTTCATCATGAACTTCTAATTGAATCTCTTCGCCTAATTTAATCCGTTGTATTTCTCGAGAAATCAATGTTATTGCTTTTTCAACTCTAGTTTTAACATTTAATTCTTCAAGAATTTCCTGTTTCTCTTTATTTGAAATAGTCATCACAGAAATTGCACGATCTGTTAAACGATCTGGCTTTTGAATGTTTTTCAACATGCCTGTATGCTCTTCAGAAAGATTAGGTGCAACCTTCATCAAATCTTCAAAGGATTGCCTAAGATTAGCAATTAACGCATCTACTTCTAATTCATCACTAATCTGATGATCTTCTAATGATTCAATCGCCGCTAAAAAATAAGGCTCTTGTTCAGTAAACTTCAGAATTTTTACACGAGATATCCCTTGCACAATGGCAGACTTACTATTGTCAGGCATATCAAATACTTTAAGCACTTGAGCGAGCGTTCCGTATGCATAAAGATCTGACGGTTTCGGATCTTCAATAGAACCATCTTCTTGAGCCACAACAACTATATATCGTTTTTTTGGATCCAGGTCATTAATCAGTTTTAAACTTCGTTCCCGTCCTATATAAATGGGAATTACTTGTTGTGGGAATAATACAGTATTCCTTAATGGCATGACTGGATATTGATCCGAATCACTTAAATTAAATTTTTCTACTTCTTTTTCAGGTTGTTCTACCGTCATGGTATTCCTTTAGATAATAATTATATATATTGAAGGGACAAGGATTGTGCCAAAATTATTCTGCTGTTTATTCGACGACTCAATTTTAAATAGTCTGTTGTTATGGCGTACTATTATAATTTTTCTAAGCTATGAATAAATTGAGTAAAATTATCTTTTTGGAAATCCATTGTAGTTTTGGGACCAATTCCTTTGAAAAAGTATGGTCCATCAGGCGCAATCACAATAGCAGCCATAAGTACATAATTTGACATTTCTGTAGTTGATCCGCCCATTCCCATAGATGATTTTAAATAGGTTCCAACAACATAAGAAAATGTCACTTCCATTCCATTAATTTTTTCTTTTGTTTTAATAGCAGATTTCGAAATTGATTCTTTTGTTTCACTTTTAAATTGTCCATACCATCGATCTAGATTCGCATCCACCGTTCCACCAATTCCAGAAAATATAATCAATTCTCCAACACCATTTTTTCCTGGAATTTGAAATTGAGCAATTCGCATTGAGCTAGAAGGCTGCTCTCTTTTCCACCCATCAGGAATGTTAGCCTGTAGTCGTCCAATTTGTTCATATTCAGGTTGTAAGGATATATTTGGCTCACCGCGATTTACAACTTGAACGGTGGGCTCATCATGATTATGCCCAGCATGCGGATCACTATGTTCCAATTCTTTTGATTCTTCTCCTAATACATAGAATCCCAAAATTGTACCAGTTAAGATAGCAACGAGTATTATTAAATTTTTTGGTGTCATTTTATCTCCAAGACGGTTCTTGCTTGTTCATCTGCATGGTATGAACTTCGCACTAAAGGACCCGACTCTACCACATCAAATCCTAATTCCAATCCAATTTCTTTATAATCATCAAATTCCTGATCAGCAACATAACGATTCACAGGCAAATGTTTTTTTGAGGGCTGCAAATATTGCCCAATTGTAAATATAGTCACGCCAGTGTCCGATATTTGTTTCATTGTTTTTACCACTTCATTAAATGATTCTCCCAAACCAACCATCATTCCAGTTTTAGTACGAAGCCCATTTTTCGATGAGAACCTTAATACATCCAAACTCCGCTTCCAATCTGCCTGACTTCGGACTTGTTTACTAATCCGTTCAACGCATTCAATATTATGTCCAAAAATTTCGGGCTGGGATTCAAAGAGTTTTAATAAGGATGGTTCATGGCCTTTAAAATCTGGCGTAAGCACTTCTACGGTACATTTTTTTACATGTTCATGAATTTGATTTACAGTTTCTGCCCAAATGGATGCTCCATAATCATTTTTTAAATCATCCCTATCTACAGATGTAATTACAACATGCTTTAAGTCCATCTTTTTAACTGCCATTGCAGTACGAAAAGGCTCCACAGGATCATCAAAAAGTGGTTTTCCAGTTTTCACGGAACAAAACCCACAGGCCCTTGTACATATATCTCCTAAAATCATTATTGTAGCGGTGCGCCGATCCCAACATTCATAAATATTTGGGCACCGTGCTTCTTCGCAAACTGTATTGAGTTTATTAGATTGGACGACATCATTGACAAAATTATACCCTTCAGTAATTTGAAGCCGGATTTTCGGTTTAAAAGATTTTTGGATTGTTTCAGGCATCTTTCTTTTGAAATAGGTAAATCATATATTGTCTATATTTTCTAAATTGTTCACTGTCAATCAAATCCAACTGATTTAATTTAGATTCAATTTTTGGTGCTATCATTTTCCCAATAATTGCCGAAGTTTTAGGGTAATTCTTTTTTGCCGAATATATACCATATTCCATAGCAGGATTTATAAACCGACCAATGAAGTATTTACCGTAGTCTAATGTAGGCATGGTATTTTCGGTTTGGTCAAATTCTTGAATTAATTCAAAACCATTAGCTTTTGCACTAGCAAGATACTTTTCTTTATCGTGAGATGATTTTAAATGGGAGTTTTTTGAGCCGTCTCTAAAATGAACAAAATAATCTGATGCTAATAAATATCCTCCATTTTTTAGGGTATCCCTCGCTTTTTTAAAACCTAAATCTATTTTTATATAACAAACACTTTCACTCTCCAATATTAGATCATACTCTTTAGATGGATGAAAGTTTTCAAATTTGCAATGATGAAATTTCATTGTTCCATTAAACTTTTCTTTAATGACCGATTGTTGAAAATGATCTGGAGATAATGTTTCAACTTTGTATCCTTTTTCTTGAAGATAATTTGCATTACCCCCAATACCACAACCGACATCTAAAATAGAATTTACATTATTAGGAATAAATGACGCTAAATGTTCAATATATCGATGTTGAGCATCCTTTATTTCCAGCAATGTAATTTGATCTAAATCAACAGAATTAGGATCATCCCAAAACCCATAATGGAGGTAGGGAGATCGAATCGTTTCAGAATAGAGTTTTAATACGTGATCAATAGACATATTTTTTTCCCAATTAAATAATAGAATTCAGATTCATTGTTTCCAAATAATGGCGTACACGTTCAAGGAATTTCGCACCACCTGCACCATCAATGAGTCGATGATCAAACCCAAGAGAAAGCATCATCATACTCCGAATAGCTATAGCATCACCTTGGTTTGACTCCACTACAACTGCCTGTTTCTTTATGGCGCCAATACCTAAAATACCAACATTGGGTTGATTTATAATTGGTGTTCCAATTGTAACACCAAATACCCCGAAATTTGTAATGGCAAATGTGGACCCTGTTAATTCATCAGCCGAAATTTGTTTATTTCGTGTTCGAGTAGCCACATCACTTACAGTTCTACAAAGACCTAAAAAATTCTTTTCTTCACAATTAAACATCGCTGGAACCATTAATCCATTTTCAATGGCCACTGCCAAACCCACATTGATATTTTTATGATAGGTTACTGATGTTCCAGAAAGAGATGAATTCATCTCAGGAAAATCTTGAAGTGCCTTTACCACCGCATCCACCATAAAAGGCGTGAAAGTTAATTTAAATCCTTCTTTTACAAGAAATGAATCTTCATTCATTTTCACAAATTCAACAATAGGCGTCATATCCACATCTGTCATTACATAAACATGAGCAGATGTTTCAATACTTTTTCTCATATGATCTGCAATCATTTTTCGCATGTGATGCATTTCTTCTGTTCGACCTGGTAAATTAGAAGTAATAGCTTGAGGAGCGGAAGGTTTTATTGGCTCAGGAATTACATGGTGTTCTTCGACTGGCGCGGGAGCAGTTTCTCGATTTTCAATGTATCCCAAAATATCTTTTTTAGTCACACGTCCCCCACGTCCTGTTCCTAAGATATTTTCTAATTCACTTAATGGAATATTTTCTTGGGATACAATTTTCAATACAACTGGCGTATAGAATTTTTTTTCTGATTTATCTACCATCATTTTTTCTTTTTTCTGTATAGATGGTGGTGATGGTTTAGACTGGATTATTTCTTGTTTTGGTTTAGGCATCTTCTCGGGTTTTAATGATGAAGAAGACATATTAACTAAACTTTCATCTGTTTCAATTCTAGCAATGACTGTCCCAACATCTACAACGTCATTCGCAATCGCTAGAATTTCTACAATCGTTCCAGATTCTGAGCACGGAATTTCCGAATCTACTTTATCAGTTCCGATTTCAAGAAACAATTCATCTTTTTCAACAGTTTCACCTATCTTTTTTCGCCATTCAAGAACAGTTCCTTCTGTGATGGATTCACCCATCTTTGGCATAACTACATCTACTAACATCAATACTCCATTAAGTTATTTAAAGCTTCTATAATTTGATCAGTTTGGGGAAGAATTTCGCCTTCAAGAATAGCACTATACGGAATATGACAATCCTTAGCAGCAACTCTCTGTATTGGGCCATCTAAATCTTCAAATAAATCTTGAGAGACTTTTGCGGAAATTTCTGCACCAACACCACCCGTTAATGTATCTTCGTGAACAATCAATAATTTTCCGGTTTTGATGACCGAACTATAAATGGAATCCCAATCAATTGGGTTAAGTGTTCGAATATCAATTAAGTCAATCTGACCTTTATCCATTTCGCTTATTTTTATCGCTTCAATACACTTTTGGACCATTGCACCCCAAGTAACAATTGTTAACTCATCACCTTCTTGAATTAAATTTGCTTTCCCAAATGGTAAAATATAATTTTCATCTGGCTCAGGTGATGCTGCGTAACCTTGACGATAAAGTCCCTTATGTTCAAAAAACAAGACTGGGTCATCCATCCTGCAAGCGGCTTTTAATAATCCTTTGGCATCCGCTGCATTTGAAGGATAGGCAACCCGAATCCCTGGCATGTGGAAAAAATAACTATCAATAGATTGGCTATGATATGGCCCCCCATGAATATATCCACCTACAGGAACTCGAATAACTATTGGACATTTAAACTCTCCATTTGAACGATATCGAACCATGGAGATTTCATCTTTAATATGCATCATTGCAGTCCAGATATAATCTCCAAATTGGATTTCCACAATAGGTTTAAACCCCGAAGTTGCTAAGCCAAGAGCTGTCCCAGCTATCGACGATTCTGCAAGTGGAGCATTAAAAACTCTTGTGTCTCCAAATTTATCAGTTAATCCTCTCGTTCCCGTAAATACGCCACCTTTAGGATCAGCTACGTCCTCGCCATAAATAATGATTTTTTCATTTCTTTCCATTTCTTCAGCCAAAGCATGACTAATGGCATCAATAATCACAATTTTATCACTAATTGGATTTAATTCGGTTTCTTCTAGCTCTGGTACATTAGAATAGAGATGATCTAAAGCAGTGTCCGCATCGGGATTGTCTTGCTTCTCTGCCCAATCAGCATCATCGCTTACCGATTGTATAATTTCTAATTTAATTTGATCAAACTCTTTTTGTTTAATCATTTTTTCTTGAATACATTTTAATTCGAATCGATTAATTGGATCTCGCTTTTCCATATCTTCCAATTCTTTTTCGGTTCGATATTTTCGATGATCATCAGATGATGAATGAGGTGCAAGCCTAACTACATGGGAAATAATTACTGAAGGTCCACGTCCTTTTCTTCCTCGCTCTGCTGCTTTTTTAAAGGCTAAATCGGTTTCAAAAAAGTCTGTACCATCTACATTATACCGTGCTAGATTTTGGTATCCACCTATCATTTTATAAACAGATCCACCTGCCATTTGTTGAGACTTATGAACACTTATGGCATACTCATTATCTTCAATATGAAAAATAACGGGAAGTTTTTCGCGACTTGCCCAATTCAATGCTTCATGAAAATCACCCTGACTTGTTGTCCCTTCTCCACTAGAGACATACACAATTTCTTTTGTTTTATTCCATTTTATAGCTAAACCAGCGCCTACAGCATGAAGATATTGCATACCTGTAGCACTAGAAGGACTCACCATTCTCAAATTTTTCCGGCTGAAATGATATGGAAATTGGCGCCCACCAGAATCCGGATCATCTTTTTTAGCCAAAAAAGATAATAAATGTTCTCGTGCTGTTGTTCCTAATCCCAATGCATATGCCGCATCTCTATAATATACAAATGACCAATCAATCCCCGGTTTCATATTATTTGCCGCTGCTAACTGAGCCGCTTCATGCCCCGATGCAGCCGTAAGAAAATATGCTTTTCCCTGCCGAAGCATCATCATCATTTTTTCGTCTAAATAACGCGTTGTTACCATATTGGTATAAATTTCAATTAATGCTTTTTTTGTAAATCCGTGTAATCGTGCCATTAATAGTTTCCTTTTTAAATTATTTCGATAAGACCATCTTATTAGATTGCTTAAAAAAAATCGATTTTATTCAGTTTTTCGTGAGCTTGTAAACAAGTGGCAACTTAATTTAGACTATTTTTTCATTTTCGACTTTTAAATGAAAATTAAATTTTTCAATAACTATTCTTTTTACTTTTTTCAAATCCTGTTTTTCGCCCAGCAATTGCTCCAAAGATGTTACTCCGTATTCAAAGATGCCGCAGGGAATAATGCCATCATAAAATGAAAGGTCCGTGTTTACATTTAGTGCAAATCCATGCATAGTCACCCAACGGCTGATGCGAACGCCTTGTGCTGCTATTTTTTCATCTCCAACCCAAACACCTGTAAGCCCTTCAATTCTACTGGAATTAATTCCGAATTCAGCTATAACATCAATCGTCACTTGTTCCAAAATACGCATATACCAACTAACACTTTTTTTATAATTGGATAAATCCAAAATGGGATAGCCAACCAACTGTCCAGGGCCATGAAATGTAATATCTCCACCCCGCTCAATATTGAAAATATTTACCGATTCGTCTCGACTTTGAAGCAAATGATTTTCGTCTGCATTTTTCCCTAAAGTATAAACAGGTTCATGTTCTACCAAAATTAGGGTATCTTCAATTTTTCCTTTGATGCGTTGTTGTTGCATCTCTTTTTGAAGATCCCAAACTTCCTTGTAGGATTTTAGCCCTAAATCTAGAGTGATAATTTTTTTTGTTTTTGTTTCAATCATTTATTAATTCAAGTGAGTTTTTCACATTTAGAAAAGTTAAGTATTTGACTCTCCTATTGATGAATCGCAGACCCAAAAGCATCTAAAGCCGCTTCCATAATGGCTTCAGATAAAGTTGGATGAGCATGAACTGTCATGGCAATATCTTCCCAAGTTGATTCCAATGCTTTGGCAATGCCCAATTCTGCGATGAGTTCAGTTGCTTCTGATCCAACAATATGAGCACCTAATAATTCGCCATATTTTTCATCAAAAATTAATTTTACAAATCCTGTTGTGTCACCAACAGCCATAGCTTTTCCACTGGCTTTAAATAAAAATTTTCCCACTTTAATATTATAACCGGCACTATTAGCTTGAGCTTCCGTTAACCCTAACGATCCAACTTGAGGGTGACAATACGTACACCCTGGAATATTGGAATAATCCACTGGTTTTACATCATGTCCCTTTATATGATCTACAGCAACATGTCCTTGTGCAGATGCTACATGAGCTAACCAAGGTGGCCCCGAGACATCACCAATAGCGTAAATATTTGAAATATTAGTTTGATTAAATTCGTTTATCGTAATAGCTCCGCGATCCGTTTTTATCCCCAACTCTTCAAGTCCCAAATTTTCAATATTCCCTGTTACTCCAACAGCCAATAATGCCGCATCTCCTTCAAGAATTTCTTCTTTTCCATTCTTTTCAGTAAAAACTTTTACCTTCGTTTTCAAACTTTCAATTTTAGAAACTTTTGTTCCAGTTGAAACATTAATACCGGATTTTATAAAACTTTTTCGAACTTCTTTAGAAACATCAGCATCTTCAACAGGAAGCATTCTATCCATCATTTCAACCATCTGTACTTCTGTTCCAAATTCATTATAATAATAAGCGAATTCAGATCCAATAGCACCAGAACCAATAATAATCAATTTTTTAGGAGGTGCATCAAGATTCATTGCTTCTTTTGAACCAATTATTCGTTTTCCATCAAATTCCATCCCCGGGAAAGTTCGTGGTCGAGCCCCAGTCGCAATTATGATTTTATCTGCTTCAACCATTTCTATTTTATTGTCATTTATGACTTTAATAGATGATTTGGATATGAGTTTTCCTGTGCCGGAAATATGAACAATTTTATTCTTCTTCATTAAGAACTCAATCCCTTTACTCAATTGTTTGGACACATCTCGACTACGTTTAATATTTTTTTTAAAATCTACTGATATATTCTCCACAGTGATTCCATATGAATCTGCATTCTTAATTGTGTGATAAACTTCAGCATTTTTCAAAAGGGCCTTGGTCGGAATACAACCCCAATTCAAACAGATACCTCCTAATTTATCTTTGTCAATAATACAAGTTTTGAGTCCTAGCTGAGCGCCACGAATTGCAGCTACATAACCGCCCGGTCCACCACCAAGAACAGCTAAATCAAATTTCGCCATAATCTTCTTCTACCTTTGTAATACATAAAAAAATATTTTTGATATTTTAGCTATCTTCACCTATTTCCTAATAATGCTTAAAAACTCAGCACGTGTTTCAGCTGACTTTCTAAATTGCCCCAACATCGCACTGGTAGATGCTAAACTATTTTGTTTTTCTACACCTCGCATTTGCATGCACATGTGGCGCCCTTCCATAACAACAGCCACTCCAATTGGATTTAAGACTTCCTGAATTGCTTTTGCAATTTGGTGAGTAAGGCGTTCTTGCACTTGAAGACGTCTCGCAAACATATCAATAATTCGCGGGATTTTTGAAAGCCCAATCACTTTTCCATTGGGTATATACCCAACATGTGCTTTTCCAAAAAAAGGAAGTAAATGGTGTTCGCAGAGCGAGAAAAACTCTACATCTCTAACGATGACCATATCCTTTGCATCTTCATGAAATATAGCATCATTGATAACATCATTTATTTTCTGATTATATCCCCGAGAAAAAAACTCCCAAGCTTTCCCTACCCGCGCTGGCGTTTTAATCAATCCTTCTCGTTTCGGATCTTCTCCAATTTCTTCTAATAAAGAATGGATAATTGTTTCTAATTTATCATGATTCATTTTATGTTAATCCTTTGTCATAGGGTGCGATTTCAATCTTCCCTTTTAATATATAAATCACGCCATAAATAATAGGCGTGTCTAACAACGCAATTAATACCTTAAATAAAAATCCATTTTCCAAAAGTATCCAAAATCGACTCCATTCGATCACACCTGAAAAACAAAGTAGAAATAATACTGTAGCAGTATCTACCAATTGGCTAATAATTGTTGATCCATTATTTCGAAGCCAAAGATGTTTTCCTTTTGTAAGTTTTTTCCAAAAATGAAATATTTTAATATCAATAAATTGGGCTGTCAAATATGCTATCATAGATGCATATACCGCAGGGCCAAATAATCCAAAAACAGTATGAAAAGTATTGTTGTCAACTGGTGACCAATTGGTACTTTGCACTGCATCCGCTAAATAAATAATAGACATCACAAATACACTGGACACCAACCCCGTAACCACAACTTGATTTGCCTTTTGTTTCCCATAAAGTTCTGAAATTAAATCCGTAACTAAAAAAGTAATTGGGTATGGTAATATACCAACAGATATTTCAAAAGTATAAATTCCAAATGGAGTCCATGTGAAAAACTTTTGAAATATCAAATTGCTTGTGATTAACGATGCAATAAATATTCCAGTGAGGATTAAATATAATCGATCTTTAAAACTCATAACTCTTCCGGGCCATAATAATCAGTATAAATTGAATTCGTTTCCACTAATCGAAGCCTCTGAAGTTTACCACGTTCCAAATTTGGAGCGATTTCAGTCCAGGCCCATATTAAAATATTTTCAGATGAAGGTTGGCGACTATGAAACCAACTAACATCTTTTTCAATTTGTGAATGGTCTAAAACATTTACAACTTTTGAATCCACAATCTTATTGAGATTACTTAAATCAATTAACCAACCTGATTTTGGATCAACTGGCCCTGTTACGGAAACTTCTAATATATAATTATGACCATGGGTATTATAATCTTTCCCAAAAACTTCATAGTTTTTTTCGTCAGACCACTCCGAATTCCCATATTTATGGGAAGCGCAGAAATGATATTTTTTAGTTATAATTGGGTTTGACATACTTGTATGTTGCAAATATTGTTAGATTTAAAAATTACCGCCCTTTTATGAACGGAACAACGGATATGAAAGTATAATAATTGTTAAGAATTTATAACAATTATAGAGAAGTAGAAGGGCATAGATCAACTAGAATACATTCATCGCACTTGGGACGTCTTGCAATACAGACAGCTCTTCCATGATCAATAATTAAATGGGTTAAGCTTGTCCAATCTTTTTTATCAAATACTTCCATTATTTCCAGCTCTATTTTTTTTGCATCCTTGTTTTTTGTAAAGCCAAGTAGCCCCATAATTCGAACCATGTGAGTATCAATTACCATTGATGGAATATTATAAATTTCGCCTAATACACAATTTGCAGTTTTTCGACCTACTCCAGGTAGCTCAACTAATTCATTTATATTATTCGGCACTACTTCATTATGCTCTTCAACAATTTTCAGGCTAGAACCTTGAATGCTTTTAGCTTTTTGATTATGATAACCACATGAATGAATATCTCTTGAAAGATTTTCTAAAGAAGAATAAGCAAAATCTGATGGTTTTTTATATTTTAGAAATAAATCTTTGGTTACAATATTAACACGATGATCTGTGCATTGGGCTGATAATATTGTTGCAACTAATAATTCATGAGCAGTGTTATAATGAAGAGAGCATCTTGAATCTGGATATATAGTCCAAAGCCTTTTTATAATTTCCTGCGCTCTTTCCCGTTTTTTTATTTTTGATTCTCTCAAGGTAATAATTCGTCTAATAAACTAGGCATATTTTTTATTAGACTGGATCTTGGTACAATTATATCACACCCAGCAGACCGTAATTTAGATTGTTCTCTATTGTTGATTCGTTTCATAGTCCCAATTACTTTTAATCCTCGGCGTTTAAGTTCTGCCACCAATCCAACTGATGAAAAAACAGATTCGTCCATATCTACTATCACCAATTTCACTTGGTTAGGAAACAAATCAGGATCAGTATTCTCATCACTAAATTCTACATTATGACCATTATCGACACAGGCTGAAGATAACCGAGAACCCAATTCAAAATCTTTTACAAATAATAATATTTCTGCCATTGTTTACTCCAAAGTAGGTACAACATCCCAATCAAATTCAGACGCATCAATTAAACCGTCATATGTAAGCCGTACCATATCGATTTGATTTAATAATATTTTCAAATTTATTCCACGGTGAACTCCAGAGAAAATTTGAAATTTTTCTTTACATTTTTTTAATAAGCTTTTTGCACCAATTAAATTTCCATTTCCAATATGAACAAAACTAACAGATAGTTGAATTAATCCTTGTATAAATTTTCTATCTTCTAAATAATAATCAGACCAAAGATCCTCCCAAGCTTCATGAGCTTCAAAATAATCCATAGCTTTATATTGTTTCATTCCTTCTTGAAATAATTTTATTTTATTCAGATCTTCATTCACTAATAATTACTGACGATTTCATCTTAAAATGTTTCCCATTATTGTAGACGGTACATGCTTGAATATTAGGCTCGTGTTCGAAAAAAAGAATCCAATTTTCATCCACCACTTTGGTAAGTATTTTGATTTTTTCTTGAACTGTAACAACAGGATTTATATCATAAGCCATAACCCATGGGACTGGAATGTGTGCAGCCATTGGAATTATATCTGCGCCATAAAATAAGGTATTATTTCCATCTGAGATTAAAGGATGCATACACCCCGTTGTATGACCATTTGTTAAATAGATATCTATATCATCAATAAATGTCTCATCCCCGTCTACAATTTCTATCATTCCATTTTCGGCCAATACCTTCCAATCATTTTCCATGAAACTACCAGAATCTTTTTGACTGGGATGATTTGCTAATCTCCAATTCTCTTTAGATGCCCAGTATTTAGCATTGGTGAAGGTGGGCACAATTTTATCATTTTCAATTTTTGTATTTCCCCCAACATGATCAAAATGAAGGTGCGTACAAATCACATCCGTAATATCTTCTGCGGTAAATCCATATTTTGCCAGAGAAAATTCAATACTATATTGGCTTGTATCAATATTGTAAATCTTTCGATATTTCTCATCCCATTTTGTACCGTTACCCGTATCAATTAAGATTTTTCTGTCATCACTAACCAATAACAATGAACGAGTTACCATATTAATCCGATTCTTTTCATCTGCGGGTGCACTTTTTTCCCAAAGAGGTTTTGGGATAATTCCAAACATAGCACCACCATCCAATCCGAATTCAGATGTCTCAATACTGTATAAGGTATATTTGCCTATTTTCATAAAATGGATTGATCTAATCTTCCACCAAGGTATTCAAGCTGGGTTTGTGAAACGGTTTTAGTTAGCGCCCTTACTGCTTCTAAAATTACCAATGCCTTGGCTTTTTCTGATTGAGATTTTTCACTTCTAATAATCTTTTCTGCTGCACTAATAAATTTTCTTTTATCTTTTTTTAATATCCAATGATTTTGATTTGATTTGGTACTTAATTCTGAGGCCAAAACCTGAGAGCACCAATGGCTTAACTCCCTCCGATACCCACGAATTCGAACATAATCCCCATCCCATAATCTCGACACTGAACTCAATAATGTTAGATTTCCTGATTTTAACATTGAATCAAATATTTGAGATGGAATAGAATCAGTCTTATCGTGTGGATCTGGTAAAGGTACCCCATCCATCCACTCCAAAATACATTTAGTAAAAGCCCAATTGTCTTCTTTCACTTCTTGGAATTGATAGGCTCGAAATAGATGAAAAATAAAATTAGCATTTCGATCTGAATCCTGTAATCCCAGTTCTGCTAATGCATCCATCACACCACGAGATTGATCAGATGCCATAAATATTTTTGAAGCTAATACCTGAACTTCTGACCATTCACCATTTTGACAAGCGTCTTCCAAATCGCCTAAAAATCCCGTCAAGCCAACACCATCTCTCATAACTTTATCCAACTGCAATTGATCATTTTTTCGAAATTTAAATTCGCATAAATAATCAATTGAAAAATTCAAGAGTGCTTCTGATGGATTCTCCCGGTCATCACCAATTAAATTCTTTATTGAATTTATGGTACAAACGGGGTGCTCGTTAATGATGGAGTTTTGTTGAACAAAAATACTACAATAAAGTAAATCATTTAAAATACGTATTAGAGATATATCTGAAAGAGTACTTGTTATTATTTGTTGACAGGTTTGCCTGTCTTTTGAAACTAGGGCAGACCGAAAAGATGAATCAGTCATATTTAAAATTTATTTTTTCTTTTTTTTTGTGGGACCAAGATACATAAAAAATTGAAGTGAAATTCCGGTTGATCTGGAAAATTGTGTAGGCCACCCTTCTACTTTATGTGGATAATTAATATATCCAGCACCATATTCATTTACAACAGTTGTATCTTTAGGATTCCAATTGCTCGTGAAAATTTTTGAAAGTGGCATAGAGTTAAAATCATGAAAATAGCCAACTTCGAATCCCCATTTTGTACTAAGTCTTCTACCGTACAAAAGACCAAATCTTACACTACTGCCATCTACAAGTTCTCCGTCAGGAATATACATACCACGAAACCCTGTCCATGAAACTCCAAAAGGATTTTTCTTTTTCCGTTGTTTGTCACCTTTGAATTTATAATAGGTAAAATCAAAACTGGAGTTCGGAGAATAGTTATAAGCGAGATTAAGAACATCCCATTTCCTGTCTCTTTTTAATAAAACTCTATTTATATCTATCCCGCTTCCAGATAATGGAATTCCTAATCTAAAACCAATATCTGTATATTGTCCCAATCCGTGTCTTGTCCAAAAAACTGGGATTAGATTTTCAACTGAAAAAGTGAACCCCATATTGGTTTCACCTTTCTTGGGAACTTCTGGAAATACAGGAGCATGGGCTGCACAACCAGTTCCCCAAACAAGGATTGCTATTGAAAGTAGAATTAAATTCCGATTTAACATTACGACAGGGAAACTACAAATATCTTAGGAAAGATTAAAATGAAAAAGAAATAGTTTATTTTAAATATATCATTTTTCGGCTGAAAATCGTAGGGGGATGATTTTCAACTTGTGCATAGATTGTAAAGAAGTAAATCCCCGAAGAACGCCCATCACCATTCCAACTGTAATTATAAGTTCCAGACGTAATAAAATCGCTCTCTAAAAATTTATCATGGATCCTACCTGTTGCATCTGTGATATACATTGAAACAGTAGCATCTTCTAAAAGATCAAATGTAATTCGTGTTTGACCATTAAATGGATTTGGATAATTTTGATATAAAACAAATAATTCAGGCAATAAGTCTGCTTCTGTAAAATCATTAGATGGATCATTTGTTATTCCTAATGTTACAATATCTGTATAATTCCATGCACCACCATTAGGCATTCTACTAATCGCTAACGGTAATGTATCAAGAATAATATATTCAATTGTATTCCAATGATTATTCTCATTTTTCACAAATGATAAAACCAATGGAATTTCAATTTCATCTTGCAAAACTATTGATGAATCTTGAATCTGGATTTCAAACCCTGAAAGTGATTCAATATCCCATATAGATTCACCATGAATTAATAAACTATATTGATCATCGTAGTTTGGATTTCCTGCTACTTCTAATTGAAGTGTCTTTGAAAATGGATTCCAGGTCATTTCATTAAACCATAAAGTTGACTCAGTTCTCCCCACTTTTAAAGATATAGATTCATCCCAGGGAATAAAATCACCATTTAGAGTAAAAGATATCGATTCTTCAAATATAAGTGGAATAGTTTGAATAAAAATATCATCCATCATTAAATCCACATTCTTCCAATGTTTTGGAATAAGAACTTTAATAGTCAAATCTTTTTCAATTAAATACTCACCTATGTTCAAATATTCATTTTTCGATAAAAGAAAAATTTCACTTGAACTTATTTGTTCGGGATGAAACAAATATAGAATTAATTCATTTTGAAAATCATCTAACAAATTGAATCCAATAATCCTAATAGGTTCAATCAATTCTATTTTTTCAATGGCTTTATCGACTTGAAAAAACAAATCAGACCAACGGTCTTTTATTTTTAAAAATTCATTTTGAATAGCATCTTGCCAATTTTCAGGAAATATAAATAAACGATTACTATAAATTATTTCTAAATCTAAAACATTTTTCAATAAATCTTTATCTTGAATAATTAAGTCTAGTACTGCTATCAATCCTTTCACCGAGTTTAATTCTTGTAGCGGATAGTCTTCTATCCAAATTACGTTTGCTTGCTTTGTTGATTTTAAAAGATCTATAATGGAACTAAAGTCTGAATAGGAATCAATAGTCTGAACCGAATTAAGAATTTGAGAATAAATCAAATCAGATAAGGAATGAATATCATTATTAATTTTGGATGAATCTTCTATAACAATACAGGTTCCAAAAACGGGTGTTATTGTGTCACTTGTATACAGCTTACCAAATAAATCTTCTATATGAATTTTGAAAAAATATCGTGTATTCGGTTGGCAGTCTAAATCTAAATACAATGATTGATCTGAAGGTAGTTCTGATAATAGTTCAAAATCTGTTTCACCAGATTCTTGAACAAATAATTTTACTTTTCCTACTAGAATAGAATCAGGATAAGTCCATTGAATTAATAACGACCCTTGCCCATCATATACAGAGACATCCACAGGATATGATTGCTCAACAACTGATTGGGATTCAGTTGCTCCAAGCAAACAAAAAACGAAAAAGGCTCTAGGCCAAATAATATTGAATATATGGTTCATAGAAAAATAAGGTAACAAGATAAAAGTTCGAGGAAATAATGAATAGAGGCAAGACATTCCTCAATGAAAAAAATAATTATTTAAGAAATGTTACCTTTTGCATTTTTATATTTCCATCCGTCATTGATCGAATAAAATATATTCCACTTGTTTGTTTATTAGGACTCCATACTAATTTTTGAAGAGTTGATATTAGAGTTCCAGAGTAAAGAGTTTCAATCCATTGTCCATTCAAACTAAAAATATCAACATGTATTGTTGAGCCAATTTGACCCATAATATCAATTGTAATGGATGGATTAAATGGATTTGGATACGCTTTTATAAGATGAATTAAATTAGGAGTAAGTTCCGGATTATCAATCTTGACTGTTTGTTCATAATTTGTAGCATCTAAAGCATTCATGATTCCATATCCATAGGAATTATCCGGATCATTTGATTGGGAAGCTGTCATAATAACTGCTTCTCTCACTTCCATAGCTGACCATTCAGGCTTAGCTTGTAGAATCAAAGCAACTGCCCCGCCAACTAATGGAGTGGCAAGTGATGTCCCACTCATTTGGCTATATTCTGTTGTGCTATTTGAATTAATACACCAAGTATAAGATCCACGCGCACAAACTTCAGGTTTAATTCTACCATCATATGTTGGTCCATGAGAACTAAAGCTAGCGATTTGCCCGCTTTCACGAACGGCACCTACTGCAATAACTGAATCTGCATCAGCAGGAGCTATTATATAATACCAATTATCATTCCCTGAATTTCCAGCTGCTGTCACACATACCATTCCTAACCCAACAGCAATATCAATTCCAATCGTTGTAACGGCTGTATTACCGTCCATATCTTCATAGGTGTACCAATCTAGGTAACCCAATGATGTAGAAACCACATCAGCGCCATTGGCTTCTCCCCATTCTAATCCTGCGATATAGTTATCTTCTTCCTGTTGAACTTCTTCAGTTACATCTTCAGTCTTTGCAAGAAGGAACTCTGCATCAAAAGCAACTCCAATCAATTCTCCAGGTGCATTTGCAGCAATGGTTGAAAGAACTGCAGTTCCGTGATAATCTTGATTATCATTTTCTTCTTCAGTGGTTTCATTCGCAGTTTGATAGTCTCCATTAATTACATCCCATTGGGCGATGACGTTAATATTTTCCATGGAAACATGGGTAAGATCAAATCCTGTATCCATTACAAGAATCCGAATCCCTTCTCCAGTAAAACCTGCGTTATGAAGTTCGAGAACATTGATTTGTTCTATTTGAGCTTGGGAATACCCATAATCAAAATCACGAGACTGCATATTTTTTTCTGGTGCCATTTGAAATATTTGTTTTTTTTTGAATCCAAATACCGGCTCAATTTTTTCAACACATGGTAATTTAGCAATTTTGTCAAAATCTGATTTTTGACATTTAATTGAAACTGCGTTTAACCACCGACTCTCATTTTCTATAGAAAATCCTAGATTAATTATTTCGTTTTTATACGTTTCAGCAACTTTCAAATCAACCCAAAGATAATTTGATATTACATTACTTTTATCTCTTCGATCAATCGCTTTTGGTGAAATTAATTCCTTTTCTGAATCTACTTTGTCTACAAAATAAACCCAAACTCTGTAATAATCAGATCTATGACCTAATTCTATTTTTCCATGATTATATTTTGATCCAAATAAAAAAGTTATCATGAATGTTAAAAAAATAATTCTCATTTTTAAATTCCTAATATATAATTTGTAAGTGAAATAATATCTAGAAAATCTAAACCCCCATCATTATTAAAATCACATTGATTTAGTTGGTTTTCCGTGGGCTCAGTTTCAAAAAATAATAAATCTGCTAGCTCTATAATATCAAAAACATCTGTGACTGCATCCTCATTAAAATCACCTAATGGACCAAATTGAAACCCCATAATAGTGAAATCATCAAATGTGAAACCATCTTCTTCTACAAAATTATCAGACGTCAAAATAAATCGGAACCCTAATATCTCGACGTCACCTAACTGTTCCAGTAGAATGACATCTTCCACCCAACTTGTTTGAATACCATCATATCCTGGCTCTCCATAAGGTTGTGCAGGTTGACCTGAGCCTGGCTCAGTATAATAACCATTTAAACTAACCCAACCATCCCCTAAAACGTGTGCCTGAAATCTGACAAAATCCCAATTAGATTCAATATTCCATTTGGCTTTAAACCTGACTGATGGAATTGTTAATAAAGAGAAATCAACTGGGTTTGAAATTTCAATTATTGATTCTTGTCCCGCTTGATAATTCCCTAACGGACTATCAGTCATAGCATAAACTCCAGTTGCAACATCGGTAGTTTCTCCCCAATCTCCAACTATATCCCAATTACTAATTCCATCTTCAAAACCATCAAAATAAATAATTTCAGGCTGTCCAATTAAAAATTTAATTGTATCTTGTCGAGACATTAAACCTTCACCTTCAATCGAAACAAGTATACCTGAATAAATTCCATTCAAAGCCGATTGATCAATCATTGCCGTTACTGAAAAATCATCCGAATCTCGAGCGTCCATTTCACTCATGCTATAAGAATTAATATCAATAGTAACTGATGAATTCAACGGTGAAATAACAATTTCAATATCTCCATTTGTGTTAACTAAACCACGATTTTGGATGACAATATTTATACCAACTGATTCTCCTTGGTTAATCGTTTCATGAGATAAATCATAGGAGTGTAGAATAATATCGGGCCCAGTGACAAAAGCGAAAATTTTATTTGGATAAACCTGATCTTCACATAATGAATGAATATCACTTTCAGACGGCCAAAACCCATTGAGATATGACCCAACTTCAGGCGTAAATGAAATTAATCCCTGATCACCATAGGTCCAATCCACTGCATCTCCATTGACAGTATAACCAATTAATTCATATCCTGTTCCAACAGGATAACCATTAAAACGAGCCATTTCATTTCCAATTTCTCTAAAAGTTGTTAAATCAGGCTCATCCGGCAAAGATGCATCTCCAAAAGCATGGATATAAACATTTGAATATGTGTGATAATGCATGACATTTATAAAGTTTCTATTGATTATGAAATCACGAACAGCTTGCGTTTCTGGCTCAGAAAAAGCTGAGTCTCCACGGTAGGTTGTATGACATGGATTCGGTGAAGATCCTGTATCATTTGCTCCCCAACCAAAACCATAATTTCTATTAAGATCTACGCCGCGGTCAGTCCCATTTCCACAATTGGTGTCCAATCGATTTTTACGATGCATTCCACCACCATTGGGTTGAATTGATTCGTTATAAACGTATCCATCAGGATTAACGACAGGTAAAAACCACATTTCTCTATTATTGACAAGGAACGTTAATTCAGGATCTGATTCATATTCTTCACCCATTAGTTGAACAAAGTAAAAAAGATTCATCATACCAACAGGCTCTCTAGCATGAGTTAGCGCTGTAAATAAAACTTCAGGCTCGTCTTCGTCTTGCTCGGGATTATCCGACACTTTAAAGGCCCAAATATCTCGTCCTTCAATAGATTGACCTAATATAATTCGTTCAGAAATTATATTAGGATATAGGTTTTGAAGCTCGTCAAATCGAGTGTTGAGTTCATCCCAAGTATAGTTCCCCTGCATAGAGCCCAAAGGGAATTCACGAGATGAAGCATTCGTGTTTTTCGTTTTATAGTGCATCGTTAAATCGGGAATTAATATTTCTAGATTCAATCCTTGGGCTAAAAGATTGATTGTTTGATCCAAAGTACTTGTTAGATCAATATAGACTCCTTTCTTCCCCGTGATATGATCCAATGGAATGCCTGCTTTAGCAACCATCTCCATATTCAATGGCGTTGGGTCGTATAATCGAACTGATTGATATACTTCATCAGCAAATGCAAACTGCCCCAGCAGAATTATCACTGAAATGACTTCAGCGAACTTCCAATTACGAATTAAACAGATTGTTTAATCCAATCAGTTGTCACGGACTTTGGCCTTGTAATTGGAATACCCAATGCTCTTTCCCAAACCATTTGGGAAATCATTCCCATAGTACGGGAGATACTAAATAGAACTGTGTAAAAATTAAATTCTTTCAATCCATAGTAGTATAATAATGACCCTGAAGCGGCATCCACATTTGGCCAAGGATTCTTAGCTTTTCCATGTTCTTGTAATACCCCTGGAACAACATTGAATAGTCGATCAACAATTGTAAAAACATCATCATCCTTAATATGTTCTTGACCAAATTTAATAAATGCACTAAATCGTGGATCTGGGCAACGTAAAACTGCATGACCATATCCCGGAATCACCCGTCCGTTTTTTAAACGATCCCAACAATACTGTTTCAATTCATCTTCTGATGGTACATCTTGAAAATCATCCCGAACACTCAAAACAAATTTTAAACATTCTTGGTTTGCCAATCCATGAAGTGGTCCCGCTAAACCATTAAGACCTGCTGTAACAGAATAGTAAGGATCGGACAATGCTGAAGCAACTGTATGAGATGCAAAAGCACTCACATTGCCACCTTCGTGATCACAATGAAGCATAAAGTATAATTGCATTAACTTATGAAAGTCACCTGTCTCATCTGGTAAACCAATCATATGTACAAAATTCCCCGACCAATCTAGATTGGAGTTTGGCGCTATTCTTTCACCTTTGTTGAATCGCATCCGATATATCCCAGCACCCAATGTTGGTAATTTTGCTAAGAGACGAATACCATCTTCTAATACTGCTTCCCAATATTCAGACTTTGGCATTCCATTGTCATATTTTTCAGCAAAAACACTTTCACCCTGCATGGCAAGAATCGCGGTATTAAACATTGTCATCGGATGAGCATCATCCGGCATTTCATTTAAAATTTTCCATACATAATCTGGAACTTCTAAATGAGATGAAAATTCTTTTTTGAGGTCAGATAATTCTTCTGCATTGGGAAGGCGACTGGTTAAAAGTAAAAAGAAAACTTCTTCTGGAGTAATGTGAGTAATCTCATTTAATGGGATACCACGTATAATTAATCCTTTATCCGCTGAAACGGAAGACGTATCACAAACAAATGCTTTTATTCCCCTTAGCCCGGAATAGGCTTGCGCAACAGTCACATCACTAATTTTTTGATCACCTTTTTCAGCAATGAGTTGTTTTATTTCATTTTGGACATTTGGGATTTGGTTTCGTAATTCATTTTTTAACATATTCATTTTATATACCTCATCGTTATAATTAATATTTTAGAGTCTAAATTTACTGAATAATTTGAAATAAAAAAATAAATCAGACTATCATTTAACTTAATAATTTGATTCATCTGCTAAAAAATCAATCTAATAATCGGACAATAATTCCAGATCTAAGTTTTGGCTCAAACCATGTAGATTTTGGTGGCATTACCTTCCCTGAATCTGCAACACTCAATAATTCATTAATCGAAACTGGATACATTGCAAAAGCAACTTTAGCATCCAACTGACATCGTCGTTCTAATTCTTCTAATCCTCGTATCCCACCAATGAAATCAATCCTATTATTTGTCCGAGGGTCATCAATTCCTAAGACAGGACTTAATAAATAATTTTGAAGAATAGTTGCATCTAATCCATCAATATTATCATTTGAAATTATTTTATCTTTGGCAATCAACTGAACCCATTTTTTATTAAAATACATTGAAAAAACATTCGGTGATTCCGGAGTTTGAAGCTTAGGCAATGGTTTAATACTGAAATTTATCTTTATCGCATCTATAAATTCAGTTTCAGATAATCCAAACAAATCCTTAACAATTCTATTATAATCTAATATTTTCATCTCATCATGGGGGAAAATAACAGATAAAAAATAATTATAGGGCTCATCGCCCTTATGATTTGAATTATTACTTTTTCGAATTTCTTGAACTCTAGATGCGGATGCGGCCCGATGATGACCATCTGCGATATATAGAGCTGGAATCGTATCAAAATATTTTGTGAGTATTGCTTGATTTAACTGTGATTTTATTTTCCACAATTTGTGAAAAGTGCCATCATCAGCCTGAAAATCAATATCTGCGTTTTGACATTTAAGATCAGCTATGTGGTTTTGAAAATAACCATCATTCCGAAATGTAAGTAAAATTGGGCCAGTATTGGCATTGGTAATTTCAATATGTCGAGTTCGATTATTTTCTTTCTCGGGTCTGGTTAATTCGTGTTTTTTAATCAGACCTTGATTGTATTCATCTATTGAAACTGCTGCTACAAGACCCGTTTGAGAATGACTATCATTTGATATTTCATAAATATAATAGCAGGAAGTTTCATCCTTAATGAGTTTGCCTGACTTGATAAAGGCATTAAGATTCTCAGCAGAATGATTATGAAGGATTTCACTTTCTGGAACATCGTCAAATAAATAGTTAGTTTCAGGTTTAATAATTTTTAAAAAAGAGTTTGAATTATTTTTTACAATGTCTCTAGCTTCATCTGATGATAAAACATCATAAGGTGGGGACGAAACTGTTTTTGCTAATTCAGGTGACGGTAAATATCCTTTGAAGGGCTGAATAATTGCCATTACGAATTAGAAATTAAAATAATTTTCGAGCAGATTCTAAATCTTCGATGAAATCAATCTCTAGACAAGGATATTTTGAAACATCTTCAAAATGAACATCAGTTTTATCTAATAAAGGTTGAATACCAGCTTCAAAATAATCGTTTACGCCTCCAGACAAAATTAGTTGATCCAGAGATTTTGAAAAAAGCCCCGTGAATTCTTTTGATAATTTTGCAACCCCAATAAATTCGCCTAAACATTGAGATTCAATTAATTCTTTTCCAATTGCAACAATCTTATTTTCACCGCCATCTATAACTTTTACTTCTTCTCTGCCACAAACTTTTGCATCAACTGCCAGAGCTGTTAAATAAGGAGAGTTTACCGTTTTACGTAATAGCGCCTTAGGATAAACGACATCTGCATTCATTAAAACATGTTCATCCGAACTCAAAATTTCTCGCCCAAGATGTACTGAATAAGCGGTATTGGTTTCAAAATAATGATGATTTACTATAAAATTAAAATTTAAGTTGGGGAAGTGAGATGTAACGTGGTCAATTAACATTTCACGATGATATCCAACAATCATGGTTATATCAATTATTCCTAAGCTTTCTAACGCCTCCAACTGATAATGAATAATGGGTTTGCCACCAACATCCAAGAGGCACTTAGGTGTATTGTAAGTATGAGGATAAAGTCGGCGCGATACGCCTGCTGCTAAAATAAATGCTTTCATAGTAGGGCAAAATTACCCGATTCAATCGCTCACACCAATTGGAATTCCTGACTTATTTAAAGCTTTTATGACTCTACTTGAAGCTTGTCCATCACAGGAGCCAAGAAATTGATTACGAGCGTTCTCTCGCAAGGAACATGATGATTTTGAATCATCATCTAATCCATTCTGAACTAATTGTAATAATAAATCAGGTGAATCACATAAAGTTGCAAAGTCTACTTCAGAAATTCTGTCATTATCCATCCGGTTTTTCAATAAGAAAGGGAATATTTTATATTTAAATCTTAATGTAGAATAAGTCGTCTGCACAATTGGCTTGTTTAATACCAAAAATTCAAATAATGTGGATGAATAATCTGTAATCAATATATCTGCTGTTTCATAGAAAGGAGTAATATTATATTGTTCAAAATTGGAAATTGTTATGAATGAAAGATCTTTTACTCGCTCTTCTAAAATATTTCGAATTTTAATATATCGAAGGTTAGTCCAATAAAAATGGTGAAGTTTAATTCTTACTTTATAGTCTTGAAACTTCTCTAATACAGGTATTGTTTTTTGAAGAGAAGAAGGGAAATATGTGGGAGCATATAGAATTTCTGGAATATTATTTTTATTTTTTAATCTATTATTTAAAGAATCTAACTTTGTAAATCCGGTTGTTATTGCATGATACCCTAATTCAATCAACTTGTTCGTTCTAGCTTCAGATTCAGTACAAACCAAATCAATATCTTTTGTCAAATCAGAATAATAAGACTGCTTCAAACCAATACCATGATATACCATAATACAAAAGGAGTTATTCGCTTTGATGGCCGATATTGATGATTTATTTCCTACAAAAATTAAATCAAAAGACATATCCTTAATAATTCTACGTCTTTGTGGCTCAAAATTTCCATGAACTAAATCTAATCTAAGCCGACCCATTTCTTTGATGAAAAGTTGTTTTTCTATTTTCGGTACGGATTGATTTATTGATCCGAAAATTTCGTGGCCACCAATTGTTTTTAATTTGGCAATAATTGGTTCAAATTGTGGCAAGTAATATAAATGATCAAGTTCAAAAAGAATTTTCATGGCTTTACCATTTTTCTAATTCGCCTTTTACGAAACCAGTTTGGAGTTTTTGGTTTTAATTTGGATACTTTATTTTCATTCAATATAGTTTTAATTGCATTTATCACACGCTCTGAAGATTTGCCGTCCGTATATGGATGAATTATGTCAATATATTCTTTTCGAATATTAGAATATTCATCTGGATCGTTAAGTGATTGATTAATTGCATTAATTAATTCACCCGAATCTTTAATATTGATTCCTTTATCTTTTCTTGTTTTGGCTCGATATGTAATAATGGGTCGATTAAATAAAAGATATTCATAAGTAACTGATGACGTATCGGCAATCATACAATCCGATGCAGCCATCCAAGGAATTATTGATAGATCGCGAATAATAGTAAATGTATCAGATTCTAATGAAAGATATTGATCAATTATATCTTTAGTTTCCAAATCATGAAATTTAATGCACCATTGCAACTCTTGGAATTGATGAGATTTAATGACTGAAAATAAGTCCGAAGCAGATGTGTATTTGGGTGAAAAAGTTGGTGCATACAAAATCATTTTTTTATTTGGATCTAGACCGAGTTGCTTTTTAGCATTTTCAACATTCATTTCAGATTGAATTAAGTCCATTTTAGACCACCCTGTTTCATCAACTAAAAATGTACCATGTATTTTTTGTAATTCTTGAAATTTTTCTGTCATAAAAGGACCTGGTGTACAGTAAAGATCAAAAAAATCTGTAATATCATAATGACCTTTTTTCTCTTCTCCTAACCCATGAAAAATTTGAACTTTTAATCCGGGCCAATAATCAGGAACTACATTCCCAGAAACAATAACAGCATCTGGATTGTACTGTAAAACTTCTTCGGTTGTAGAAAGAGCCTTTCCTTTTATTTGCAATGATAATGCAGTGCTTGCCTTGAACCAAACAAAATCAATTTTTTCCTTTTGGCAATAGGCTTGAATTGGCTCCAATATCGAAACTGAATATGGTTTTGTTATAAAACAAAGAACTTTCAATTAAGTCCTCAAATTTAATCGATTTAAAATTGCATCTCGAACACGTTCAGATGCTTTTCCATCTAATTTATAAAGCATTTTATATTGATATTCTTTCACAACATCCAATAAGTTATGATTTTCATTTAATGCTTTTTCAATCATCATTGGAAGATCTTTGGCTCTATCCATTTCAAAACAAAAATTCGCAATATCTTGATTCATTTCCTTACTGAGTCGCTTTCGAAACAATCGATATCGAAATAATTTGTGCGAAAGTTTAAGTCGATAGAATCGATTCACGATTACAGGTTTCTCCAAAGCTAACATTTCATAAATAGTACTTGATGCTTCTGTGAGTAATAAATCAGAAATTTTATAGTATGGAGTAATGTTATAAATTTCCGGCCCAAGTAACTTGATATGACTAAATTTTTCTGCAAGTTTATATACTAATTTTCGCTGAGCCTTTAATTTATATTGTGAAAATTCATCTAAGAAATATGTCCACATATGCGGTTTTAGAATAACATTATAGCCCTGAGTGTATTCTCCTAATTTCAAACCAAATCGTTCAATAGAACTGGGATAAAATGTTGGTGCAAAAAGTATCGTCTTTTTTTCAGGGTCCAAGCCCAACTTTTTTTTCAATAGATCAAATTCGGTGCGTTCTTGGTTAAATAATGGATCAAGTTTTGTGAATCCTGTTAAAGCTAAATCTGTTTCTATACCATGATTTCGTAATTGATCTAATCTATATTGTCCTTCAACGAATCGAATATCTAAACGAGCGCGATTATCACGCCAATATGATGGTTTCACACCAATGCCATGATAAATCATTCCAACCAATGTATTATCAGGAACAAATTGATTAAGTTTATAACGTGACCATCCACAAATAAATACATCTGGTGCTAATCGTTTTATTTTTTCAGCTCTAGCTTCTTCAGTATCAGCTAAGATTAATTCACCGGGCTTATCATTTAATATTTTTATACAAAGGTCTTTTTCTTCAGGCTTATTATGAGAAGCAGTTGAATGATATATTTTAAAACGATCATCTTTTGACAAAAGATCTATAACAGGATCAAATTGAGGAAGGTGGTATAAATGATAACTGTCAAACAGGATGGAAATCTTTTTCCCCATTTAACTATTTTACACTCATATTTTCATATAATTTTTGATAAAGACCACCTTTATTCAATAGAGATAAATGATTTCCGGTCTCCATAATACAGCCTTTATCTAGAACAATAATTATATCTGCTCGTTGAATTGTAGATAATCGATGTGCAATAACAAGGGTTGTTCGATCTCTCATTAAATTTTCTAAAGCTAATTGAACTTTTCTTTCTGATTCTGTGTCTAAAGAAGATGTTGCTTCATCCAAAATTAGAATGGGGGGATTTCGAAGAATTGCTCTCGCTATAGCTATACGTTGCCGTTGTCCGCCTGAGAGCTTTATACCTTTTTCTCCAATAATTGTTTGAAACCCCTGAGGTTGTTCTAAAATAAAATCATAAGCATTTGCTGCTTGAGTGGCCGCATTCAATTTTTCTTGAGTATAGTGTTCAATCCCATAAGCAATATTGAATTCAATGGTTTCATCAAATAAAATAGTTTCTTGTGTTACAATACCCATTTTGGACCTAAGTGAAATTAATTTCACATGTCTAATATCAATTCCATCAATAGAAATTGAGCCCGAATCAACATCATAGAATCTTGGAATTAAATCCGCAATTGTAGATTTGCCGGCACCACTCGGACCTACGATTGCTACAACCTTTCCTCTTGGAATAGAAAAGGAAACATCCTGTATGACGGGTGCATCAGCATCATAATTAAAACAAACTTTATGAAAACCAATTTCATTGGAAAATAGGGGTATATCTACTGCATCAGGACTATCTTCAATTTCAACGTGTGTGTCAAATATTTCAAAAACCCGTTCAGCTGATGCAACACCTTTTTGAAGGTTAATACTTACATTACTCAATAAACGAATGGGACCTAACACACTAAATAATATTAAAATAAATCGAATAAAATCTTCAGAATTCATGGTGCCCGTAACCAAAACATCCATTCCACCAATCCAAAGAAGAAGCACACCTATAATTGCACCAATTGTTTCAGTGATGGGTGATGCGGTAAGCCGTAATCGAGCCCTTTGAAAAATTAACTTATAATATTGTTCTTGCTCTTTTTTAAATCTTTTTCGCTCATAATCTTCTGTGCCAAATGCTTTTACAACTCGAACTGAATTAAGGATTTCATTTAAAATTCCCATAATCCCAGCAATTTGTTTTGCAGTTCTTCTAGATTTTCTTCGAATACTTCGCCCAATCCAAAATATTATAACTCCTGTAATAGGAATTATAACCGTGGCATAAAGTGCTAGTTTTGTGTTGATTACAAACAACAATGTTATAAACATCAAAATATTTATCGGTTCTACAAATACTTTATGAAAACTAGTTCCAAGTGCAACTCGCATATTGGAAACATCCGTTACAATTATAGAAGAAAGTTCTCCTGTGCGAGTTTTATCAAAAAAAGATAAAGACAAGGAATGAAAATGATGATATAACTTATTTCGAATTGATGTAATTAAATTGAATTGGACATAAGATAAACAGATATTTTTTATATAAAGAAAAATATTTTTCACAACAAAAACGATTAGTATTGTTATACATAATACTTTTAAAGTTTCTCTAGGTGTCTCTCTAAGAATAATCTCATTTGTCCAATATTTTAATTGATCATTAAGAGTTAATATTTGCCCCGATAAGGCAGAATGTTTTTCAATTAACTGATCAAAATCAGTAAGAATATTGTTTATGAGAGATGCTGTTAACCAAATAGAGAGACTATTAAAAACAACATAAAACAATGAAGCAATTGTTGAGACCAATAAGATTGGCCAATATGGGAGAACTAATCTCCCGAGACGTGCATAAATATTTCGTGACATAATTTAAAACTTAACTAGAGAATACCATTTTTTGATGAGGAATATTTGCTTCATAAAAAATCTCTCCTTTAGAAATAAACCCGAGTTTTTCATAAAACTTGATAACCGATTCTTGGGCATTAAGATAAATATATTTATCATGTTTTAAATAATCCAAAATAAAATTCACCATTGCTTTGCCTACACCCATATTCTGAAATTCGTCTAATACAGCAAAACGCTCTAATTTTATGCCATGATCAATTTTTCGCCAACGAGCTGTTCCTACTGCTTGATTATTAATAGTTGCTAAAATATGATTTAGATCAAAAAGATTATCATCCAGCTCTAATTCTTCAGAAATATTTTGTCCAATTATAAAAACTTGTTTTCGAATAAACAAACACGATTGAAAATCAGATTCGTTTTTTATAATCTTTATATCAATTTTCATAGGTCAAATTTCGGGTATTCATTGGCTGGGTGAAATGTAAATGATTATAGAAATTGGAATTATATATTTGGAGATTTCCTTTAATCCAAACCAAAAAACTTTATATTGATTCAACGTGCTTCTTCATTATAGGATTAGTTAACGTGGTTGTAGATTCTCGAATCAAATAATAATTATATTTATTCATATGAAAACTCCTGCTGGTATTTACATCCATATTCCATTTTGTGCAATAAAATGTATGTATTGCGACTTTTATTCAATTGCAGAAAAGGAAGATGCTATTCCTCGTTTTGTAAAAACAATTGTTTCAGAAATAGAGCAGTGTAATGTAGATACAACTAATTGGAACATTAATACAATTTTCATTGGCGGTGGAACACCCAGCTTATTGGATTCTGAACATATTGAAATTATCTTAAAAGCACTTCAAACTAAATATGACTTATCACAACTTTCTGAATTCACAATAGAAGCAAACCCCGGAGAAGCTCCGAAAAATCGATTAATCGATTTTCGAAGTCTAGGCATTAATCGACTTTCAATTGGCGTTCAATCTTTAGAACCGGATATTTTAAGATTTTTGACAAGAATTCATACTGTTGAGCAGGTTTTTGAGACTTTTGAAAATGCTCGTTCTGCAAGATTTGATAACGTGAATTGTGATTTAATCTATTCTATTCCAGGTCAATCCTGGGATATTTGGAACCGTGATCTAAATAAAATATTAGATTTGGGACCCGAACATATTTCCGCATATACCCTCACTCTCGAAAAAGGCACGAACCTTTTTAAACTTGTGAAAGGAAAGCAGGTAAAGATGCCTAATGATGATAAAACTAGTAAATGGTTTTTGAAAACACATGAAATTTTTGATTCAAGAGGATATCCAAGTTATGAAATTTCCAATTTTTCACTACGAGGATTTGAATGTTTACACAATCTTCATTATTGGAAAATATATCCATACCTTGCATTTGGACCTTCAGCTCATGGATTTGATGGAAAAAACCGCTGGTCAAATATTCGACATTTAGATGGATACATGGATAAAATTGAATCTAACAAATCCCCTATTACATTCAGAGAATCATTAACTGAAAATCAAATTCAAAATGAAAAAATCGGATTTGGTCTCCGAATGGCAAAAGGAATAAATGAAAAGTTGGTAGATAAAGATATTTTAAAAAAGGCTATTCAAAAATGGCCTAATTGTATTCATGTGCAAAATCATTTCATACAACTAACACAAAATGGACTTGTTTTTGCCGATGCAATTAGCGTGGATTTAATGCTATAAATGAAAATTAAAATAATTGAACTAGGAGGAAACCCACAATGAAAAAGCTAAATAATTTTTTAACAAAAAAATTATCTACATTATTTATTCTTATAATATTCTCAAGTTGCGCATCAAATTATGGTCCATTGAATTCCAATGGCGGATATAGTGAAATAATAAAAGATGATATAATTCAAGTGACCTTTCAAGGAAATAAGCAACAAAATCAGAATGAAGTCAGAATGCTTCTAATTTATCGCTGTTCAGAAATAACACTGGAGAATGGGCTCCAACATTTTATTTTAATTGAGGATAAAAGTTATAAGCATATCGGCAAGAAGGAATTTGGTAATTCAGACTTCTCTTTTGAAACCACTGCATCTATGTCAGGTGGCACGAATAACCGGGTCAAAAGTAATTTTGGGCCTCAAGGTACGAATTCTTATTTTGTCGGGATTTTTTCTATTAAAATGTTAGACAAGGCAAGCAACCGTTCAGTAAACGCTTCAACATTCATCCGAAACAACGCACATCTAGTTAAAAATTAATATGTGAAATGTTTTATCGTTTCACCTTCATCACCAATTCCAGTCATGGCTTCAATACCCATCTCAATGTGAAGATCTACATATTGCCGGGTGATTTTTATATCTGACTCTTCTGTTTTAACCCCTTCAGGCGTCATAGGTGTATCAGACACGAGTAATAAAGCGCCACGATCAATCCCATTTGCAAATCCTGTAATAAAAATAGTGGCGGTTTCCATATCGATTCCTATAGCTCTAACTTTACCTAAATATTTTTTGAAATCTTCATCATGTTCCCAAACTCGACGATTTGTTGTATAAATAACTCCTGTTCGATATTCTAACCCTTTTTCAACTAAAATCGACGATACATGTTTATGAAGTTTGAAAGATGGCATAGCAGGAACTTCTTTTGGAAAATAATCATTACTGGTCCCTTCTCCTCGAATTGCTGCAATCGGAAGAATAAAATGGCCTAATTCAGTCGAATGTTTTAATCCTCCACATTTCCCTAGAAACAAAACACCTTTTGGGTGGATACTTGAAAGTAAATCCATTATCGTTGCAGCGTTTGCACTCCCAATCCCAAAATTAACAATACTGAGTCCTTCATGATTAGTAGCTGATGTCATGGGACCGCCTTTACCTAATACTTCAACATTAAATTTTTCTGCAAATTTTTCTACATAATTTTGAAAATTAGTAAGTAAAATCCATTCGCCGAATGCATCGGGTTCAGTTCCCGTATATCGTTTTAACCAACTTCTTGTTATACTTTGTTTATCTATCATAGGTCTAAAGTTAATGAAATTGGGCAATGGTCGGACCCTAAAGTTTTATCTTGAATATCTGCATCAATACATGTCTCTAGCAGGCCTTCATTCACAAAGAAATAATCGATACGCCAGCCAATATTTCTATCACGCGCGCCTGTTCTGTAGGACCACCAAGAATATCGATCCGCTTCTTCATGGAACTCACGAAATGTATCTCTCCACCCATGAGCAACATAAGTGTCCAATTTTTCTCGTTCGATAGGCATAAATCCGGATGTTTTCATATTGGCTTGGGGACGGGCTAAATCAATGGGATGGTGAGCTGTATTCCAATCTCCGGCAACAATCACATTATTCCCCGATTCAACTTGTTCATTTATTATTGGAAGAAGTTCATCGTAAAAATCCAATTTATAATTCAACCGAATGTCATCTTTTTGTCCATTCGGAAAATAAATATTATAAAGAAGAAAATTTTCATGTTCCGTAATAAGTACCCTGCCTTCTCTATCAAATTTTTCTATCCCTAATCCTTCTTGAACAAATAAAGGTTCATTCTTACAAAAAGTTGCAACACTAGAGTACCCTTTTTTCTCAGCTGAATGCCAAAAAGTATGATACCCATGGTCTTTAAGAATTTCATTCTTCAGCTGATCTTTGTGGGCTTTTGTTTCCTGTAAACAAACAATATCTGGTTGTTCGTCTTCTAACCAATCTAAAAATCCTTTTTTGACCGCAGCACGAACGCCGTTTACATTCCATGATATGATTTTCATTTTTATTCCCTAATTATAGTAGTCAAGTTTAAACCAAGATTCATTAAGGAACAAAAATTCGTTCTATTTTATCTGAAGAGATTGCACCAAATAAACCGTATCCACCTTCGATTCCAAATGACTTTCCTGTGCTTCCGCCATCGCCTAAGATAAAAGAAATGAATTCATCCTCATCGCCATTTTCTATAAAATAAGCATAATAATTTGGTTCAATGGATTCCAAAGTAATTTGAAATGCAACTGGTCCATCTTCTGCATTGCCCCACCAATCTCCACAATCTTTTACTCTCGATGTCCAAATTGTATCCATTTCTGATGCTATAATTCCACTTTGATCCGATCCACAATAAGAATAATTCTCATATTTTAAATAGGTTTTAATTCGAAAAATTCCGTTATCAGAAACAGGGGAAAACGCCACAGAATACGGCGCTTTATTTGATACGGAATCGGAAACACTTTCTTCTCGAATATTAGGACGAAGTGGCACCGTTACACTACCACTCACGCTCCGACCATCAGGCGTTTCTACTAATAAATTGTAGGTCTCACCGGGAATGGGATGAAAGGTATCTGTAGTGTCAATATATTTGGATTCATTATCGTATGAATACCAAATGGAATCAGGTTCATCATAAAAGATCCAATTCGTATCTCCATGAGAAATTATAACTGTTGCATCAAGAACATCATATCCCGATTTGTAAACATCATCGATATAAAAATCTTCAGATGAATCCTGACCATAATAAACCGTATCTGAGCCGAGATATACTTTTTCAATATCTTGCAGGCGCAGTGTTTGATTCACAATCACAAACCCGTAGCTACTATCTGGTTCTGCTACCAACAAAGCAAAGACATTCAAAGTAGATTCATGATCAGATTCCACTGACTGCCACCCCCAATCGCCACAAGACATAAAAAAAGTTGCAATTAATATTAAAGGTATTTTTCTCATTAAAATTGAATCCTTAAGCCAAAAGTGGGGAAAATCGGAAACATAGGAAGCCCCGCTCTTCGCATACCTTTTGCGTCGCCCGTTTGTTCGTCATACTCCGTATCATATATATACATGAGTGCATTTAGATGATTCGTTACATTAATAATCTGAAAATACCATTCTCTAAAGCCACCCTTTTTCAACACTTTTCGCTTCGTAAAATTCACATCAATTCTAAAATAATCTGGAAATCGAGCACCATTTTTTTCTCCAACAAGCACGCCATTACGTTTCCACCAATTAAAACGACTGCTGTTTCCCCAATAAGACTCATCCCAATTTTGAATCCGACCTTGAACTTCTGTGTATGGATTTCCTGTAGCGTAAGAAAGAGTCAAGCCTACATGTGTTTTTTCTGTCCATTGCCAATCGCCCACGAGATTGATGGTGTGCGGACGATCAAATTTTGGCGCATACCAATCATGTAATTCTGTTTTCCATCGGGTTACTGCATAAGTATAAGCGGCCCAACCACTTACTTTTCCCGTCTTCTTTTGAATGAACCCTTCTAATCCATAAGCATAAGCATCTGTGTCATAAAAATCATTGAACGGAGAAAATTGAACTATTCCATCGTCTCCTTCCGAAAAGATGTTTCCTTGCTTTAAAGTGATGAGATTATCAAAAGATTTGTAATAAGCTTCCAAACGATATAAAATATTTTTTGAATTTAAATGCTCAATTCCCAAAATTGTATGGTCAGAAAAGGGAATTTTATTATCTTCTGGAATGGCCATCCAAATATCTATAAATCTTAAGTTTTCATCTTGAGGGTTCGCAATAGTCATAAATTGATGATACCGTCCCCAATTAAACTTAATTGAAGTATCATTATCCAAAAGATATTTTAAACCAAACCGTGGATCACGAAAGAGTCCTTCATGGGCAGAAGCAGTTGAAAGCCGCAAACCCAATTGAGCAGAAACATTTGTTGAAATACGCCATTTATCTTGAAGGTATAATCCCAATTCACGAGTAGTTTGGTCCATCCATAAAACTGTATCTTTCATAGAAAGGGTGGCAAAATCTTCTCCAAGCCAGGATTCACCCAATATCAATCCTAAATTAAATCCAATATCTTTCACTTGAAACCCACTGGTAATTGTGTGTTTATCATTTGGAGTGTAGGTAAACTCGGTCTCCAATGATTTGTCATCCACAATATCAAATGCATCGAAATAGAAGGTATTGTCCCAGTTTGATTCTTCAGAATAATCATATTTCATCTCGCCCCATTCATGAGAATCTAAATCAATCCAAAAATGAAAACGGCTTGAAGCAACAAAGGTTTTTAAAACCATCTTTGGCGATATTAACCACCGCCAAGTCAGGCTATTGGTTTGATTTCCCCATTTCCAATCAAAGGAAAATGTTTCATTAGACTCTCGATATCCTCCATCCCAAAGATCGTTTTGATACGTGTTTTCAAAAGACATATCATAAATATCATCACCAATAAAAGTGCTAAATGTCAAACGATGATTATTTGTCAAATCTAAATTGACTTTACCTTCAATATCATAAAAATGGTATGGAAAGAAATTATCAGGTGCTCCTTCCATTTCGTCAGCATATTTCTTTTTTGCGATGTATGTCCCCAATTTCGTAAACAAATCAAAATAGGTTCGACGTCCAGCCAACATCCAAGACCCTTTTATCTTTCCTGGGAGAGGCCCTTCTATCATTCCTTTGCTCGAAATCATAGAAATATTAGCTCGACCTGAAACTTTTTCTGTATTTCCTTCGCGATTTATAATATTTAAAATGGATCCCATTCGTCCACCGTACCGTGCCGGGAATCCGCCCGCATGGAAATCAGCTTCTTTAATCGCATCTGTATTAAAGGTGGAAAATATTCCACCTAAATGAAATGGATTGTAAACGGTAATACCATCCATCATAATAAGATTTTGATCTGGTGTTGACCCTCGAACATACAATGCGCTGGAAAAATCATTCATCGTTTGCACACCAGGGAGCAATTTTAAAATACGAAAAATATCTGGTTCTACAAAAGATGGTAAACGTTCAATATCTCTCATATTCAATTGAATACGACTGGGCTCTACTTGTTTACGAAATTGTTGTCTTTCTGCTGTAACAATAACTTCTTGACTCATCAATGATGTTGCCGATAAACGAAAATCTTTTCTAATATTTTCTTCATCAACCACAATAATAGAAATAGCCTGCATTTCAAAACCAATCATTGAAGCGACTAAATCGTAATTACCAGAGGATACATTAGGTATAACAAAATAACCATCCATATTGGTGGCCGCTCCGATGTTTGTTCCCTGCAAAAATACATTTGCGTAAGATAATGGTTCTCCATTAGAATGATCTCGAACGAATCCGGTAATGGATTGAGCAGAGTTTACTGAAAACAAAAAAAGAATCGTGCTAATTAGGATTCGAACTTTCACCATAATAAATTAACGTAATAATAAATTTAAATACTCAACTATTATTCAAAATATTATAATTTCCCCCCTTAATAACCGCAATAAAATAAATGCCTAAAACACGTAAAGGAATCCCAAAACCAAAACAAAAATCTTATTTCAAAGAATATAATTTTGAAATCACAGTCATTTTACTTATCGGTTTAGGAGTATTTTTACTCATTGAAGAATTGGAAATAAAACATTATCTATATGAAATAGTTAAAACAATACTTTTCTTTATAGGAGATATCATAAAGGTATTCCGCAATGGAACTTTTTTTATCATCAACAAGTTTGAAATATCAGATTTAGTAGGTATCTCGCTTATTATATTTGCACTTTTTCTAGTTGCAAATCGATGGCGACAAAGAATGATAGAACGATATGAGTTATTAAAAGATTGTCCTAATTGTGGTGGGAACCTTATTCGAATTCGGAGAGATTTTAATCACAAAATATTAGGGATACTATATTTTGTAAATGTAAAACATTACAATTGCAAAGCTTGTAATTTTAAAGGGATTAAATTAGTAAAAAAATAAAAAGGAAAAACTATGGACTTAAAAGAAGAAATCATCAATGATATAAATTCAAACTCAATTATTCTCTATATGAAGGGGACAAAAGATATGCCTCGATGTGGATTTTCGAATTCAGTTGTAAATGTACTCAATCATTATGGAGTTGAATACAAAGCTGTGGATATATTGGCTGACCCCATGATTCGTGTTAAATTGAGTGAGCATTCAAACTGGCCAACCATACCACAATTATTTGTGAAAGGTGAATTAGTTGGTGGCGCTGATATTACAATTGAACTACATCAAAATGGACAATTACTAGATATTTTAGATAAAGCAAATTCTTAAGTATTATTAATAAAAAAGGGTTGGTGAACACATTGTGGATGGAATAAATTTGCCGTCAATTCACTAGCCATAATGATTCAATTTGAATCATAAACTTTTTTGGTCCGTTCGTCTAGTGGTTAGGACTCCAGGTTTTCATCCTGGCAACAGGAGTTCGATTCTCCTACGGACTACAGTCAAAAACCCTGCATTTGCAGGGTTTTTTATTATGGAGTAATTTCACAGCATGAATATTGAACTTCACCCAGCTCTTGTCCACTTCCCGATTGCACTTATTACATTTGCATATATTTTTCAAGTCATTACTGTTTTCAAACCGAATGTAGTTCCTAAGCATTTGAATTTGTGGTTAATGGTTCCAGCAGCGATATCTACCCTTCCTGCTGTATTAACAGGAGAGAAAGCTGAAGAGAACCTTGGTGAGATTTGTATAGAAGCACATGAGACTTTAGAAAATCATGAACTTTTTGCGAACATTACTACGTGGAGTATATTAATTCTAACTTTTGTTTGGGTCTATATGACACTAAAAGGATTTGAATCACCAAAATACCAAAAACTCTTCCTAGCATTCCTAACCATCATCTTTATTAGTATTTGTGTTACAGGGTATTTGGGGGGAGAGTTAGTTCATATTTGGGATGTATAATTTTATTAAATTTTAAAATAGCTTATATAGCGATTCCAAATTTTAATAATTCAACATCTATAATACTATTGCCATTTCCAAAAAAGAAACCACTTAATTCTGATTCATCTGCAAAATATCGCCCACCAATAAGGCTAGTTCCCCAATATAAACCATTTCGCCCAAATTTTCTATACCCAATTCCAAAAGCTATTCCCATTTTATTCTCTGTAATTATCTCTTCTTCTTCATCCCAAAACCAATCCCCCTTTTTAGGACCCGTGAGTTGGGAAAATCGAGTGCCTACACTTATATAAAACCCATTTTGATGCTCACCTAGAAATCGCCTGTAATGCCCATCAAATTGAATTATTTTTCTATCAGTTTTTTCTGATGTATCATAATAAAAAGGGAAAGCTATTTCAGCATTTCTATCAATATTAAATAAAGAAAAAGTACCCGAAATAGAAAGTGCATCATTTGCCGAGCTTAATAACAAATTTACCAAGTTTAATTCAACACCATATTTTTTCCCTGCGAGATTGTCTATATATTTTACTTCAGAAAGAATCTTTGACTGGGTTTCCATCATGATATTTTGATTTATTAAAACGCTGTCAACTTTTTCAGATACATCTTGTCCCTGACCCTGTACCCCAAAAATAAAAACTAGCAGAATAATTAATACTTTATTCATAATAATTTTCCTTTATTTTAACAATGTAAAAAAATATAAAATTCCACATACTCAATCTACAACCCTACTTCCGGCTTTATATATACAAAAAAGAAAGAGGAACTTGTAGAAGAGAACAAACCTAATCCACCATCAATATTTGAATTCGGCATTGTATATTGATTCATTTGCATGGGATCACCAGAGTAATAATTAGAAAATGCATCATCTGTTGCTTCAATTATAATCATGTTATACCCATAATAATTAAAAGCCAACCAACCATAATACATTTCTTCAACATTAAAATTCCAAACTATTGGATTTGGCCAATATTTATTTCCATCTTCATCTAATAACATATGTCCTTTAAATGCATGAGCTGAAAAACTTGTGTCAATAATTGCATTAGAAAAAGTATCTTCTAAGGCATACGTCGTTGTTCGTAACATTCCGGGTAACTCTTCAGAAGTCCAACCTAATCCAAAAAATGGCATCGATGTAAAACTGGCGGTGTAACAATTGGCTGTTTTATATACCACCGTATCTACCGTAAGAAGAGATAAATTCCCCGAATTAATTACCATTCCCACCGTTATTAAATCATTCTCATCTTGATGTAAATTAATCGAATCCACAATTGTATTCCCTTCACACTCCCAGAGATTATCAATTTGAACACTATTTAAGTCAATAGAAGCTGGTATAATAGTTTCGGCAAAAATGGAATGTTCTTCAGCTATTATTTCTAGCCGGTATGTATTTCCTGATTGAGTAATAATTTCTTGATCATTCACCACATAATGCCCGGGTAATCCATCAACTTCACTTAAACTTAATATAGAAGAATCGCTTTGTGGATTCACAATAATTTTAACCGATGCATTAGAAACCCAAGTTTCATTTCCTTCATGTGTTTCATCAATTTCATGTGAAAGATTTAAGGATAAGGTATCTAAAGAAATTGGAAAATCGGCTTTTAAGTTCATGAACACGACTAATTTTTGTTCATATTCAATTCGCTCAACAGGCAAATTACACGATGACAAAAGAACAAATAAAATACTGAGTAAAAATAATTTCTTCATATTAAAATTCGATTGAAAATCCAATAGTTGGAATAATGGGCAAGCCATGTATTATTTGTTTTTGAGGAATTCCTTCATCTGCTTCATCCACATTTATTTCGCCATGATCCGGAAGCCCATTCCCATTTTCATCGTGTTTTTTCACATCCCAATCGCCATCATCATCAATTCCATTATAGATACTCCCAAATTTGTACACATACCGAAAAACATTCTTTGCCCAATAAGCATTAATCGCTTGAATAAAAAATTCACCACTAAGTTGTTTGTATTTAAATCGTTTTGTAAACCCAATATCTAATCTATCATAATTGGGATAACGTGCAGAATTTCGCCCGCCTGGAATAGTTCGAATTGCTTGGTCATTAATTGACCCTCCAGGAAGTGATTCATAAAAATATCCCAAAATTGGTGTAAAAGGTTGGCCTGATTGATAGGTCATTTTTAAATTGAATGACCAACTTCTCGGAAGCACCACGTTTCCAATTACATTAAAAACATGACGTCGATCCCAATTTGTAAAATATTCTGCACCATTTAATTCTTTTCTAGAAATGGACCATGCATAAGACACCCAGCCATTTACACGGCCTATTTCTTTTTGTAAAAAAAATTCGCCTCCATATGCATATCCATCTCCAGCATCTACCAATGAATCTAAATTTGTACTGCTAATAGATTCATCTGTTGTAGATCGATTATCCACAAAAGTAAGAATATTATTCATGGTTTTATAATACCCTTCTATCTGAACTTTTATATTATATGGAAAATATTCTTCATAGCCAAAAATTATTTGTTCTGATGATGCCGGCTCAATCGATTTATCGACTGCAAACCAAGCATCTAAAATATTTGGATTATAATCATCCTGAATTGTTTCCATGAATTGATGATATATCCCAATAGAGAAATTAATATACCGTGTATCAGTTAATAAATACTTCGTAGAAAACCGCGGGTCATAAAAAATATGGTTTTTACTATTTCCATAATATCCAATCCTGAATCCTGGTTCAATCATCCATTTTTCTGATGGCCAATATTTTAATTTTGTATAAGCCGCAGCTTCATTGGTAGCAGTTTTTGACTCAAAAAGCGTTTCACCAAACCCTTCAGCCGTATATACAAATTCAAGGTCTTTTAATTCAATACCATATTTCAACTGAGCTTTATCAAACCAAAAAAATGTCCAGTCATTTCTAGCTGTTAAATCAGATATATAATCTCTTTCACCTATCCCTGCGTCACCTCCCAATCCGAAATAAATATCAAACCGACTTTTAGCTAATAAAAAATTTGAAACTAATTTTCGTCCAAATAATTTTCGATAATTAAGACTGTATGTTTCGTTTCCCCATTGACCTTTCAATTCAAATTCATCCCAATATAGATCATCGTCTCCTGCGTACCAACTGAAAGAAACACGATCATTGGAAGTAAGATCCTGAAAAATATGTCCCTGAAAATCCCAAAAATAATATGGGAATTCCAATTTTGTACCTTCAAATACTTTATCAAACCAAGTTCTACGACCCGAAGCTAACCAAGCGCCTTTTCCAATAGGACCTTCCATGGTTGATTGGGCAGATAAGAGAGAGAGTGAGCCCTTTCCTTTAAAATGTTTTTGATTTCCTTCTCTACTCCGAACATTTAATACAGCTGAAAGCCTCCCACCATATTCGGCGTTAAAACCGCCTTTCAACAAATCAGCTTCTTTGACAGCGTCCAATATGAAATTTGAAAAAATACCGCCAACATGAGATGGGTTATATACTGTAATCCCATCTAATAAAATTAAATTTTGATCTGAATTACCACCGCGAATTATAAGTCCCGTGCTAAAATCATTCGCTGTCAGAACGCCCGGTAAAGATTGTAATGTGCGAAAAAGATCTGCTTCACCCAGCTGAGGGACACTCTTCAATTGCCGAACATTTAAATTGGTCCGACTAATTTGCATATTCACTTTTCGTTCCAATTTTTGAGCCGAAACATCCACAGTTGTTAATTCCACAAGTGAAGGTGATAATTCAAAATTGAGAGTTACACTTTCTCCGATCCCCACTTGAATCGGATTTTTTATTTGCCCAAATCCAAGGTAGGTTACCACCAATTCATATTCTCCCTTGGGGACATTTAAGATTACAAAATATCCATCAGAATCTGTGGCAGTTCCCATAGCTGTTTCACTTAAATACACATTTGCTCCAATTAATGTTTCTCTGGATGATTCATCATAAATATACCCCGAAATCATTCCCATCTCTTGGGAAAGCCCAATAGACATCAATAATAATGTTAATATGTATCGTTTATACTTCATATTCATTCTATAAATTAAAAAAGAAATATCATGAATTAACTCGATATTTCATTTACTATTTATTCTAATTTGATCACCGAATAAGCATGACAGTTTCATCTCCATTCCTATTGAAAGCCACGCCAGACCCGCCTTCCCATTCATTTGGTTCATACAATTCAGGGAGCGTTATTTCATAGCCTACGGCTTCATTTCGATAGTTAATCCAATTAAGTGATGTTTCTGAAGTATTTGAATGTCCTTGTGACGTACATCCAGAAATAAATACAGATACAAAAATTAATATATAGTATGATGGTTTATTCAAATGGAAAATAATTTTTGAATCTTTAAATATATCTGACCAAAATCTTCTTCCCATTTACCTTCATTTTTTAAAAAAGACCTACTCGTTCCTATATAATATATAGAAAAAGGATCTGGTTGATAACTGATAAGCGGTTGAATGTCTAAAGTACCATAGTAGTCGTGGTATTGTGTTACAAATCTAAAATTCAGAGCAGATGTCGCTTGGTATTCCAACCTAAATCGAGAAATGAGATCTGAATAAATTTCATTTCCTGACTCAAAATATGTTGATTTAGAATTATTGAGATTTACAAAAAGACTCAAATTATCTTTTGGCTTTAATTTAATCCATCCTCTCATTGATTGGTTTCTTGCTTGAAAAGGTGGATCTTCCCATCTGATAATTTCTTTTCCAAATCCCGGTGTCATTCCCATTGAAAAATAGTTTGAAAATTTAGAACTTATTGAAAAAGAGATATCATAGTTACCATCCAATTGTGTTCCTCGATATAATTCATTGTATCCCATATACGTAATATCAATATTTACTTGACCTTTTAACTGCGCACTTACATTTGTAAAAAGCCAATCTTCCTTTTCATTCCAATCATAAGAGTAAACCTTTCCAGGAGCAAAAAGAAGATGAATTTGTTCAATAAATTTGTTTTTAGGATAAATCATTGACCAAATATTAGCATTTAAGCCTCTACGATCATTTAGACGAATAAATCCATTATCCGCACGAAAACTTGGAGATAAACCACTGTACATTATTGTTCCACCCCAATTTCTGCCTCTCCTTTCAATACTTAAATATGACGACAAACCATTAAATGATTCCCCATCAAAATCAGATGTGAGAGAATCTGAAGAGAACAGTGAACCATTTATCTCTGATGAAAGAGATGTATCATTTGGCTCAACAGTTTGTGACCCAAATATTTGCCAATCTAAAACTAAATTATTATTAATTTTATAGAGCCCATCTGCTCCACCCAATAATCCTGTACCACCCCCATAATTTCGATGTGAAAAAATGCCACCTACATAAGCACCTTCACTTAATGGATGTTTGGCTCGGATTACATTTGTCATACTTTCACCCACAATTGCAGTTCCGCCAAACTGTGAAAAAGGAACAATTAGATAAGTATTTTGATCTATACTTCCCAAATATCCAATCTGAGTTTTTCCAATTTGACCCAATACTTTTGAAGCGATAAGTGGCTCATTTATTGATCTTGTATATACGGCTCTCACTTTGGGTTTCCATCCAAAACTTCCCGTATTAAATAAATCAACACCTTCATTGAAAAAAGGGCGAGTTTCAGGATAAGACAGCGCCGTGTGACTATTTATATCAATTCGAGATTGATTGGATTCGACTTGACTAAAATCAGGATTTATAGTGATTTCTGCTGTGGAATTATTCCCAATTGGGATTTTCATTCCTAATCCAAAATTTCCTCGTGTTTCATTATCTTGCGATCCGACTAAACTTGGTAAAAACTCAAAAGATGACCTTGTTACAATATCTTTTATACCATAAAGATGCCCGAGTTGGCATAGAACGCATTGATCGTTTCTATCAAAAGGTGTCCACGAATTTTGACGACGACTGTCTTCTCGTGGCGTTACTCTAAAAAATGAAATTCGCCAGTGATGATCCATAACATTTGGGACTCTAAAAGATGAAAAGGGAATGGCCATTTCAATTTCATATCCAGTCTCTGTCATTCTTCCAGATGAAGTCCAAACGGCATCCCAATCTTCTCGCTCGCTTTGACCAAATTTTTGTCCATCACCCTGGTTCCCCAACGGATTACAAAAAAACTGATACGCCATCACGCCATCATTTTGAGTATCAAGAATTAAACCTACCATATCATCTTCAAAAATCGCATCTCGCTTAGATTGATGAGCACGAATTTTACTTGGGTCATCAAATGCCTTAAATGCAACATACAGATTTTTTTTATCATAGGTCACAAAGACTTGAGTTTCTGTGATGGCGGGTTCGTTTTCTGCTGGCATTACTTCAACAAATCCATCGGCTATTGCCGATCCACCCCACTCTAAATCATCAATGATACCATCAATTTGAATTACAGTTTCCGTTTTAGAAATTGTAAGCGTTTTATTTGCAAATAAAGTTGTGCATAATAATATTAATACAAAGGAGATTTGACGTTTCATGAATAATAACTCTAGTTAAATAATTGATTAATTTGACAAAAATATTAAGAAATGGTTGTCTCTCAATATAGAAATATTTTTCAAATCAAAATTCCAATTTTGTAAGGCATCCATATTTGGGTTTAATGATGATGCAACACTCACTTAAAAAAATGATATATCGAGTGACTAAATCTAATCCTAATCTGTAATATCATGCAATTTTTTAATTTTAAAAAGAGTTAATTGATATTCATCTTTTTTGTCTCTTTTAATAAGTCCATTGGCATAAATATTAAGTTTATGGATTAACATATCTTTAGCTGTTTGAAATTGAGTTCCTGTTAATGATTCTGTATCCATTATTTTTTCTAATGACTGAATTCTATATTGTTCGATGCCTTCTGGCGTCCTAGATAATTGATCATCATGCCCACCATATTTTATAATTAAAGGTTCATCAACAAAGAGAATAGAATATTTAGGCGTAATTCGTAACCAAAGATCATAATCTTCGCATACTCTTAATGTTTCATCAAAATAACCAACATCATCAAAAATAGATTTATGCATTATAGATGACGATGGAGAAATTCGACAAATATCTAAACATTTCTCGAAAATATTCCCACCATATTTTTGGTGCTTTTTATGCTGGTTGATTCGAATACCATCCCGTATCCAAATCTCATTTGAGTGACAAAATAAAACAGTCGGATTTTTTTTCAAAGATTGGACTTGTTTTGCCAATTTATCAGGAAGCCATTCATCATCTGAATCCAAAAGAGAAATCCAATTTCCTTTTGCTACCTTGATTCCGGCGTTTCGTGCAGCACTAACCCCTTTCGGTAAATTCCCCTTGAAAGTTTGGAGCAAAATTATTGATGGATATTTTGATTGTATCCAATCTGAAGTCCCATCTGTAGAACTATCGTCAATTACTATTATTTCTAAAGGATGGACTGTTTGTGCGAGTACGGATTCAATTGCTCGCTCCAAAGTGTGCTTTCGGTTATAGGTTGGAATTATAACTGAAATTTGAAAGGAATTATCCAAATAAGTTTTCGGGATATTCACCATTTCGTATCAGTTTTAATATTTCACTTTCAACAAAAGGTTTATCTTCTTTATACGTAACTCCAAACCATGTTGCGCCACTTAACAAAACATGGACATTTTCTTTCCCATCTTGAATGAGTTCATTTACGACAGACGGAATTAAATATTCACTTTTCAATTCAGAACCGCTCTCATTTAGAAACTCAATAAATTTCTCCTGAAGATACTCAAATAGTATAGGTGTAAATCCCCATACATTCATAGAAACTGGTTCATTCCCGCTTAATTTTATATCTCGATCAGACGAAACGCCCTCGCTCATTTTTTGAAGATTTGATGTTTCAATAACCGTTTCTAATTTATTATCCATTACTGTACATAATCCCCGCGTAACTCCACCAAATATAGATAGCGTTTTATCAAGCTGAAATGCAACCATTGAAAAATTATTTGCGCCGTTATTATAATAATCCGCTACAACTTTAAATGATTCTCGGCCATAATAATCATCTCCATTGATGGCAACAAATGGTTCACGGATCAAATCACGAGCAGATAAAATAGCATGCCCAGTTCCCCATGGTTTTTCTCGGCTATTTGGACATTCAAATCCATCTGGAAGATCATTTAAGTCTTGAAATGCAAATTCAACTTGTATTTTACCTTCATATTTATCTGTGATTCTAGATTTGAATTCTTGTTCAAAATCTTTTCTAATAATAAAGACGACTTTGTTAAATCCAGCTTCAATGGCATCATATACTGAATAATCAATTATGGTTTCACCGCTAGGGCCAACGGCATCCAACTGTTTAAGTCCACCATACCGAGACCCCATTCCTGCAGCCATTATAAGAAGTGTTATATTGTTCATTATATTCCTTTAAATTCTTGCGAAAAATTAAAATTAAAATTAAAATTCATAAAGAATTTACAAATTCAATGAGTAATCTTATTAGAGAAATACCCTTATGCCAAATCAATATTATCTATCAAAAGAAACAGCTGAACAATATATCAAATTAGCAAAAGGATACGATGGGAAATTTCTAATTGATCTGTTAAAAAACTATTTACCATTAAAATCAAAAGTACTTGAGTTGGGATCAGGACCTGGAGCTGATCTTGAAATTTTATCCCAAAATTATGAAGTCACTGGATCAGATTTTTCTCAATACTTTTTAGACATTTTGAAAAAGAAAAAAATAAAAAACCCATTGATTCTCCTTGACGCTATAACACTCAAAACATCAAAAACATTTGATTGTATTTATTCGAATAAAGTACTTCAACATTTAACGGACAATCAATTAGAACAATCTATACAAAATCAATTAGCGATTTTAAATAAAGATGGAATTATTTGTCATTCCTTTTGGGCAGGAAATGACTGTTATGAAATGAAAGGAGCTCTTCATAATTATCATACAAAAGATGAACTAGAGAATTGCTTGTCTCCTTATTTTGAAACTCTGGTATTAGATTTTTATAATGAAATGGAAAAAGATGATTCTATTTTGTTTATTGGGAAAATTCACTCAACTAAATGTAAATAATATTTGAGTCTGCTCCGAAAAGGTCAAGTTGGACTAAAGTCCCGTTTTTTTTAGAATGTTCACCCCCAAGCTAAAGCATGGGGTAAATGTAGATATTGCAAGAGTCATAGCGAGATACTTACCCCGTCCTTTAGGGTGGGGATTGTGGAAAACTCAACGACTTAGGGGTTTTAACCCCTTTCTGGAGTGGACTCATATATCCAAAAAATATTTTAGATTTCAATTCTTGTTCCTTCATCTGATTTAATTATGTAAGCCTTACCTCCAACTCGTTCAATCGCTTCTGCAACAAGTTTTGGATTAGTCGGTGCATAAGCAAACATACAACCTCCCCCACCAGAACCATTGATTTTCCCACCCAAGGCGCCTGCAGTTAAAGCTGCATCAAGCATTGATTCAATCTTCGATGTACTCACTTTTAGGGTGTCTCGTAAAATAGTGTGATGTTTAGTTAATAAATTTCCAATTATATCATGATTTAGTTCATTTTTTTCCAATTCAGATAATGCATGTTTTAAAATATCTCGATTTTGAATTGTGCCATAAACTAAATTCTTCTCACTAAGATTTAAATCAGATAAATTAGAATTTTCATCTAAAGTGTGAACGGTTAATTGATTATTTTTGAGTTGGATTTTTTTTATGATTCTCATTCTTAAATCACAGCATCGTTTTAAAATTCCCATTGTGTCTTTAGCTTCTTTTGAATCTCCCAAAACAATAGTTCCCAAATTTGGATTTATGGATTCAATGGAAACAGACGGTTCTGACTCTAAATAAATCAAATGTCCCATTGCTGTAGAATATTGATCCATCATACCACCCGGTTCATTGAACTCAAGGACTTCCGCTCTATAAGCTAATTCACCAATCTTTTGTGGACTCCATTTCACTGGCTCGTCCGCCAATTGGGTTAAAAAATAAATCCAACTTACCAGAATTGCAGATGAACTGCTGGTACCAGCTTGAATAGGTATTTGACTTGATAATTCACACTCAAATCCAAAAGAGAATGATAAACCTTCTCTTTTACAAATATTAATTCCGCTTTTAAAATAATCTCTGGATTTTGTATATGTTAAATCTTCTAATGTAAATAATTCTTTTTCGCCCAAATCCAATTTATGGATAATGACTTTTTTATCAGTCCTTTTATCACCCCGAATTGTTGCGCGTAAAGAGATTGCCATGGCAATCACAGGTAAACCCAGATAATCTTGATGCTCACCAAAAAGGCAAATACGGCCGGGAGTGGAAATAATCACTTTAACATTCAGGTAAACTAATAGAAACCTGAATCGCAAGTCCGCCTTCTGAAGTTTCTTTATATTTCATTCCCATATCTTTCGCTGTTTCCCACATGGTTTTTATTACATCATCTAAACTTACTTTTGCAGAATTCGGATCACTATGCAATGCCAATTGTGCTGCAGTAATTGCTTTCATTGCTCCCATCGTATTTCTTTCTATACATGGGATTTGTACCAATCCACCTATGGGATCGCATGTTAATCCCAAGTGGTGTTCCATGGCAATTTCAGCTGCCATTAATATTTGACGAATATTTCCACCAAGAGAAAATGTTAGCGCTCCGGCAGCCATAGCACTTGAGACACCAATCTCGGCTTGACATCCACCAGCTGCTGCTGATATAGTGGCGCCCTTTTTAAACAACATTCCGATTTCACTTGATACTAATAAAAACTTTTTTATATCTTGTTGTGAAATACCATCATGAAAACATAATAAATACATTATAACTGCTGGAATAACACCCGCAGACCCATTTGTTGGAGCAGTTACAATTCGACCACAAGATGCATTGACTTCATTCACTGATAATGCAAAACAACTAATCCAATTGGTTACAATGTCCATTGATCGAGGTTCTTTTTTTAGTAGAGCTAACCATTCTGATTGAGAATTATAGGATTTATCGAAAAATAATTTATTATTCAAAACATTCGCTCTTCGTTGCACATGAAGACCACCAGGCAATTCACCCGAATCATGACATCCTTGATAAATTGAATGTTCCATCACTTCCCAAATACTGTCAAGATAGGATTGGATTTCAAATTTTGTATGCCAACAGAGCTCATTTGCCATCGATATCTCATCCAATGATTTTTCTTCTACTTCACACCATTGAATCATTTCTTCTGCTGTTTGAATCGGATATGGGATGATTGCTTTATCAACTAATATCCGAGATTCACCTTTTCGCTGTATAAATCCACCACCTATAGAATAATAGGTTGCTTTTTCTTGTTTATCTCCGGACAAAATAAGTGTGAAATCCATTGTGTTAGGGTGAGATGGGCGAAGCGTTTCTCTATTAAATAGAATATCCAATTCTGGATTAAAATCAATAAAATATTTCCCTAATAAGGATATTTTTTTTTCAGAATTAATTTTCTCCAAAGAAGGAATCAATTGACCTGAATCAAACGTACTTATCTCCGCACCGGTTAATCCCATAATAATTGCTTTATCTGTTCCATGACCTGTTCCCGTTTTAGCCAATGAACCAAATAATTCGACTTTCAAACCAACTACATTTTTAAAAGAGCCATTATGGCTGAAAAATTTATTTAAAAAATCACCTGCGGCTTTCCAAGGCCCCATAGCATGAGAACTGGATGGCCCAATTCCAATTTTAAAAATTTCGAATAGACTTATTTTTTCCATACTTTAAATAACCCTATTGATGCAATCGTACCCAAACCACAAATCATTAATCCACTTTCTGTGTGTCCATAAATGAATTGCCCCACACCTAACAAAAACCCATAAACTGCAACACAACCCAAAACCATTGATAAAATTCCATTTGGAACTGGCCACGGCTCTGTGGAAACACCTTCAGAATATTTCTTCCAACCAGGACCGCCTGGATTTACTTTTTTCACAAAATTCCGAAGTGTTTTATCATCGTCTGGTGGCGTTACATAAGTAGCAATTATCCAAACAAATGTTGTTAATATGGCACCAATCACAATTTTCTGCCACCCTTCTAATGAAGAATCTCCAAAATTAAAATATCCTGCAATAAATATAGAGCTAACCATGGCTACAATTTCTGTATAAGCATTAATTCTCCACCAAAACCATCGCAAGATATAAATGAGTCCAGTTCCAGCACCAATCATCAGTAATAAATTAAATGCTTGTCCTGCACTTGTGAGTATTAAGCCAAGACCAGCACCAAGGAAAATTGAAATAATTGTGAATAATCGACCAGCCATAACCAATTCTTTTTCAGTTGCATCTGGTTTAAAGAAGCGGTGATAAAAATCATTCACCAAATAACTGGCACCCAAATTTAATTGCGTGGACATAGTACTCATGAATGCGGCAATAAGCGAAGCAGCTACCAACCCTAAAAGACCGGATGGTAATAAAGTGAGCATGGCGGGATAAGCAACATCATGACCCAATTTATCGTCTGGGAGATTCGGAAAAGCTTCACGTAAATCTGATAATTCTGGAAATACAACAAGAGATGCCAAAGCGATTAAAATCCAAGGCCATGGACGCAATGCATAATGAGCTACATTGAATAAAAAAGTAGCTCCAACTGCATTTTTTTCATCTTTCGCTGAAAACATTCGCTGGGCAATATAACCACCACCACCTGGTTCAGCGCCAGGATAATAACTAGCCCACCATTGTACAGCCAAAGGAACTAGAAGAATCGGGACCCATGCATTTGGATCGGATAAATCGGGAATAAGCGCAAGTTTGTCAACAACATTTTCGTGAGAAATTAAATTTGATAAACCACCAATTTCAGGCAATCCTAAAATGTAGAACATACCCCAAATTGAACCAATCATGGCCAATGTGAACTGCACAAAATCAGTAATAATGACAGCTTTAAGTCCACCTAACATAGAATAAGCCAGTGTGACTGAACCGGCAATAATCAATGTTAACCACCCCGGCATTCCCAAAACAATTTCACCAAACTTTACTGCAGCCAGACTCACGGCGCCCATAACTAAAACATTAAAAACCAATCCCAAATACAATGCGCGGAATCCACGCAAAAAAGCGGCTGCTTTTCCACTGTAACGAAGTTCATAAAATTCGATATCCGTCAAAACTCCGGATCGACGCCACAATTTCGCATAAACAAAAACAGTTAACATTCCCGTTAATAAAAATGCCCACCAAGCCCAGTTCCCTGACACACCGTTCTGACGGACAAGGTCTGTTACCAAATTTGGCGTATCTGTTGAAAAAGTTGTGGCTACCATGCTGACTCCTAAAAGCCACCAAGGCATATTGCGTCCAGCAAGGAAAAAAGATTTTGTATCCTTACCCGCTTGTTTTGAAGCCCAAAGCCCCACAGCTAAAGAAAGAACAAAATAAGAACCAATTATTGTCCAGTCTAATGTTGATAATAGCATCTAATATGATTCCATTAACCCAAAAATAGGTTGGTTTGTTTTCCATTTTCCCCGAGTAAAATCAGGTATTTTAACAGATGTGCTATTTCGACGAATAGACTTTTCTGATAAAGGACTAATGACAGACATACTCACAGCATCATAAACATCAATAACAGGATCGGCTCCTTTTAATGTTTCTATAAAAGCTCGGGCTATGAAATAATCCATCCCACCATGACCGGCACCGGATGCTTGTTCTTCAAATTTTTTCCACAGCGGATGGTCATATTCCTTCATGTATTTTTCATCCGATTCCCAGCGATGAGATTGTGGGCTTTTCCCTTCAATGTAAATTGATTTATTATCTTTCATCCAAATTCCATTTGTTCCTTGAACTCTAAAATTTAAGCTATAAGGTCGTGGAGAATTTGTATCATGACTCAACATAATGGTTTGACCATTTTCACATTTAATCACCGTTGTAACAATGTCCCCTAAACTAAATTTTACATCTGCATTTGGATGATTAGGGCTTCCTTGATCAACAATATATTTATGGAGTCCGCGACTTTGGGTTGCTGTAGATGTAAGGTGAACCATACGATTCCCTCGATTAATATCCAACATGGGGCTCACCGGTCCTAAACCGTGGGTTGGATATAAATCACCATTTCGATCCACAGAATGCTGTGTTCGCCACGCCGCTTCGGAGAATGCCTTTTCACCAAATTCTACACCGCCTAAATATGCTCTTTCACCATTATTAAATTTGACATGACGCAGATCATGCTGGTAGCCACCTTGACAATGAAGAAGTTCGCCGAACAACCCTTGGCGCACCATATTGAGGACCGCCATAATATCCCGACGGTAATTCACATTTTCCATTATCATACACAACTTTCCTGTATTCTCGGAAGTTCTGACCAATTCCCAACATTCTTTTACTGTAAGGGCCGCAGGAACTTCTGTGCCTACATGAATATCATTTTCCATTGCAGCCATCGCCATCGGATGATGCCATCGCCACGGTGTGGCAATATAAACGCCATCCAAGTCTTCATTCGCCACCATATTTCGAAAATCTTCAGGTCCTTCTTTATAAATTTTAGGCATCGATCTTCCCGCCTTCTCGAATACGTTTAACACCCGATCTATCATGCGGTCGTCAATATCACAAATGACCGGAATATCTACATCAGCGCGATTCAGCAACAATCGTGTCATCCCTTGCCCCCTAAACCCAGTACCAATGACACCTATTTGAATTTTACTGGATGAAGTACCAAATATAGATGTTGGCATCATTGATGCAGCTACACTGGCAACAGCAGTGGTTTTAATAAATTCTCTTCTGTTATACTTATTTGACATAAAGTACTCCCATTAATTCAAAGATGATATTGACATATTAAATGTACGAATATTCATTCAAATCTAAATCATTATATATTCTATGTTACAGGTTTATGAAATAAGCACTATAATTTTAAAAGCCATTACTTGTCTAGTGTAACACATTGAAACATTAATTTAAACTAATTGTAAAATTATGTGACACTTTTAATAATTTATTATTAAGTTTGAATAATCCGAGGTAAGGGAATTGCCTATAATTCATAAGCTTTTCCTTCCATTTTTAAATAATAAAGTAACATGAAAATATTTTTTTCAAAAAAGTATGATAAATGAGTGCCTTAAAAAATAAGTCTGTTCTCATTATTGAAAGTGATGGAACGATATTAAATATATTATCTTCCCGTTTAAAAAAACGAGAAATGATTGTCATTACTGCAGATGATGGGTATGACGGATATATCCGTGCATGTAATGAATCACCTGATTTTATCATCCTCGATGATTTACTCCCTAGTATTAATGGGTTAAGAATATCACGATTATTAAAATTTGATGAACAATACAAAGATATTCCAATTATTTTAATTAGTTCATCACCAGACAAAGGAGACGTGACACTCTATACACAGGCTGGTGTAGATAAAGTTTTCTTTAAACCATTTCGGTTTGGTGATTTAGTTCAATCTCTAGAAGATCTGGATACTCAATGATTTTACCCGATAACATTACTCTTATTTTATTTTTTACTTTTGGATCAATCATTGGTAGTTTTCTCAATGTTGTTATTTGGCGAATTCCGAGACAAGAATCTATTGTTTCACCGCCATCTCATTGCCCTAGTTGCAATAATAATATCGCACCTTATGATAATATTCCACTTATTAGTTGGTTAATTCTTCGCGGGAAATGTAGACATTGTGATGTCAAAATATCATCACGTTATTTTTTCGTTGAACTCATTACTGGGTTATTAACCCTATTAATGGTACTTAAATTTGGATTGTCTTCCGAATTAATTATCAAACTAATTTTAGTATATATGTTGATTTCAATCGCGTATATCGATTATGATCATTATATCATACCCAATGAGTTTATTTTAATGGGATTTATTTTACTCATCCCTTCCCATTTTTTTGGATGGCTACCTATTGAAATGCTTGATGGTGTATATGGTGCCCTTACATTTTCAGGATTCCTTTATTTTATTGGGCAAGTTGGTTTCTTGATTCTTAAAAAAGACAGCATGGGATTTGGAGATGTTAAACTTGGCCTAATTATTGGAGGGGTATTTGGTTTAAAACTAAGTGTTTTAGCCCTTTTTCTTTCATTTATTATTTCTGCATTATTTTCGATAATAGGAATGTCTCTATTCAAAATGAAAGTAAAGGGAGAAATACCATTTGGTCCTTTTATGGCAGCAGCCACTTTAATTATTTTTCTTACTCGAACGCCTGGTGGAGGAAATTCCATTATAAACTGGTATTTCACAACAATGTTTTAATATGGTAAAAATCGGAAAACAACTATTCGGACAACTACTAGTCAAGGCTGGTAAAATTAGCGAAGATCAACTTAGTGAAGTCATCCAAGAGCAAATTACGTCTAATGATTACTTAGGGAATTTGCTCATACAAAAAGGATATTTAAATGAGATCGATCGAAATCAGATTTTAAGCGCACAATTAAAAGTGCCACAAATTAATCTTAGAAACTATTCAATAGATCTTGATGCCCTTCAACTCATTTCAGAGAAAATCATTCGAGAATTCAAGGTACTGCCCTTATTTGAGTTACAAGGAATTTTAAATGTTGCTTTAACTGATCCGTTAGACCCAGCTCCCATCAATGCAATTAGAGAAGTAACTGGTTTAAAAGTTGAGCCCATCATTGTAACAACTCTTGATTTAGAGAACGCAATCGATCTTCATTATGGTATGTCAAATTTTGTTACATCTTATTCAGAATCTGGCTCAGATCAAACAAATACAGATGAATTATTTGATGAATCAAAGGTTGTTGAATTAATTAATCGTATCATTGAGCAAAGTCAAAAATATGACGCAAGTGATATCCATATCGAACCTCGTGAAAAAGATATTCGAGTTCGTTTTCGAATTGATGGACGTCTACAAGAATTTCAAAATTTACCTTTATCAATTTCAACCGCATTGGTCTCAAGACTAAAAATCATGGCCAATATGGATATTGCTGAAGCAAGACGCCCTCAAGATGGACGAATTCTCTTTATTACAGATAATGATCGATTGGATTTACGGATATCAACCTATCCCACCTTACATGGTGAAAAATCTGTACTTCGACTCTTAAATATTTCAGAAGCAATCCACTCCTTAGCCGATTTAGGATTTGAACCAAAACCATTAGAACTATATAATGAAATGCGAATTGGTGGAGAAGGAATTATCCTTGTTTCAGGTCCAACAGGAAGTGGGAAAACAACCACATTATATTCCACAATTAATAAGTTAGAGACACAAGATGTTAATATTGTTACTATTGAAGATCCGATTGAATATGATTTAGAAAATATCAACCAAGCTCAAGTCAATACAAAGTCGGGAGTTACATTTGCTTCAGCATTACGAGCCATTTTAAGACAAGATCCAGATATCGTCATGGTTGGAGAAGTTCGTGATGAAGAAACAGTTGAGCTCGCTATTCGAGCTGCATTAACTGGGCATTTAGTCTTCAGTACTATTCACACCAATGATGCAGCATCAGGGTTTACTCGATTATTAAATTGGGATATTGAACCATTTTTGATTACATCTACCGTTAAAGGAATTCTTGCCCAGCGTTTGGTGAGGCGAATCTGTAAATCTTGCAAAGAGCCTTATGAAGCAGAAGCTAATGAGTTGAGAAAAGTTGGAATCAATGAATCTGAACCAATGACCTTTTATAAAGGGAAAGGATGCTTGTCTTGTAGAAACACAGGGTTTAGTGGGCGAATTGGTCTTTATGAATTATTAATAATGAATAATGAAATTGCACAACTTGTTTTAGAGCAAAAACCTGGATATGCTATTCGAGAAAAAGCCATTGAGAATGGTATGATAACTCTTTTAGAAGATGGGTTAATTAAAGCAAAACGTGGTGATACAACCTTATCCGAAATCATTGAAACTCTAGGATCTGCTCGGATTTAATTTAATGGCAAATATTTTACATGTAGGCGGCGTAAAAAAGTCATTTCCAGAGTTAGCCCCGTATGGTCATAAAGTTGATACTGTCCAAAATGGAATGATTGCATTAAACATGCTTACTTTACATCATTATGATGTTGTCGTAATTGAAGATGAATTGCCTCTTTTATCTCCCGCTAAATTAATTTATGAAGTTCATTCCTTTTCAGAACGATTTCCTATTATTGCTTTAATTCGAAATGATAAACGACGTGATGAAATTTTAACAGATTTTAATCATGGCCTTTTCGGATGGTTTGAACCCAAAACAGGCTCCCCAGAACAACTATCCAAGCTCATTAATAATGCACATGAGTATCATCAGTTTCTTAATGAAATTTCCACAAAGAAAGACTCTAATTTATCATTCCATGGCTGTTGCGGTATTATTGGAATTTCAAAAGCAATGCAGGAAAATTTCAAATTACTCCTTCAAATCCGAGAAAAGGATGTAACAACATTTCTTAGAGGCGAAAGTGGAACCGGAAAAAATATGACAGCCAAATTGCTCCACTCAAATGGGAAACGAGCATCCAAGCCTTTTATTTCTGTGAATTGTCCTGCTATTCCATCAGAATTATTAGAAAGCGAATTATTTGGTCATGAAAAAGGAGCCTTTACAGGTGCAATAGATCAAAAAGATGGCAAATTTTTATTAGCAGATGGTGGAACGGTTTTTTTGGATGAAATTGGCGATATGAGTCCATCCCTACAAGCAAAAGTGTTACGTGTATTAGAGAGTGGGGAAATAGAGAGAGTTGGAGGCGCTGAAACAATGATCGTAAATGTACGTGTTATTTCTGCCACCAATAAAGATATAGACAAATTGATTCGAGACGGAGAATTTCGAGAAGATCTTTTTCATCGATTAAATGTATTTCCAGTAACGTTACCTCCATTGAGAGAACGAAAAGGGGATATTCCACTACTATCCATGATGATATTAAAAAAACTACGGATAAAATATGATATGCCTGTGAATTATATTGGGTATGAAGCTTTAGAGCTACTCCAAAATTATGATTGGCCTGGAAATGTTCGTGAATTAGAGAATACCCTAGAAAGATGTTTAATTATTTCAAATAATAAATATTTAATGAAGGATGATATTGAATCAGTCTTGGCTGAAGGTACATCCCATTCCATTGCTCAAAAAGAGATTGTACCATTGTCACTCGAACCAATTCCTATCCCTGAAGTTGCACCACCAACTTCCACGGTTAATCCAATCACACACCTGGAAATTCAAACCTTAAAAGATCTAGAGCGAATTGCTATTATTCAAGGACTAGAACGAACCAAATGGAATTTATCATTAACGGCTAAACAACTAGGCATTAGTCGAATGACTTTATATCGTAAATTGGAATTACATGGCCTCAAAAACACAAATTAATACCCCAACTATTTTCAAATATATAGCTCAAGATAAATCTGGAGCAGTGGTCAATGGGAAATTAAAAGCCATTGATGAAGAGTCAGCTCTTCAACAAATCAACCGGTTGGGATTAGAACCTTTTTCAGTTAGCCCTTATAAAGAGCCTTTTTGGGAAAAGGATATTAAAATTTTTGATCGAGTTCCAGTTTTAGCGATTTATACGTTTACACGACAACTTTCTATTATGTTAAAAGCAGGTGTTCCCTTAGTAGATGCTTTAGATTCTATGCGTGGTGAGAGCACCAACCCTAAACTAAATAAAGCGATTGATCAAGTAATCTCGGATGTTTCGGGCGGATATACTCTTTCTAGTGCAATGAAAAAGCATCCCACCTTATTTAATACGATGTTTGTGAATATCGTAAAAGCAGGTGAAAGCACAGGTGCTTTAGATGAAGTGCTTCTTCAACTTGCTGGGTTTATTAATCATGATTTACGATTAAGTATGGGAATTAAATCTGCCGTACGTTACCCTGCGATTGTTGTCAGCATTACGATGCTTGTTGGGATTTATGCTGTTACATTCATTCTTCCCCGATTTTCTTCACTTTTCTCTTCTACAAAAATTGAACTTCCTCTTCCTACAAGAATATTATTAGGTACAGATCAATTTTTACAATTATACTTTTATCATATTGTAATAGTTGTAGCAGTTCTAATATTTGCTTTTCTTCGATACATAAAAACAAAGAAAGGAAAGTTACAATATGATAAATTTTTGTTTTTTGCACCTATCTTTGGTCCAATCAATCAAAAAATGAGTCTTTCACGATTTTGTCATGTATTCGAAACCTTAAATAGAGCTGGCGTTCCTATATTAGAAGCATTAGATATTTCCGGTAAAACGGTAGGAAACTCATATATTCAATCTCGTCTTTCAAATGTTAAAAGTGAAGTAGAAATGGGACGAAAAGTAGCTCGTTCATTAAATAATCATACCAAAGGTATATTTCCTCCTCATGTATTAAAAATGATAAACGTAGGAGAAGAATCAGGTGCAATGGATGATATGTTAAAAGAAATAGCAACTATGACAGATATAGAAACTGAAGATTTAGTCAAAAAATTAACAGCAACTATAGAACCCGTCATTACTGTTTTTATGGGAATTATGATTTTAACACTCTCCTTATCTATATTCTTACCCATTTGGGATATGTATGAAGCACTTGCAAATAATTAACTGACCTAGTGATTCGATGTTTAGTAAAAAAGATTCTTCGTCGCTCCGCGTCTCTGAATGACAATACAGATAAAGGGAGTCATTCAGAACGAACATCGTGAGTGAAGAATCTCGTTTAATACGTGCTAAGTTCAAAATATTTCTGCAGGTTTTACCTTATAGATTCCACGCCGCTTCGCGTCTCTGAATGACTTTATAATTATTGTCATGCCGGTCATTGAGCCGGCATCCAGTCCAAAGTATAGTAGATCCCGGATAATTCTTTTAGAATTTCTGGGATGACAGAATAGAAATGCTTGTCATCCAGAATGAGTAAAACGAATGAAGGATCGTTATAAATGATTTGTTATATAAATAAAAAGATTCTTCGTTGCTACGCAACTCTGAATGACATAATTAATTTGGTTTTTACCCAAGAAGATTCCACGCCGCTCCGCGTCTCTGAATGACAATACAGATAAAGATAGTCATTCAGAACGAACATCGTGAGTGAAGAATCTCGTTTAATACGTGCTAAGTTCAAAATATTTCTGCAGGTTTTACCTTATAGATTCCACGCCGCTTCGCGTCTCTGAATGACTTTATAATTATT